>JAABVA010001918.1_pt1 | contig 21355 bp, 25 predicted proteins | sample 5560331 | NCBI WGS metagenome assembly JAABVA01 (sample SAMN12812661, study PRJNA571458) | rock metagenome | isolation source: Antarctica rocks | place: Antarctica: Victoria Land, Mt New Zealand sud | collected 2016-01-07
CAATAGCGGCTGCGAAACCTTGGAGTATACGTCCGACGACTTGGAGCGCGATGTTTGGAGCAAGCCATATCATGACGGTAGCACCAGCTATGACTAGCAGACCAAGAAGGAAGGGTACCCTTCGTGATGGATTGTGATCTGTGTACCAGCCCCAGAGAGCTGTGGTAAGAGGCGTTAGGATCGGCTATACTGTTCTTCATATAGTGCTACTTGCGTGATGCTGCAAAATTGGCTGCGCCATAAACTGCAAGAAGAACGGACACCCAGTACTGAACTGTGATGATGAGTGACGTTGAGACTCTGTTTGGATTGCACTCACTGGTGATGTCTGACTCGCCCACTTCTTTTTGCAAAGAGAATGGCATGACAGGTACAATGACAGCAAAAATGAATTGATCCTGAGCAGTTGTGATCAGAAGGATGAACTACCAAAGTGCCTTTCAATCACTTACTGTGAACACCGCATAGGATACCACAAAGACAATGAATGCTCTGGATGAGCGAAAGGAAAGTAAAAAGGGTCTCTTGCCACATCCATGACCAGTGCTCATGATACTCTGAATGATTGTCATGTTCAGGAAGAAAAGCCAGAAGAGATAAACGAAGAAGTGTTAGATATAGCGCCTAGACTCAAGTACTCAGGGCATAGGGAAGCGGCTTAGTAAGACTGCTTAGGTAAGACGCACTAGATCTCTTTCATACGACCTAGTGTATCCCCTAAGGTATAGCTTGCAGAGTTTGCATCGCACATACTTGTGTCGTGTGCATCCACTACTATATATCGGACATACGCTTATAGCGGTGTGTAATGATCGTAGTATTGTCTAACTAACTAAGTGTAAGGAGACAAACTGGAAAACTTTTCAGGAGGTTGGCACTAAGCCTAATCGGGTAATGCCTCGGCACAACCTCGAGTCCTCGCACTAAGCCATAATAGGCATGAGTACCAACACTATATGCTTAGATACCCACTTTAGCCACGACTATTTAACAGGTTATTTTCGGACATACGCTTAATAGCGGTGTGTAATGATCGTAGTATTGTCTAACTAACTAAGTGTAAATAGACAAACATCTCGTGTAATAGAAAACATTTCAGGAGGTTGACACTAAGCCTAATCAGGCAATGCCTCGGCATATCCTCGAGTCCTCGTACTAAGCCAAAATAGGCATGAGTACCGACACACCCCCTCAGGCCATTTGGCGCCAGCGAGGTCGGATTTCAACGTTTCGTAGCCGTTCCTTTTCCCTTTTCGTGACTAGCCGTTTGTAGTCCGATAAGCTCGATAAACCGTTTAAATTTAACGGCTGGAAGTGGCTTCATAAGGCCATCGGCCACCATTTGATCCGTAGGCGTGTAAACGAGCTTAATGCCCCCGCGGGCTTCGACTAGACGCACGAAGTGGTAGCGAATGTCGCTGTGCTTCGTTCGATTGTGGAATTGCGGGTTCCTCGTAAGGGCCATAGCCCCCTAATTGTCCATGTTAATAAGGACCGCTTTGGACTCATCGTCGTTTAGCTGCATTTCAGTCAGCAAGCTCCGCATCCAAATTGCTTCTTTTGTAGCCTCCATTAAGGCGATGTATTCCGCTTCGGTAAAGGAGAGGGCGACGATAGCCTGGCGTTTAGATCGCCACGAGACTGGCCCGTTAGCCAATTGGAAAACGTATCCTGACGTGGATCGTCGTGTCTCGTTGTCCCCCCCCCAATCGGAGTCCAAACTTCCCTCAAGACCGAGTGATTTTGGCCTATTTCCGTATCGAATAATGACGTCGGTGGTTCCCTTTATATAACGGAACACCCGCTTAAGAGCGTTCCAATGCGTCGTGTTCGGGTTGTGGGCGAATCGACTAAGGACCGAAATCGAATAGGCTATGTCAGGGCGAGTCTGCGTCATAGCGTACATCAAGGATCCAATCGCTGACTGGTACCGCTCGATAAATGCAATTTGGCTTGCCATTGCCTCGTAATCAGCTCGAGGAGCCGTTTCTGGCACTGCCGGCTGACCGACGATAGTGGGTTCGTCCACCACCATAGAAATAGGGTTGGGCTCCATACTGGGAGGTTGTAAATGATTGAAGGCGTCAACTAACGAATCAATTCCGGTTCGGTTCGAATCGCTGTCGGACATGCCACGATATGAGGGAGGTAGGACTTTTCTTCGTACGACACAGCGTGAGGACTCGTCCCTTTATCCTGTAGTCTCAACGCTGAAGTAGCGGTGAGCACTGCAGAGGGGGTGGACACGTAGTCTATGCACTACTGCATCGGAACTTCCACGACCAGGACACGAATCGAATCAGCTCAGGCCGAAGCCCGAGCCCCAGGGCCGCTTGGAAGCGTGCCCCAAACCTTTGGTGCTACCAGATGTGAATCGGTCCGTAGAAAGTTGTTCCTATTCGTTTACGCTATGTAGAGTATATATAGGAAATGATGACTAAGACATAAATAGGGGCGCTTAGTAAGAGATGAGTAAGCAGCGATATCACACACTTATGCTCAAGAGTCTAGCTCCATGACACTTGTTCATTATCTTACAAGCTCATACAATATATAGCCATCTAAAATGTCTGAGGATGATGCGGTTGACCTGGACTTTCATTGGACATGTTCCTTACCTCTGTCCTCAACAAGCCAGAGCTTTGCATGCTCCATACAGCCTGAACATTGGCCTTAGGCAGTGTGTCTCTTCAAGAGTGGTATGTTAAATCACCTTCATTGCAGAAGCACTCATGGTAATGGTGAACCTACAGGCGCGCCAAGAATAGCCTATGGTGAAGCTCAACGATGAGATAAAGTCTTTGAGCGGTATTCTGGCATGGCCATAAGTAGCGAGGCCCAGCCGCCTCAATACTGGCAATGGTGCTTGGGATCACCTGGCGTCAAGCAAAGACATAATCGAGATCAATGACCTGATGGGTGATTACATGGCCCACCAACCACGCTGAAACGCACATAGACATTGACAGAATGTACTTGGCGGTGCTCGCTCGTATTTTTGGGATTCGAGGCGAGAAACCGTACCATTAGAGGAAAAATACGAGCACCGCTAGAACTAAGTGCAGGGACGTTGAGTACGGATGAGAAAGGGTGAGATTACTAACAGGTACCTCGGGCTGTACCTACCTTACCTACCTATAGTAGGATGCTGTAATATTTCATGCGGGAACAAAATTCCTATGCTTACGCGCCACTAGGTAACAACGGGAGGAAATGGCGAGACTCAGATATGATGTGTCCATGCCAATGGCGCATAGAGGCAATTGCGAGTACCTTGATGGGACCGATCACGTGAGGTTGCAAGAAGGAAAGATTGGATGCCTTGTTGAATCTGCAGTTGACATGATGTTACAAGCGGTAGTGCCGTGGCCAGCAATCGAGTCAACAAAAGCGTCAAAGACAGATTTGTCGGCGAAGACTTTTGGAACAGACTCTTCAAATGAAAAGAAGCGACGATTAGCTAACCTAGAGACTCAAACGCTTCTTGATAATTATACATCTAAACTCCTCGATGCCAACAGTCAGAAGTGGAAGGACCAACCTATTACCTTCTTGCAACGTTTCAAGCTGCAAGCCTTCGCGTTCAAGGATCACAGGTCTCGCCTTGCTGCTCATTGCTTGCTAATTCCATCTGATGATTCACTTAATACCATTCTCCGGAGATTCTATTGTGCTGCTCTCGGGAAGACCAAGCGTGGGAGAGGTGCCGCTTTGGGCATTGCTAAGCCCATTTATGAGGCTGGTGTGTTCTCTACTTATTCCCACCAACTTCTCGCAAAGAAGATTTGTGGCTTGTATCGAGCTGGATCAAAGTATGTCGACTTGATTCAAGAGTTTGGAGCGGGTTCTCTTGTTGTCCTTGGACAAAACATAGGTCCTAGCACGTATGTTGTTGAGATGCAGAAAAGCTTGATATGCTAACTGCGATATAGGTGGGAAAGGTACCTACCCACACACGGCGAAGAGCGCGCCGATGTGTTAAAGATCCTCAAGGGTAAAGATCTTCCGAACCAAGCAAGAGAATGGAACGAGTTTGGCGAGACACTCTTCCAACTCATTGACGGAGGTGAGCTTCGCTCAATATACAAAACTAAAGCCATGCTGACTAGATAGGCTACCCTGATGTGACGACCGTCTCAGAACAGAAAGCGAAACGATCTCACTCTGAAATTCGTTCGAGCAACAAGCGTCCTCGGCCGGCGATGAACACACCCAAGCATGCTTTGGACACTATCATGGGAACGTCCGCTGGCCGCAACCTTTGTGCTGATCTGGATGGAAATTTTGGCGGAATATGTCCTCCTATACCTACTATTTTGCGACCTCATCCCCACGCTTTTACTAGGTGTGACGATACATCAGGACAGATTTCATCAGCAAATGATCCACCAATAATCAGTGACCTCGAAGGAAGGACTCATACAACCTCGGAAGAATTATTTTCCCCAAGGGGCGACACTACCTCTCCAGAAGAAGCCAGGAATCGGACCGGTGTCGCTGGGCAAAGTCTACCGCCAGGAGTTAAGAACCCTCCAAACATCATAAATCAGAAGATGAGCAGGTTGAGTCAATCGCGGATGGAAGCCTACGAGGTCAATATCGACAATGAGATGGCTTACAAAAGATCGACGCTATCGATGGTGGACTCTCGCTGTATATCAGATATCGACAGCACAATGCAATCAGTCCAGTCACCAATTGACTGCTTGACTGCAGCCAATGAAAACTTTGTTGATCTTCTGGGGAACAATCGAACAACATATAGTTGTTCGATTGCTCCTTCGACCGTGTCGCAGTCGAACGGGACATTATACACGTCTTTGGGTATGTCGGAGTCTTTTCCCACAGCTCTTGGGAGGAGGGATCAACAAATGACCACCCTCAATGTTGCGCCTGACATATCAGAATTATCATCTATGGATGCTGAAGGCATAACATATGAGCAAGTATCTGCGCAAACAGCCCCATTATGGAACAACGCGGAATGCATAGCAGTAGACCCAGGATTTCTACTATCTATGAATGTCGGAGACATAACATGTGCGGCGACATCTGCACAAACACCTTTATCATGGATCAACGCAGAAGAGATAGCAATAGATCCAGGATTTCAGATCCCATTCGTGGATGTCGAGAGTATGACATATCTGAAGGCATCTGCACAAACACCCCTAACTTGGACAAACGCGGAAGTCATCCAACAAGGACACACAACAAAACCGCAACGTTGGTCGTGATATCAATGGTAAGTCTAACCCTGAAATCCTTCTGGTACATGACAGAGAAGTATAACAAAGGATGTACTTTAGGCAATACATTCCGTGTAATGACAAAGGTAGAAGCTCTCGAGATTGTCAAGCCAAAGATTGACATTAACTAGGAGTCGGCATCAGATGTCATAAGTGGCAGTGAGAAAGGTCCCACTACCACCTGACCACTCTCTTCGTGCCAACTTATCGCGCCACAACACAGCATCACCCGGCTCAAGTTTTAACTCTACATCCGTCCACTTTGATTGATCGTCTGTCTGGTGAGAACCGCGGAAAAAAGCAGTGGTCAGGTAAACCGTGTCAAGTTTTCCCTGCCGGGTTTTTGTTTCCGTCTCTTTGAAAACGCCCACATGGATGGATTTCGGTTGATTCGGCTTCGATGCGGGAGCCAAAGCATCAGAGAACATGGATCTATGTGCCTGTTACAGTTAGCTTTGGCTTTCATCTGGCTTGATGGACAGACATCTACTACACTGGCTAAAACAGTCAGCCAGGTTTGGGAGAAATCATATTGAGTGAATTCCTCTAGTTCCATTGTGATCTTAACCTCGTTCTTTATCACATTTATCGCCTTCTCTGTGAGCTCGGGAGACACCGCGCCTCGCACGACCACGTATCCATCTTCTTTCAAAGCGTTGACAGATTCCATGTAGTCCTTCCTTCACACGTTGCAAATCTTCTAGCGTGGCCAGCGTTGTGAAGCGTTGTTGTCGTCGAATAGGTGATTATGTTTTTTTTGGTGGGGCTACCTCATCGTCGGCGGTTTTGCCGAGGCGCGCCAATGACTCTCGCCTCATTTATAGCTCTTTATTTATACGTCCTGAACAAGCCAATAATGCCGCCACTGTATAGTACGAAGTCGGTAGACATAAGTCTAGGCAACAACCAATTTCAATGAGTTACTTAAGAACAATCACACAAGTCTGTAGCATGAACTTCTAGAGTCGGATGATTCTTATATTCATAAAGGCAGTCCCAATTTTGGTGACCTGATAAGTCGAGTAGGACGTGAAATATCCATTTCATTGAGGCCTACCTAGGTAGTTCAACAGCTACCTTAGGGTTTGCCAGGGCGTGGGGCAAGATATTCCGCTTAAATGCGCAGACTAGATACAGAGAAATGGCGCTTTGGCGATAAGAAGCGAAAATTGAAATCACGACACCTTTAGTTCCCTTCAGTATAGCGTATTACAAAGAGGCATCCGGTTCAGCGATGCAGACGGTACAAAACCTGTGCCCACAGCCCACGGCACTACATTCTGCGTATATAAATCTTCTGGTGCACCCACAGCGACAGCAAACCCCGCTGTACTCCTGTCGTATCCGTCTTCCCTCGTCCCTCGCGTTTTGTTCCTTTTCCGCCCGCTCTCGCTTGAAGCGGTTCCGAATTTCAGAGCGCCAGGCGCTGCCGTCAGAGTCAGAGTCGCTCGATCTATATTGAGGTTGCTCGGTATCTATGGTGTCGTCGTTCGTCTCCACAGGCTTTGTTTCAATCTTTTCCGGGACTTCGTCGATATTCGACCTCAGCATATCCTCTCCAGCAATGACACACATGCCTCCATTGTCCCTTTCTGATCCATGCAACGCTATGCAACGTCTTGTGCCGAGGCTCTCCACAGGAATTTGCGCGCCGTCGCCTGCGATCATTTCATGCATTGGCTGGAGACTGTGGCCCAATGGAGTTTCCATATGGTGATGAGCTGAATATGGGGGTGTGCGACAGCCTTGAAAGACCAGTTTTGAAAGGAGGAGGACTGCCATTATCAATAATAGCGCAACCTGTATGACTCTGATCAACGATTCACATCCTGCAAATATTTGTTTGTGCTGACCTCGAGAAGTAAAGGTTGGATGCCCTGAAAACGCCATCCAACCAATAAGAAAATAAATGCGGAAGCCGCAATCATGAAAGATCCAAGACAATATCCTATAAGCATTCCCCGATATCTTGGGTGCGTTGGAAGGAGTAAGACGTATGCTATCCCAAAGCAGGCGTACTCCACTACGCTCGCGAGTAGGACAAGGCATAAGGGAACGTGTTGGGCCGGCTCGTGCCACCTGCACCTCGAGTCAACAATGCCAGTCAGTTCGTCAGACCCAAAGGGTGCTCAACTTTATAAGGGAAAAGAACTTCATTGCGGAGAAGAATGAAGCTATCAAGAAGAATATCCAAGGAGGGGGTTGGTGTGGCTTTGGATAAGAGCAACATCGTAACCGGACGTACTGTCATCTGGCGTCAGTTCCATACGCACAACTATGAAATAAGATGAGTACCTCATATGCCGACGCAAACACAAAGGAGCAACAAAGCAGACTACTGACAGCTGCTGTACGTTCCTCTGTCTCTGGATTGATCAGTCACTGATGCTAGTAGTCATTTTGGAGATGCTGTGTTCACCGTGGTTAATCAATCGGAGTACAGCCAAAATGGTAAGGATCAAGTCACAAGTCGACTTCAAAACGCAGACACACATAAAAAGGCATGGCACGCAACGAGGGTCCCTATCCTCAGCGGAAAGCAAAAACAAAGGCAATCCACTCGAGAGAATAACTGCGTAGAGGCACAGATCTACGATCGGTGAGGTGTTCATCATGCAGCGAAGACCGATTGGGCTATCAAATTCATGCTGTGAGTATGTTGCTGCGAGCGAGGCCAGTTGTATATACGTTTTTTGAAAAGGGGAGCAGCCGTGTCCGAATCAAGTCATTAGATTGTCGAAGATCAGACCTCGTCTCATTAGGTATTACTTCAGGGGTGTCCAGGGGAAATCCTTGGATCTGTGCCTATATGTTGATTGACTGGATATGCAAGGCACACATAATATCGTACAATGGGTTCACCATCCCTCAATACGGAGAAACACTTTACCCTGGTTGACAGTGGTAGAAGAAGCTTGGTACTCTCTCCTAACCACTTTTAGCTCTGTGACAGCCCTTCTAGATGTGAAGTCACTCAGATAAGTAATGATTGACCATTTGTACAGAAGAGCAGCAAGCAAAGATATAAATCCTATTGTCAAAGATATGTCATGTCGGATAGATATGCACATTTGCTTGAATTACACATCTTTGTTGTATTCAACCTTTTTCCAGTTCTAATGCGTCTCGCATCTGAGCTGGTTGAACAGACTGCCTGGATCTTGCAAATGTAAAGCAATGATGGAATCCACGCAACAGGTAGTGACATAAGGTGTTTGTGTCAAACAGTGCTTGTGTCAAACAGTGAATTAAAGAATTAGTAACGGGGATTAAGATGCGTCAGACCCACGAAAGAAACCAATGTATTGTTTTTACTTTTATCATAAAGGCATCCATAACAGGAGAAATCATCAAAGACAGCAACAAGCAGTTCATGGTTCTCTGAAATCTGTTCTATCATCTTTACATTCCTCAAGGACAGCTCGTCGTCCTCCAAAGCCACGCAGCCAAGCTCGTGCTACGCTCAGAATCAATAGAATCATGATCCTCGTCGTCCTATGGCAAGACTGTCAACTTCTTGAATAAAAGCACCTTGTCGGAGGTACGCAAATTCTGGTCTTTGTACACAGAAAACCAAAGACCCAGCAAAGTTGATGCTGAAGCCTTCCGAAAAGCAGTTGCCAGAGTACTTTCAGAACGCTATGGCCCCGGGACTATTATTTTCCATGGAACTCGATCGACAGGAGCACATGGAATCCATGCCATCTCAGCGATGAGTGGTGCTTTCTATGGCTACTGGAAAACGGGCGTTACAGCTGGGAATCGAAGGGACTGGCAGCGTTAAGCTCCGATCGAAGGGACATGTGAACCCTATGTTTGATTTCTCTTCGAGCCCCAATAGAGCATTCTCAGTCTCAGTCCACTACGGAAGCGCTCCACTCCTTGACTTTCACTTAGCAGAAGTCTTTTATAGCGGCTATTCAGACTTCAACAAGGGCAACAAACTCACCGACGCTGCCAAACCTCAATTTCGAAATTGGTGTTCCAGTTTCTCGAAACATATACACACTAATACCGTCAAGGTCGCCGTGCATTGCGGCGAAGCTGTGAGTTTATATTATGACCTGCAAAACCATCAGCCACATTGCCAGAGCCTCCCCAAATGCACACGCCGGTACGACGGACCCTGGAGCGAAAGAGAGCTGACTCTGTGGGATCCAGAAGGGATCTATGTTGCGAAGCAATTTGATGTAACCAATACGTCGAATCTGAATGACCATGTCGGTATACTCAACATCCTCCAGCTACGGTCCCGCTTCTCAGTCATGCATGTTCCGTACTGTACACAGAAAGCCCTTCTGCTCCCCGCAGAACGTACGTCCGAATCACGGAATGCCTTGATACACTCAGACATCATTGCGCTATCGTTGTCATCGGTGTTGCACCCGTAGGCAGCCTGTTCGGAACAACAACAGACTTTGCAAGCACCGAGATCATGTCTGCTTGGCTGGGTATGAAATTGCCCGGAAGACCAAAACAGTTCCGAATTCATATCCCATGGAAGATGCCCGACTGGCAAAACTCAGAAGCCGGCCACAGTCTGGAGACATCCACTGAGCGAATTGGTGTCGACTCCGAAGAGTTGGCGGCATTCTTTTCGACCTGTACCGGAAAATGGTTGGTTTTGAAGACCTAAGCAAAATGATGTCGCTCACGCAGCATCAAATCCATACACCGCTGGCGGGCGACTTACGCTTCTATGCGAGATTGACTCTTGTGGCTTTATTGAACCTTGTAAAGAGTCAGATACTAACAGATTGGGAAAAATGCGTTGATGTGGTTGCTGCAAAAGATCGAGAATGATCATTCATTGAACCTCGGCAGTAGGTCTAACAATCTACAAGAGTTGTACGCACACCTCCATTGATCCGAACTCTGGGAAAATCCCGCCTTGGAATTAAAATCCCGGGAATCAGCGGCCCAATTCGGGTTGTCCAGACCTGTAACTGGAGAAACGGGTCTCCTACAGCATCATGATATCCCATCCGTGGTTTATTTGGTCCTTGTCGTCCCTAGAAGCAAGCTTGGCGTCTTCATCAATGAATCACTGGAGAGCACCGGAACGCCAGGTCTGCATATATTGGTCAGTCAACAGGGGATGTTTGAGATTTGCTTCTTTGGTATATGACTGTTCCTTTGAACAACTAAAGGTGGTACCCAACTCCGTTGGAATTTGCGACCTAGAAGAAGATAAAGAAGGATGGCAAGGTCATGGAGATTTAGTCGCCATCCACTTCGACAGCGATCACGACACTGACGAGCAGTCATTGTCATCGTCCTCGGCTCCTGATAGTGATGCGGATGCGGTGGTGGCGGAGTGATTCGGTGGTGGTTTGCTTGTGGATCGGCTGCGTTCTATTTCGCCTCTTTTGGGCAGTACTGTGTACAATATCTTCGGTAGAAATTTTAATGCTTGCTTCCCCTTTTGCGCTTACGCTTCGTGACTGTCCTTGCGTCGTAATCCTGTCGCAACCCTTCCGCCCCTCCAATGTCTTCTACCCAAAGCCACTCATTGTATTCCGTCAGATACCCTGCCCACTTGACTTCATATTGTCACCGTCCCTTCCTTTGCCTTCAGTTTAAGTTTTCTTCTATCTCATACTCTTCTTCATCATCTATTAGATCAGGAGGAGGCAGCTCAGGTGAGGTATTGTTGTTCAGATGGTGCCTGTGTGGTTCCAGGTATGAAACATGAAATACATTATGAATTCAGTAGTGGGCAGGTAGAGCCAGTTGATATACCTGTTTGCCAACAATATCAACAATTTGAAATGAATCAATGAATTTGTGAGACAGTTTCTTGTTTGATTGATGTTGTTTCAAGTTCTTGGTGAACAATAGCATTAGTGTCACGGTCATAATGGCTCGATGGCTCAATATGGTGTAACTGTGTAAATATCTATCTAATAAGTGAATGATGAGTGAATCTCAGGGCTAAACAGGCTACTTAAATAGAGGCTAAGCGAACGCCGGGTAAGCCACGTGCGGCCATGTGGCTATTCGCCTTATAGGCGAAGGCGAGGCGACAGCGAGGTAAGCTGCGGTCAGGCCATAATCCTGACAAGTGCCACGAACAAAAGAAAATGCGATGCCCTCATCGCTATGCGTTTGCCCGAATAGCCTTATGCCCTATAGGCTCGAAACACGGCGACGGCGACGTGGTGGTATGGGTGAATCGCGTGCGTAAGTCGCGGATCGTCAGGTAAGGATTAATGCCAGAAGGATGAGGTGTGGTGGGTTTCCTCCATACTGTTATGGAGTTTCGTGGGGTCTTCGTTTCGTTCTGGTGGAATCGCGTGTATAGATCCGCGACGGTGAGGTGTGGTTTGACGTTCAAGGCTGTTTCGTTTCGGCGACTCGGCGGAGTATCTTTGCATAGTAAAGTGCCTGATGAGGTAATTGAGGCTGTCGAAACTGGCAATTTGGCTCGAAATTGACGTGTAAATGCGGCGTAATCAAGTTTTCGTTGACAGAGGGTTTCGTGCATAGTGGGGCGGCGGTGATGTGCATGCCGGTAGGGTTTTGAGGTGTTTTGAAGACTAAGTCAGCCTCTCGGTAGCTCATAGTAAGCTTCTTTCGCTTCCGATCAATGTTAGCCCCTTCTCTTGTCAAGGTATCAATCCCTATAAGGACTTCAGCGCGGGAGGTTATCCACTAGGTAGGCTATGGTGTTTAGCCTTATTGGCGACGACGAGGTGTATATCAAGGCTGATAATTCCACTATTTGGTCCAGTATCTGCTTTCCGGAAAAGCCTTCCGCTGTTATGGGGGGTGTTCGTTTGATTTTAGCCTTATCCACTAGGTTTCGATCAATAAACGCAGTCGTGCTTCCAGTATCTAGACATATCAGTTCAGGTGTGCCGTCAGGGTGAAACAAGGCTGCTCTGACTGCTGTATAGCCGTGGACTGGCGGTTGAGGTATGGCGACAACGTTTTGTAGTGCATGCTCGACATAATTGGCCTGCTGGGTAGCCGCCTTAGTGCTGCATGGGTGTCGACACCATGCCAATCGAGGGTGTGGTACGAAGGCTGTCGACTCATTTGACGCTCGAAATGCGGCTCGTTTCGACGGTTATTTGGTGGGTACTCAATGCGACGGGGCTGTCGCTCATTGCCAGCGGAATTGTATGGTGACGGGCGAATCGACCTCCTTACAGTAACACCTATGGCAATAGTAACCAGCAGCAGGATCGTGCGATTCAACCAGATCAAAGGCAGTTGCCTGCGGCCAGAGTGCCTTTACAAATCACGGCCGGAAACGAAAGACAGTCCACTGGGCCAACCCAGAACCAGCGTCAAAACGGAAAGCCACCGTACCGTCCCCAATCTGATAACCGGAATCGATCAAACCAGCCTAATCGCCCATTCAATCGATCTGGCACTTATCCACCGAGCCCTCGAGTCTATCACGCGCAAGGAGACGAAGAATCGCAGCCCATAGATGAACAAGAGGAATATCAGGAATACGAGGAAGCATACTGTGAAGGGACATATAACCCTGCTGACGCAGATGGCGCAGCAGAGGCAGAGACGGACACGGGCCCTGTTCCGGACGAACCTGAACCGGAGGAAATCAACGAGGTGAATGTGGGCCACGTCACCGAATTGGCAAGACCCACATGCCGACGGTGCCATGAGTCATTCACATCCAATAATCATCTTCATCGGCACCTCCGGAAGGAATGCACCGGGTATGCCAAGGCCTACACCGCCAAATCGAAAGGCAAATCACCAGACAAGTCACCGCTGCCTTCTTCCTACATAAAATCGTCAGCAACCGATCAAAAGGCAAACAAAAGGTTACGGATTCCGTGGGTGGCGTTACGCCACAGCCGACGCCAGGCTGAGCGATAATGCGCCCAATGAACCAATCTGCCTGGACACAGGATGCACCATGACCCTAATTGACAGGAATTTCCTCAGGAATCAGGCACCCGCCATAAGGATCGAGCGCCTGCCGTCCCCTATAAGTGTCCAGGGATTAGGATCAAACACACATCAATCCGGGGAGTTTGTCAATTTGACCATCTATCTACCCGGTACGGACGGACGTACCGCGGTTATAGACGGGAAGCCCATATCGTCGAGGACCTCAAGGCAAAAATGCTGGTAGGCATAGATATTCTGGCGCCATAGTCGATAATTATGGATATGTCTAAACAAATCGCTACTATCGGTAGCTGTGGCGGTATTCAAGTCCCTCTTACGGTTACGACTCGATCAACGAATCAAACAAACCGAACCGTGATGACCACAGCGCGAACAGAGATACCGCCTCGGAGCCACGGTGTTGTACCCATCTTGAATGATGAATTACCGACTGACCGAGAACTACTGTTTGAACCCACCTACAACCGGGCGGCGGTTTACGCTCACATTGTGGACCACAACTATCCGAGATCTTGGTACGGAATGACACGGATAACACGCTTGTTATACCACGAAAGTCAAGAATGGGGAACATTGTCGAGTATGAAGCTGAAGGATGTTACCATGTTGACTCCAAAGCGGCCTACCTGGCCGCCACTACAGCGAAGACTGAACAACGGGACGAGTGGATAAGGAAGCACATGCGTGACACCTTAGTCGCTGCGGCTTTACACGCCGGAATGGATCAATCCAGCGAATACAGGCTACCCAACGGGGTAACCTTGTACGGAACCGACACCAAGGTTGTGCAGCGGCTTGGACAAGCTTTGGGAAGACAACGGAAATGTTGTTGATGTCCCAGAGGAAGAATGGATGGAAATTCCGCTTGTGGAGGATTGGCGTGAAAAATATAAGCCAGGACAGGCCCGAGTCTACCCAGTCGGCCAGACCGATAGGGATATCATCGACAAGGCGTTTGATAAGCTACAAGGCCAGGACCGGGCTGAATGGACGAAAACATCAACCCCATTTACTTTCTCATGCTTTGTAGTATGGCGGACTATGCCAGACGGCTCCCGAAAGGGGAGAGTTGTCGTGGATATCAGAGCACTGAACAAGATTACCATGCCAGACGCATACCCTGTTCCTTCTCAAGCCGACATCCTTGCCGCTATCCACGGTGCCAAGTTCATAACCACAGTGGACTGCGCAAGCTTCTTTTACCAATGGCGGGACAGTAGCGTCACACCGCGGTCAAGAGACTTTCAAAGTTGCGGTAATGGGATACCGGAATTCTCCAGCCTATGTACAACGAATGATAGACCGGATATTAAGGCCCCAACGGAAACACGCCAGAGCCTATGTTGATGACATAGTCATCTTCTCCCGAACGCTTCAGGAGCATGAGCAGCATCTACAAGAAGTATTCCAAGTGCTCTCTGACAAAAACATCTGTCTAGCGCCTGAAAAGTCCTTCATAGGATACCCATCAGTCCAACTACTTGGCCAACGAGTCAATGCACTTGGACTGGCCACTACCGATGACAAGTTGAGAGCCATAACCAGTCTTGAGTTCCCCAGGACACTCCGCCAACTTGAGACGTACTTAGGCCTTACCGGATACTTGCGCCAGTACATACCCCACTATGCCGCCATAGTGAAGCCACTACAGCTACGAAAAACGCTACTAAACCGGGGGATTCGTGGTACGAAAGCCAACGCTAGGAAAAGCGCCTCTAGCCGTACCAGCCTGTCAGAGCCTACACCAACAGAGCTCAACTCATTTCATCAGCTACAGAGCATGTTTTCGAGACCCAGCGTATTGGCTCATTTCGATCCAAAACGACAATTGTATATCGACCTGGACGCCTCCAAGGAATTTGGATTCGGAGCACACGTATACCACACGAAGACCGCAACCAAGACACTGAAGCGCCAAAGCAGAAAAGCATGGAACCTATACTCTTTCTTAGCCGACTACTGACGGATGCCGAAACACGATATTGGCCTACGGAGCTGGAAATCGCGGGCATCGTCTGGGTGGTAAAGAAGGTCCGGCACATGATTGAAGCCGCGAAAGCAGCCACAATTGTGTATACTGACCATTCCGCTGCCGTCTCCATTGTCCGCCAAACTAGCTTAAACACCACTGCGGTGGAAAAGCTTAATCTAAGGCTGGTCCGGGCGTCAGAATATCTGCAGCGTTTCCGCCTCGACGTCCGTTATAAACCAGGTAGACAAAACACTATTCCAGACGCGTTGTCTAGACTGGCAAGTCGGACTACTTGACCAGAGACCGACGAAACGGCATTGGAAGCATTACACACCTCCCTAGTACCGACCTATTCCGCCTCGCTCGTCGAAATGTCAGATGGATTTCGCGAACGGCTAATCGACGGATATAAGGAACCACGATGGGAACGGATCCGGGCAATGATTCAATCTAATGAGGCATTAGGAGAGAACGCGGCGAAGTTGCCATATGTCATCATACGAAACCTCCTCTATTACAAAGACGCTGCCAAAGGGTACCGACTGTGTATCCCTTCCGACCTCCATAAGGAAGTCTTTTCGCTGGCACACGACTCAATGGGCCATCCAGGCTACGCAGGGACACACGAGAAACTCATGAACGGGCCACCCGCACACTTGGGACCCTCAAGCAGAAAGGGAAACCATTTGCTAGACATTTAGCGACCTTTGAGCGTACGCTATTGGAAGCTGGAGGCTTGGAGTGGGATGATGCAGTCAAGAAGACATTCCTTGGCAACAGCTTGGGATGCTACCTTGATCAGGGCCCTGATTGCAACTCCAATGCCATCATTGTACAACGAGTACATCACCTTACTGCAGCGGGTCAGCCACAACCTGGAGTCAATTGCCAAGTCTGCCATTCAAGAGCATCATACGACAACCACAACCACCATGCAGCAGTCTCACACTGATGGTATGGACTGGGAACCCACAGGACATGCCAGTGTGGCGGCGACAGGGGCAGAAGGGAAACGCCGAGCATGCTGGGCTACAGAGAAGGAGTTGGCAGACCGTTGTACGAGAAAAGACTGCCTCCGGTGTGGTGGCAGTGACCACTTTGTGGCAGGTTGCGAACTCCTACCCACCGTACGCCCACGTGCTACCAATGTGCCCGTCGCCGGTTCGGTGGAGAAGGTAATGGAGGAAGACGAAGATTCGGGAAAAGAGTAGCTCCTAGCAGAAGTCGCGGCTGGGAGCATACAAAGTGTGTCAAAAGCTGAAGAGAGTTTGAGAAACAGATGGATAGTGCACCCTTTACCATGTCAGTATTAATTAATAAGGAGACGTACGCACACACCTTGTTTGATACTGGGTGCCTGTCCTATGGGATGATCACCTCTCGCTTTGCTCGAAAACACAACTTACAGCACATGAAGATAAACCCTCATACAGTTACCGGGTTTGATGGACCGTCAGATTCATCAGTAGACGAAGTAGCCATCGTGCAGATTGACATAGATGGACATAAGGAGTCAAGGGCATTCTTTTATATTGTCCCTAAGATAGCATCCTACGACCTAATAGTGGGTCTACCATGGATGAAGCAGAACAAGGTTATCATGGATGCAGGCAACGCTTCCCTTACAATAGGAACCACAGGAACCTACGTACGGAACAGGGCAGTGACAGCCAAGGATGATTTCAACCACCTCATGGTATCAGCTACATCCTTTACGAACCTTGTACGGAAAAAGGAGAAGAAGAAGCAGGGAGAGATTGAGGTGTTTTTGGCCAGTATGGCCGACATAGAAAAAGCCTTGTCCTCTAAGAAGAGGTCAGACCCGCAGACAAAGCTTCCAGGTCACTATCATGATTTCTTAGACGTTTTTGATCGTACAATGGCTGAGAAGTTGCCATCCCTGAGGGGTGAAGGGACAGACCATCGTATAAAACTTCACGTGTATTTGGTAGATTTTCGATTAATTCTAGCTGGTTGTGATCTCAGCGCCTTTAGTCGCTTAAACCAACTGTACCCCAAAAGGTCATTAGATGAATTAGGCAGTAATTCATCTACTAAAGGTATATATAAGCACCTGATATCACATGGTTATGAGGCCTACGGCACGTGGAAGCATTGTGCCCTACCTCATGACATGTGCTGCAGCGATGGACTGCGTTATCCACCCTCAAACCTCCACCATCCTCCCCCAAATCCGCCTGAATTCGCTCCTTCTTAGGCCTCCCGCGAGGCACATGAGTGTATGGAGGGTTGCACTTCATGTTGTTGACAGGACGGAGATAGCTGGCGTTGATGGCTGGCATCGGCGTGGAATAGATGGCAGTCCAGACTGCGAGGACGGGAGGAAGGTTGGGCTTAAGGGACTGGCCCAGAGCGAAGATACAGGCCATTTCATGGTTACAAGGCATGTAATTCTCCTGGTAACGGCGGATTGAGCTTGTGGATCCAGCCATTTGGCTGAACCACACGTCTCTCCACAGGGCATCCCAATTGTACCTAAGCGAATAGAGTAGTTAGCATCGATCAATAGCATAGAAATTGACTTACCTGATTGTTTCAGGCACATTGCCATGCCTTTGGAACATGTTCTGCACAATAGGGAGTGTATAATGTGCCTTGAGGCAAGGTATGAGCAACAGTCCTTGTGCAGTGCCTTCCAATCGGCGAAGACAGCACCCTTCAAAGAATCAACAGCTCCCACAAAGCAGACGTTGCGGTGTGGTGTTGGTGACAGCGAGGTGAAATTGTGTGGATGGCGGCGAGGTCCAAACGCGTCAAATGCAGCGAAGTTAGCTCAGTCAGTCAACTCTGCGCGCCATATTCATTGCCCAGCATATCATCCTGTTCCTTATACACCCTCAATCTTCAAAGCAGTAACCCTTCGACCTAACTCCCCAATCGTAGGATATTTCATGTCAAGCTTCCCGTCTGGCTGCTCCAATGTTGCCACTTGGCCCATCAGCTCCACTATTTCCTTCTTGAGTCGTTCGGCCCTGCCGGCAAGGTGCATGAGTCTGCCCTTAAGATCCCTACTGACATCAGAATGAGTACTGATTTGTGTTGTAAAAAAGCTTACTCATCAGGCCAGAGAGTTTTTTCTGCTGGCTGGGTAGTCCTCTTCAACATGGGATTATTGGTGGTTGCCACATGGGCAGGCGCTGCCAAGGCAGTTGTGTCGCAAGGTGTCAAATGAGTCCCAGATTCTTACTTGTTAGTCAGCTGAATCGTTAACCCGAAGGGGCTTGTAAAAGCAGGTGTGTCTGGTCTGATTTCCATTCAGGTGAAAGCGTAGGGCGAAAGAGTTCGTCTAATTCGATCATGTTTGTTGCCATGGTCTACGTGAGGGGCTATCATGGTTTAAGTGTGTTTAGGTACTGCTTCATAGGCCACTGTTAGTGGGTATCGTTTGTTATTGTTAGAGGTTTGTTATTGTTTTCACACTCTCACGTGTGGGTGCTTGTAGGTAAGGTAGTTTTCAGAAACGCCCAATGAAGTTTCATTACGCGCTTGCAACGAGAATATTCATGGTGTGACAGTGAAGGTAAGTCGCGTCTATCAAACCAGCAACTGGATGGTAGCCCCTAATAGGACCGTTCTGTCTCAGTTTCTTCCATATGATGCACTCACAAATCTGCATACATGCAAGCGGAGCAGTATCTTAGATACTACATAGCTATAAATCTGAGTCTTCGCTCTTGATCAAACCTCCAGTTCCATATGATTTCAAGGAAGCGCAAAACACATGTGGAAGTGATTGCAAACTGAAGTCACAATAAGACAAACATCATCTGCATCACACAACGGGCATGAATCTTGATAGTCAGGTAAAACAACCTCAGTCTTCCATCACTTCATTATCCTGACTGACTTTTCAGCAGATGAATAGTGATGATCAGCTCAGTCCTTTGCTTAAAATTACTCCATCCAATACACCTCATAAATGTTGGGAGCACGGCTGTATTGGCAGACCGTTTCGCACTCCCCAGGGTTTAGCGCAACATAAAACTTACGAAGCTCGCCGTATTCCTGAAGCTCGGAGGATGTCGAATGAGGAATTGCTTGGGCTTGTTAATAAACACTCACCCCGTGAGCGTCGCCGCCAGGCACCATATGCGTTTAACAAGAAAGGCGAATTCGTTTCGGAATACGCCGCAAAACTGCCCTATCCAGGCCCTAGATGTTGGGACCATGGTTGTGAGGGCAGAACGTTTCTCAATGCCCATGCCTTAGGTGTTCACCAATCCCGTGAAGCTCGCCACACTCCTGATGGTGAGAGGAAGTCAGATGAGGAATTGGTTGAGCTTCTTAAATGCACAGTCCATGAGCGTCACCGTCTGGCTCCATATGCGTTTAACAGCAAAGGTGAATTCTTTCCGGCGTACGCCAAAAGAATATCCTATCAACGCCATAACTGTTTGGAGAATGGTTGTGGCAAACAGTTTAACAGTGAACACGGCTTACATGCTCACCAATCGCAAAAACATCGCCGGACTCAGCGAGCTGGGGGCATGTCAGAAGACAAGGTGTTCAAAGATGGAACCAAGATCACTCACAGTGGTACTACTCAAGCTACAGGTCTGTCAGAGCTCAAGAGAGATACACAAAACTATCAGCTTGGTAAGTTTTCAATCTGATTTTGATTCAACCTCTAACAGAGGTGTAGCCGAAAAGTCCACTGCGTCTGTGTCTGCCTCTTCCCTCACCCCCAATTTGGTGTCTGCCGCTGCCACTTCTCTTCTTGACACAGCCACCAACATTGCACTCTTGGGTAACCTTGGCTCCGAGCTCGCCACATTGCCAATTGACGTTCAAATCGCAACTCAAGGCCCCATCGCAGACACCCAGCTCAAGGACCACCCGACCGATGCAGCCATCGCTGCTGCCCATGTTTGTGAGTATTCAGTTCCATACTGGTATGATAGACTAACAATTACAGGTTGTGAGGAGTCGTCTGGCCCATCTGCTTCTGCGGATTTGACCACGCACCATCACGGCCATGTCGCCGCCCCTGCCGCCCGCGCCGCCCCCGCAATTAATGACGTTCCGTTGCTCACCGGTTGTGACTTGTATTCAGCGCAGGAGGTTACTCATGCGGTGGACGATTTGGGCGTGGCTGCTGGCATACTTCGGCGTCGAGCCGAAGATATCCGCGCTGGGGTTGCAGTTGCTCCGATAGGACCGGCCCCGCCTCCTCGTCAGTCTCGGTCTCGGTCCCCTTCCCGTCGCCGCGGGTTTCAGTTCTGGTCCGTCGTCTGTCCGTGATCAGCATTGTTTTTTTCTTTTTTCTGATTAGGTAGATAGTTCAATGAACTTGCCTGGCTCTGGATACTATCTTGAAACTGTGCCATGACGACTTTCAACCTGTAAGACCCCTCGATGGACAATTATGGATTGTATGTGCGGCCGCTAAATCACCGCTAACGGCTGTCGCGCAAAATGATCACCACTTTAGTCCATAAGGTCTTTTTCTTAGGTTTTTCCCGTAGGTCATACGAACTTGTATTTCATGTATGAAAGAAGCCGCAAAAGCAGCAAAAAACACCTATCAAACAGCTCAAACTGTTAGACAAACCAGAGATAAGTTCACAAATCACTGCCGTGTACCTGCTTACCATAGGCACCGGTGGGGAATTGCGCAGAGGATGATAGGCCATCACAGAGAGAAGGTGGAAACTCTTCTTTGCTATCTCACACGCCCAAACCCCAACAGCAAAAGGTGAGAAGCAACAAAACGCCGTTGGAACCACAGATAGTAAGCCCGTCGGCCGCCATGTCGTTTGTAGGGACGTAATCGAGTCGTATGAGACCCGTCGATTCGACTTCTCGAGTGTAGTGGTGACGTATGTCGATGTGCTTCGTTCGAGCATGGAGTTCTGGGTTCTTAGCCAAGCTATGGGCCCCTGATTGTCCATGCGGATCGTCACCGAGTCAAACCCCTCAAGCCCTAGCTCTTTCAGTAACCCCCTCATCCACACAGCTTCCTTTGTGGCCTCCGTTAGGGCCATATACTCGGCTTCGCAGAAGGATAAGGCAACGGTCTTCTGACGTTTTGAACTCCAAGATACTGGCCCGTTAGCTAGCTGAAACACATACCCTGACGTCGACTTCCTTGATTCGACGTCTCCTCCCCAATCGGAGTCTGAATACCCTAGCAATTCGAGCCGTTCGCTCGTCGATTTCGACCCGTATTCGATGCCGACGTCTAGGGTTCCACGTATGTAGCGGAACACCCGTTTAAGGGCTT
>JAABVA010001920.1_pt1 | contig 21322 bp, 20 predicted proteins | sample 5560331 | NCBI WGS metagenome assembly JAABVA01 (sample SAMN12812661, study PRJNA571458) | rock metagenome | isolation source: Antarctica rocks | place: Antarctica: Victoria Land, Mt New Zealand sud | collected 2016-01-07
CCAACCTCGCACCCTTCATCGTCGGCCTGATCGTCGTGGCGATCGGATTCGCCTGGGGCACCAACGCCGGCTACGCGATCAACCCCGCGCGCGACTTCGGCCCCCGGCTGGCCTCGTTCTTCACCGGTTACGGGTCCGCCTGGCGAGACCAGTACGGCAGCTTCTATTTCTGGGTGCCCATCATCGGACCGCTCGGCGGCGGACCGATCGGCGCGTTCCTGTACACGCAGCTCGTCGGCCGATTTCTCCCCGTGGCCGAGGACGAGCAAGAACCCGGCCGCATACCGGCCGAGACCGCAGCCTGACCGCGCCGGAAACCGCACCGGGCACCATCCGTCACCCACTCCCAGGGAGCATTCATCGTGACTACGTATGTCGCCGCCATCGACCAGGGCACCACCTCCAGCCGCTGCATGATCTTCGACCACTCCGGCGGGGTGGTCGCCGTTGACCAGCGCGAGCACGAGCAGATCTTCCCCCAGGCCGGCTGGGTGGAGCACGATCCCGTCGAGATCTGGAACAACATCCGCAACGTGACCGCCGGCGCGTTGGCCGACGCCGACCTGACACCCGCCGACATCGCCGCGGTCGGCATCACCAACCAGCGCGAGACCGCGGTGGTGTGGGAACGCGCGACCGGCAAGCCGGTGTACAACGCCATCGTCTGGCAGGACACGCGTACCGACCGAATCTGTACCGCACTTGCCGGGGACAAGGGCGCATCCAGGTACACGGCCACCACCGGGCTGCCCCTGGCCACGTACTTCTCCGGACCGAAGGTGAAGTGGATCCTGGACAACGTCGACGGGGCGCGGGACAAGGCCGAGGCCGGGGAGCTGTGCTTCGGCAACATGGACACCTGGGTGCTGTGGAACATGACGGGCGGACCCGACGGGGGTCTGCATTACACCGACCCCACCAATGCCTCCCGCACCCTATTGATGGACCTGGACACCCTGAGCTGGGACTCCGGCATCTGCGCGGACATGGGCATCCCGGAGTCGATGCTGCCCGAGATCAAGAGCTCCTCCGAGGTCTACGGCAAGGTGCGCGAACGCGGCTCCCTCGGCGGTGTGCCGATTGCCGGCATCCTCGGTGACCAACAGGCCGCGACCTTCGGGCAGGCGTGCCTGTCCCCCGGCGAGGCCAAGAACACCTACGGCACCGGCAACTTCGTACTGCTGAACACCGGTACGGAGAAGGTGATGAGCAAGAACGGGTTGCTCACCACCGTCTGCTACAAGATCGGCGAACGAGACACGGTGTACGCGCTGGAGGGCTCCATCGCCGTGACCGGCTCCCTGGTACAATGGCTGCGTGACAACCTCAAGATGATCTCCACCGCTGCCGATATCGAGACCGATGCCCGTAGCGTGGAGGACAATGGCGGCGCCTACTTCGTGCCCGCGTTCTCCGGTCTCTTTGCGCCGCACTGGCGTTCCGATGCGCGTGGGGCGATCGTGGGACTCACCCGGTTCGTGAACAAGGGCCACCTTGCGCGCGCCGTGCTGGAGGCGACGGCTTACCAGACCCGCGAGGTGATCGACGCGATGAACATCGATTCCGGGGTGGAGCTCAAGGTCTTGAAGGTCGACGGCGGCATGGTGGTCAACGAGCTGCTGATGCAGTTCCAGTCCGACATCCTCAACGTCGAGGTAGTGCGCCCGGTCGTCGCGGAGACCACCGCACTCGGTGCCGCCTACGCGGCCGGGCTGGCTGTCGGCTTCTGGGAGAGCGAGGACGACATCCGCAAGAACTGGGCCCGGGACAAGAGCTGGACACCGTCGATGGACGCCGCCCAACGGGAGCGACTTTTCGCCGGGTGGAAGAAGGCGGTCACCCGCACGCTCGACTGGGTGGACGACAACTGAGTTGGGGCGTCTGCAAGTACCACCAACGTCGGGGTGCGGCGTCTGCAACTGCTACCAACTAGGGCCAGACAGGTGCCAGCCCGGCGTATACGCGACAGCCAGGTGCCAGCCCGGCGTGCACGGCGAGCCCCCCGTCAGTCCAGGTCGTCGTGGCGCATGAGCTGACGGCCCGCTTCGGTGATCGACCCGGACAGTGACGGATACACCGAGAACGTGTGCGCCAGGTCGTTGACCGTCAGCTTGCTCTGCACCGCCAGCGCGATCGGCAGGATCAGCTCGGACGCGACCGGTGCGACCACCACCCCGCCGATGACGACCCCGGTCGCCGGCCGGCAGAACAGCTTGACGAAACCGCGCCGCAGCACCTGCATCTTGGCCCGCGGATTGGTGGCCAGGGGCAACATTACCGTGCGGGCAGGCACCTTGCCGGCGTCGATCGCCTGCTGGCTGATGCCGACGGTCGCCAGCTCCGGCCGGGTGAACACCGCGGCAGCCACCGTCTTCAACTTGATCGGGAGCACCCCTTCGCCGAGGGCGTGCCATATGGCGATCCGGCCCTGCATGGCCGCCACCGAGGCCAGCGGAAGCAGCCCCGTGCAGTCCCCTGCCGAATACACCCCGGCCACCGTGGTCCGGGAGACCCGATCGACGGGGATGTACCCCCCGCGGTCGAGCTCCACCCCGATCCGGTCCAGGCCGAGGTCGGAGGTGTTGGGCACCGATCCCACGGTCATCAGGGCGTGGCTGCCTTCCACGGTGCGCCCGTCGGCCAGCTTCACGAGCACTCCGCTTTCGGTGCGCTCGACCGTCTCTGCGCGGGCCTTCTTGACCAGCGTCACCCCACGCTCGGCCAGTACGTCCTCCAGCACGGCCGCTGCGTCGGCGTCCTCCCCCGGCAGCACCCGGTCGCGGCTGGAGACGAGCGTCACCTTGACGCCCATCTCGGTGTACGCGGAGACGAACTCGGCCCCCGTGACGCCGGAACCCACGACAATGAGGTGCTCGGGCAATTCGTCCAGATCATAGATCTGCCGCCAGTCCAGGATGCGCTCGCCGTCGGGCCGCGCGCCGGGCAGTACCCGAGGCCGGGCGCCGGTCGCGATGAGCACCACGTCGGCATCCAGCGTCCGCTGCTCACCCTCCTGCTGATCGACCTCGACCCGGTGGGTGGCCATGCCAGGAACGTCGTCGACGATCCGCGCGCGGCCGGGCACGATGTGCACCCCTTCGCGCTGCAGCCGCGACCGGATGTCCGCCGACTGGGCGAGCGCCAGGTCTTTCACCCGCCCATGCACGACCGGCGTCGCCACTGAGACCTTCTCCAGGTCGATGTCCACGCCGAGGTCGCGGGCCCGGCGGAGCTCGGTGCGCACTCCCGCCGAGGAGATGAAGGTCTTCGACGGCACACAGTCGTAAAGCACGCAGGCTCCGCCCATCCCGTCTTCTTCGACGAGTACCACTTCGGCGCCGTACTGCGCGGCCACCAGAGCCGCCTCGTATCCGGCCGGCCCACCGCCGATGATCACGATGCGGGTCACAGATCCTCCATGGCTAGGTGATGCCGAGCGGCCCGGTTCCCAGTGAATCCGCCGCACGCTGGCGTGACAACGGTATCGCCTGCGCCGGCGTCCTCAAGGGGCCACCACGCGGCTACGCTCTTAGCCGTGACGCTGTATGCCGCCTACGGCTCCAACATGGACCCGGAGCAGATGCTCGAGCGGGCTCCGTGCTCGCCGATGGTGGGTACGGGGTGGCTGTTGGGTTGGCGGCTGACCTTCGCCGGCGAGGATCTGGGCTGGGAAGGCGCCTTGGCCACCGTCGTGGAGGACGCCGACGCGCAGGTCTTCGTCGTGCTCTACGACATGAGCGCCCAGGACGAGCAGAACCTCGACCGCTGGGAGGGTTCTGAGCTGGGCATCCACCGGAAGCTGCGGCTGCGCGTGCATACCCTCGACGGCTCACAGCTGGCCTGGCTGTACGTGATCGATGCCTACGAAGGCGGGCTTCCCTCGGCCCGCTACCTCGGGGTGATGGCCGACGCCGCCTACGCCGCGGGCGCCCCCGAGGACTACGTGCTGCATTTGCGTACCCGCCCCAGCCGCAACGTCGGCCCCGGCACCAGCCTGGACTAGGGCGGCCCTGCACTAGGGACGGGCGGCGGCCCAGGCGGCCAGGGCGGTGTGCACCAATACGCGCACCCCGACTTCCAGCGCGCGCTCGTCCAGGTCGAACGTGGGCTGATGCAGATCCAGCTGGGGGCCGTGGCCGGGCCACACCCCCAGCCGGCCCATCGCACCGGGCACGTGCTCCAGGTACCAGGCGAAGTCCTCTCCGCCGCTGGACTGCAAGGTGCTCGCGACCGCCTCTTCTCCCAGCCCCGCGCTGACGGCATTCCGCAGGATCCGGGCGGAGGTCCGGTCGTTCACCACGGGGGGAACGCCGCGCTGGTGGTGCAACTCGTAGGTGACCCCGGTGGTCTCCAGCAGCGCGGCGACCCCCTCCGCCACCAGCGGCTCCAGCTTGGCCCAGGTATCCCGATTACCGGTGCGCACGGTGCCCCGTAACACGCCGCGCCTGGGGATGGCGTTGGCCGCGTCCCCCGCGTGCACCGCACCCCAGACGAGCACGGTGGCCGCGCGCGGATCCAGCCGCCTGCCCAGCATCAGCGGCAGCCCGGTGATGACGAGCCCGAGTGCGTGCACTAGGTCGCCGGTCAGGTGTGGACGGGAGGTGTGCCCTCCCTCGGAGTGCACGACGATCTCGATGGTGTCCGCCGCGGAGGTGAGGGCGCCCGCACGCACTCCCACCTGACCGACCTCCAACCGGGGATCACAATGCAGCCCGAAGATGCGGGAAACCCCGGCCAACTCCCCCGACTCGAGTACATCCAGGGCACCGCCGGGCATCACCTCTTCCGCGGGCTGGAACAGCAGGCGGACTCGTCCCGGTAGGTCCGGTGCCGTCGCCATGGCCAGCGCAGCGCCCAGCAACACCGCGGTATGGGCGTCGTGCCCGCACGCATGGGCCACATCGTCCACCGTGGAGCTGTACGGAGCGCCGGTGTGCTCCTGCATCGGCAGGGCGTCCATGTCCGCACGCAGTGCGATCAGCGGGCCGCCGATGTCCCGGTCCCCGAGGTCGCAGGCGAGCCCGGTGCCCAAGGGCAGCACCCGAGGGCTCAATCCGGCCGCGATCAACCGTTGCGCGACGTAGGCGGTGGTGGCGTGCTCCTTGCGGGACAACTCTGGGTTGGCATGCAGGTGGCGACGCCACTGCACCAGTTCCGCCCGGCCCGCGAGCAGCCAGTCCTCCAGCCAGGCCGGCCCTTGCGCTGCAGCGCGCCGCTCAGGCATTCCCACCGAGGGACAGCGCGCTGACGTCGGCCAGGGCCGTGACTGCCGGGGCATACATCACCTGCTTGATGGCGGCGAGGGTGTCACCGCGCTTGTCTACCAGTCCCTGGGCGCGGGCAACAGCACGCTCGAGCACCTCCCCCTCGCCCGCGGCCTCGTCGACGATCCCTGCGGCCAGAGCCTCGTCCCCGCCGTAGCGACGGCCGGTGGTCATCGCGGTGTGCGCGGTGGCCTTGGACAACCGGCCCTGCAGCAGTGCCGCCATGCCGAGGGTGAAGGGAATGTGGATGTCCACCTCGGGCAGACAGAAGAAGCCACGATCGGCCCGCATGACCTTCTGGTCGTGGGCGACCGCGAGCATCCCTCCTCCGGCGAAGGTGTGGCCCTGCATCGCGGCCACCGTGACCATCGGGAAGGTGAGGATGCGGGAGAACAACGCCTGGATGCTGCCCACATAGGAGCCGGCCTGCTCGGCGTGCGCACCGAGCCAGTTCAGGTCCAGTCCGTTGGAATAGAACTTGCCCGTCCCGGTGGTGACCAACGCTGCCTGGCCCTGCGACGCCTGCACCTCATCGAGGCATTCGCTCATCGCGGCGAGGAACTCCGGGCTGAACCGGTTCTCGGTGTCCGCCTGTCCCTCCTCCCCGAGGTTCAGCACGAACACGTCGCTTTCTCGCTGCAGGTAGGGCACGCCATCTCCTTCGAATTCTGAAATTTCTACCCAGACCGTATCCGCCGCCGTTGGGCAGCGACCAATCACCTCGCCAGCGGCTCGACCCGCTTGAGAAACGACCGCATCGCCAGGTGCTCGGCCAACGACTGCTGGTGCTCCTCGCAGGCCACCCACACCTTCTCCCGGTCGACCGCGTGCACCTTGGGGTTGTTCCATACCACCGCCCAGACCGCCGGGACTCGGCAGCCCTTGGCCGAACAGATGGCGGGATCCTCGTTCACCGGCCCAGTCTCGCAGGCCCCTCGCACCGAGGGGAGCGGACGCGGGGATGGGGCAGGATGGTGGGCGTGGACTACCAAGACGGCGGCGCCGCGTTCGAGGCGCTGGTGGGTTTGCTGAACTATCCGATGTTCGTGGTGACCACCCAGGCCGACGGAGAACGCGCGGGCTGTCTCGTCGGCTTCGCCACGCAGGTCAGCATCCAGCCGCGGCGCTTCCTGGTCGGCCTATCAAACAAGAACCACACCTTCCGGGTCGCCCGCAACGCCGAACACCTTGCGGTGCATGTTCTTTCGGTACGTCAGCAGGATCTCGCGCGGCTGTTCGGCGAACAGACCGGGGACGAGGACGACAAGTTCGGCCAGTGCGCATGGCGCTCCGGCCCGCACGGTCTGCCCATTCTCGACGACACCGCAGCTTGGTTCAGTGCTCGCATCCTGGAGCGGTTGCCGCTGGGCGACCACGTGGCCTTTCTGCTCGAGCCGCAGGCCGGTCAGGCTCCCGAGGAGGTGGGCCGGCTCGTCACCTTCTCCGACGTCAACCACTTCGACCCGGGCCACCCCGCCTGAGCCCTGCCTGCCCTCAGTCGTCGAACGCGGTCAAAATCCGTTGCGCCGCAAGCGCCACCGTCAGCTCACCGTCCCGCACCGCCTGCTCGGTGTCGGCCCGCACCTTCTGCACGGCCGGGTTGTCGTGCAGGCGGTCGAGCAGCTGGTCGCGCACCGTCGTCCACATCCAGTCCACATGCTGCTGGCTGCGCCGCGCCTGGAGTTCCCCGGCCGCGGCGAGCACCTGCTGGTGGCGCAGCACGGTGTCCCAGAACTCCCGTAGCCCCGCCCCCTCGATGGCACTGGTGGTGAGCACGGGCGGTCGCCACAGGGACTCCGGTGGGTGGATCAGCCGCAGCGCACCGGCAAGCTCGCGGGCGGCACGCTCGGCGTCCGTGCGGTGGTTCCCGTCGGCCTTGTTCACCGCCAGCACGTCGGCCAGCTCCAGCACACCCTTCTTGATGCCCTGCAGTTGGTCGCCGGTGCGCGCCAGGGTGAGGAAGCAGAAGCAGTCGACCATGTTGGACACGGTCACCTCGGACTGCCCGACGCCCACGGTCTCCACCAGCACCACGTCGAAGCCCGCCGCCTCGAGCAGCACCATGGTCTCCCTGGTAGCCCGGGCCACTCCCCCCAGCGTTCCCGCGGTCGGCGAAGGACGAATGAACGCATTGGGGTTGTTGGCCAGCCGGTTCATCCGGGTCTTGTCGCCCAGGATCGAACCGCCACTGCGGGTGGAGGAGGGATCCACCGCGAGTACGGCGACTCGGTGTCCGTCCTCGGTGAGCATGGTGCCCAGGGCGTCGATGAAGGTGGACTTGCCCACCCCGGGCACCCCGGTGATGCCGATCCGATGGGCGCCCCCGGCCTCGGGCAGCAACTGCAGCAGCAGCTGCTGGGCCTGGGTCCGGTGATCGGCACGAGTGGACTCGACCAGGGTGATGGCCCTGGCGAGCTGGGCACGCTTTCCTTCGCGAATCGCTGCGGCTAGGTGGTCGACGTCAACGGGCGGACGCACGGCCATGTTCAGTCGTCAGCTCCCGCAGCCCCGACGAGGGAGAATCCGTGGTCCTCGGACAGCTTGGCCAGCAGCCCGGTCGCCGCGTCGGCGATCACGGTTCCTGGCGGGAAGATCGCCGTGGCGCCTGCCGCGTAGAGCTCGTCGAAGTCCTGCGGCGGGATCACTCCGCCGACCACGATCATCACGTCCGGCCGGCCCACCTCGGCAAGCGCGTCGCGCAGCGCGGGCACCAGGGTGAGGTGGCCGGCAGCCAGCGAGGACACGCCGATGATGTGCACGTCGGCGTCGGCCGCCTGGGTGGCCACCTCCTCCGGCGTCTGGAACAGTGGGCCGACATCCACGTCGAAGCCGAGGTCGGCGAAGGCGGTGGCGATGACCTTCTGGCCGCGGTCGTGCCCGTCCTGGCCCATCTTGCACACCAGGATGCGCGGGCGCCGGCCCTCCTGCTTCGCAAAACGTTCCACCATCTCGGTGGCGTGCTTGATGTTCGACACCGCTCCCGCCTCGTCCCGGTACACCCCGCTGATCGTCCGGATCTCGGCCGCGTGCCGGCCGTAGACCTTCTCCAGCGCGTCGGAGATCTCCCCGACGGTGGCCTTCGCCCTGGCGGCATCGACGGCGAGCGCAAGGAGGTTGTTCGCCATGCCCCCCGCGTCGCTGGCCGCGGCCCTGCTCAGCTCGTCCAGCGCGGCCTGCACAGCCTCGGGGTCGCGCTCGGCGCGCAGCCGCGCCAGCTTCTCCAGCTGCTCCCTGCGCACCTGGGCGTTGTCCACCTTGCGGACCTCGACGGTGTCGGGCTCGCCGGGGACGTACTCGTTCACACCCACCACCGGTTGACGGCCGGAGTCGATACGGGCCTGGGTGCGGGCCGCGGCCTCCTCGATGCGCAGCTTGGGGATGCCCTCGTCGATGGCCTGGGCCATCCCGCCCGCTTCTTCCACCTCGCGGATGTGCGCGCGGGCGCGGGCAGCCAGCTCGTGGGTGAGCCGCTCAACGTAGTGGGAGCCGCCCCACGGGTCGATCGGGCGCACGGTGCCCGACTCCTGCTGCAGCAGCAGCTGGGTGTTGCGGGCGATGCGCGCGGAGAATTCGGTGGGCAGCGCGAGCGCCTCGTCGAGCGCGTTGGTGTGCAGGCTTTGGGTGTGGCCCTGGGTAGCGGCCATCGCCTCGATGCAGGTGCGGCCCACGTTGTTGAACACGTCCTGGGCCGTCAAGGACCAGCCCGAGGTCTGGCTGTGGGTGCGCAGGCTCAGCGACTTGGTGTTCTTCGGCTCGAACTGGGCGACCAGCTCCGCCCACAGCAGCCGCCCGGCCCGCAGCTTGGCCACCTCCATGAAGAAGTTCATCCCGATGGCCCAGAAGAAGCTCAGCCGTGGCGCGAAGGAGTCGATGTCCATGCCCGCCGCGAGCCCGGCGCGGATATACTCGACGCCGTCGGCCAGGGTGTAGGCCAGCTCCAGATCGGCGGTGGCCCCGGCTTCCTGGATGTGGTAGCCGGAGATAGAGATCGAGTTGTAGCGCGGCATCCGGGTGCTGGAGTAGGCGAAGATGTCGGAGATGATTCGCATGGACGGCTTGGGCGGGTAGATGTAGGTGTTGCGAACCATGAACTCTTTGAGGATGTCGTTCTGGATGGTCCCGGCCAGCTTCTCCGGCGGCACTCCCTGTTCCTCGGCGGCCGTCACGTACAGCGCCAGGATCGGCAGCACGGCGCCGTTCATGGTCATCGACACGGTGATCTCGTCCAGCGGGATGCCGTCGAAGAGCTGGCGCATGTCGTAGATCGAGTCGATCGCCACGCCGGCCATCCCGACGTCACCGGCAACGCGCGGGTGGTCGGAGTCGTAGCCGCGGTGGGTGGCCAGGTCAAAGGCGACCGAAAGCCCCTTCTGCCCCGCGGCGAGGTTGCGGCGGTAGAAGGCGTTGGACTCCGAGGCGGTGGAGAAACCCGCGTACTGGCGGATCGTCCACGGCTGGTTGACGTACATCGTCGGGTAGGGCCCGCGCAGGTACGGGGCTGCGCCGGGGAAACTGCCCAGCGGGTACGGGTGCTCGCCGGCATCGGGTCCGGTGATCTCGTCCAGGTCCGCCCGGGTGTACACCGGTTTGACGTCGATGCCCTCCGGGGTGGTCCAGACGAGCTCGTCCACGGGGTGCCCCGTAGCGCGGGAGAGCTCCTCGGTCCAGACCTGGGCATCGGCTTGACTCGGCGCCACACCGTCCGTGCTCTCGGTGAGTGCGACGTCGGCGAAGTTCGGGATGCTCACTTGACCCCCAGGGTCTCGAGTAGTCCGGTCAGCGCCGCGACGGCGTCGATCCCGACGCCGAGGAAGCCGTCGGGTTGGTGCTCGGCATCGGCGAAGCTCTTGGGAGCACCGGCCACGAAGACCTGCTTGGCCCCGGCTTCGCGCAGCGCCTGCACCGCGGCGGAACCTGCTGCTCCGTAACGCTTGTCGCTGCCACAGACCACGGCGATCAGACTGTCGGCCTCGGTGTAGGCCGCGGCCACGGCATCCGCGGAATCCAGCGGTCCAGGGTTGAGGTGCGCGATGCCGCCGGTGGCGAGCAGGTTCGCGGCGAACCCGGCCCGCACGGTGTGCTCGGCGATCGGGCCCAGGGTGGCCAGGAATGCGGTGGGCCGAGCGCCGGTCTCCGCCAGGTGGGCATCCGAGCGATCACGCAAACGCTCGAAGGCCTCGGCGTAGCGGATCACCGGAAGCTGGCCGGAGTCCGCGGGCTCGTGCTGCGCCGTGGCGGGTGGGTCATCGAGGTTGGGGAACTCGTTGACGCCGGTGAGGGCCTTGCGGCGGTGCGTGATGTCGCTGACCCGCTCGTCCCGGGTGGCCGCGATGTGCTCCCCGAGCAGGCCGGCGGACAGCGCGGAGCGGAAGCCGCCGGCAGCCTCGATCTTCTGGAAGAAGCTCCACGCCGCCTCGGCCATCGCATCGGTCAGCCGCTCGACGTACCAGGAACCGCCCGCCGGGTCGGCGACGCGGGCGACGTGCGACTCCTCCAGCAGCAGCAGCTGCGTGTTGCGGGCGATGCGCGCGGCGAAAGCATCGGAGACGCCCCCCGCGCCGCCGGGGATGACCGCGTCGAAGGGCAGCACGGTCACCGCGTCGGCGCCACCCACGCCGGCGCCGAAGGTGGCGAGAGTGGTGCGCAGCATGTTCACCCACGGATCGCGTTGCGCCATCATCGCCGTCGAGGTCACGGCGTGCTGCGGCGCATTGCCCGCCTCGGGTGCGCCGGACACCTCCGCGATCCGCGCCCACAGGCGGCGACCGGCCCGGAACTTGGCGATCGTCTGGAACTGGTCGTCGGTGGCGGCGTTGCGGAAGTCGATCTGCCGCAACGCTGCTGCGGGCTCCATCCCGGCCTCGGTGAGTGCGCGCAGGTACTCGACACCGGCGGCGAGGCAGGCACCGAGCTCCTCGGCGTCCGCGGCACCGGCGTCGTGAAACACGGTGCCCTCTACGGTCAGCGTCCGGAACGTCCCTGGGCGCTCGGCTGCCTGCTTCGCCAGCTGCACCGCGTCATCGATCAGGTCCTCGCCGGTGCGGATGAGCACCGTCAGCGGGTCCGCGCCGAGGGAGGCTTCGACATCTGCCGGCTCGTACTCGCCGCTGGCGTCGATGACCGCGAAGAACGCCTCGGCCGCGCGGCGGAACTCCGCCCCCGCGTCGAGCGCCACCGGAGCGAGGTCGAGGTAGACCCCGCTCAGTGCCTCCTCCAACGCGGAGTGCGCCAGGTTGTCCCCGCCCAGGGCCAGCCACAGTGAGGTGACGCCGTTCTCCAGGTCCGTGAGCACGGCCCGATTGACCTTGGCGGCATCCGCGTCGGCGCCCACGCCCAGGCCGTGCCGGGTGCGCACGTGCCAGCCGGTGGTGACGTCGCGGTGCGGGTCGCGGCCCCGGGTGAACGGCGCAGCCCCGGGCAGCGGCGGCTCCGGCAGGGCATCGGCGGGGGTGTACAGCGCGGCGATGGTGATGTCGTCGTAGGTGACCGTGTCCAGCAGCCGCTCGGGCTCATCGCCGAGCTCGCTCGGGTCGACCTTGCGCGACTTGGCCAGCACGGCGGCCACCGCCGCGCGCCATGCGGTGAGGGCCTGCTGGGAGATGTCGTCCCCAGCGCCGACCAGCGCACTCGCCGGCATGCCTGGGGCACTGTGGGCAGCCTCCGTCGTCATTTCAGTGATGCTAACGGCCTGACGGTGCGCGCCGACCGTGAGGTTGGTCCTACTGTTTGCAGCTGTGAGCAGCCCACCCTGTGACGTCTCCGCCGACCCCGCCCCAGCCGCTACCGCCGCGGCCGAGGTGATCGCCGCACGCACGGGCTGCCGCAGCCATGACGTTGCCGTGGTGCTCGGGTCCGGCTGGCGCCCGGCTGCCGACGTGCTGGGCGCGGCCGAGGTCGAGGTGGGGATGGCCCAGCTGCCCGGGTTCAGCGCGCCCGGCGTGCAGGGGCAGGAAGGCGCCGTGCGTTCCCTGCAGCTGGGTCGCTCCCGGGTGCTCGTGTTGCTCGGGCGCACGCACTCCTACGAAGGCCACGGACTGGCGCAGGTAGTGCACCCGGTGCGCGCGGCCTGTGCCGCCGGAGTTCGCACCGTGGTGCTGACGAACGCGGCGGGGGGCTTGCGGGCCGGGATGCAGGTCGGACAGCCGATCCTGATCTCCGATCACCTCAATCTCACCGCCGCCTCGCCGCTGGTGGGCCCGCGCTTCGTCGACCTCACCGACGCGTACTCCCCCGCCCTGCGGTCGGCGGCCGCCGCCCTGGACTCCACGCTGGAAGAAGGGGTGTACGCCGGTTTGCCGGGGCCGCACTACGAGACTCCGGCCGAGATCCGCATGTTGCGCACGCTGGGCGCGGATCTGGTGGGGATGTCCACTGTGCACGAGACGATCGCAGCCCGGGCGGAAGGTGCTGCGGTGCTAGGTCTTTCGTTGGTGACGAACCTGGCGGCCGGCATGAGCGGAGCGCCGCTGAACCATGCGGAGGTGCTCGCCGTCGGGCGCAGCGCGGCCACCCGGATGGGTGAGCTGCTGCGTGAGCTGGTGAGCGCCCTGTGACCGTGGCGCTCGCCGAGCAGGTGCAGGCGTGGCTGGACGGCGACCCCGACGAGTCCACCCGCGCGGAACTCGCTGGGCTGCCCGAGGCGGAGCTGGCCGAGCGTTTCGCCACCCCGCTGACCTTCGGTACCGCGGGGCTTCGCGGGCCGGTACGGGCGGGGCCCAACGGGATGAACGTCGCCGTTGTCGTCCGCACTACCGCGGGCTTGGCGCATTGGCTGCACGCCCACGGGCTCGGCGGCGGCACCGTGATCGTCGGCCGTGACGCCCGGCACGGTTCGGCGGAGTTCGCTGCGGCCACCGCCCAGGTGCTGCAGGCCGCGGGCTTCGACGTGCTGGCCTACCCGCGGCCCGTGCCCACCCCGCTGGTCGCCTACGCGGTGCACGCCCACGATGCCGTTGCCGGTGTGCAGATCACCGCCTCGCACAACCCGGCGCGCGACAACGGGTACAAGGTGTACCTCTCCGGTGGTGCCCAGCTCATCCCGCCCGACGACGCCGAGATCGAAGCTGCCACTACCACAGTCGGGCCGGCCCGCGAGGTGCCCAGAGCCCCGCACTATCGGGAGGGCGGTGACGAACTGGTCACCGGCTACCTCGATCGGGTCGCCAGCCTGCCCCGAGGTTCGGCGCGCGGGCTCCGAGTGGCGCTCACTCCGCTGCACGGAGTGGGTGGCGCCCTGGCCGTGGAGGCGCTGCGGCGCGCCGGCTTCACCGACGTGCACGTGGTGGCCAGCCAGTCCGATCCAGACCCGGACTTCCCGACGGTGAAGTTTCCGAACCCGGAAGAACCGGGGGCGACCGACGAATTGTTGGCCCTGGCTGCCGAGGTGGACGCCGATCTGGCCATCGCCCTGGATCCGGACGCCGACCGGTGCGCCCTGGGCGTCCGCGACGGCCAGCGGTGGCGAATGTTGCGGGGTGATGAGACCGGCGTCTTGCTCGGCGACTACCTCATGGCCGACGCGTGCGATGCCGATCCGCTGGTTGCCAGCACCATCGTCAGCTCCCAGCTGCTCGGCAAGCTGGCCGCGGCCCGCGGGGTCCGTCACGTGCAGACCCTCACCGGGTTCAAGTGGCTGGTGCGCGCCGGCGCAGGCTTGATCTACGCCTACGAGGAGGCGATCGGGTACTGCGTCGATCCCGCGGTGGTCCGGGACAAAGATGGCATCTCCGCCGCGGTGCTGGCCTGCGATCTGGCCGCGGGGGTGAAGGCCACCGGACGCAGCCTGCTCTCAGTGCTGGATGACTACGCGGTGCGGTGCGGGCTGCATTCCGGCGACCAACTCGCGCTCCGCGTCGAACGCACGGAGGAGATCGCCGCCATGATGACCCGCTTGCGCACCGACCTGCCCGCTCAGCTGACCGGCTCCGTGGTGGCGGCCGAGGATCTGCTGCCCCGCACCGATGCTGTCTTCCTGACCGGTCGGGACCTTCGGGTCGTGGTGCGTCCGTCCGGCACGGAGCCCAAGCTGAAGTGCTACCTGGAGGTCGTCGCCCCGGTGCCGAGCCCGGCAGAACTGGACGCAGCCCGCGCCCAGAGCGAGCAACGCCTCACCCTGCTTCGAAAAGAGATGCACCGTGTGCTGCTCGGGTGAGGCGCCCGAACGGGTAGTTGTACGCATGTGCAGGCTGGCGCGGACGGCCAAGCTGGGTGCATGACCACACCAAATCCACAGACTTCCAGCACCGCCGCCTTCTTTGCGCAGGCCGCCATCGCCTTCGGTGTCAGCCTCGCCGGTGCCATCATCGGCATCCTCTACCTGCCCATCGACCACTGGCAGCGAGCCTTCCTCGCCATGACGTTGCTCTTCGTCGTCACCAGCGCCTTCACCCTGGCCAAGGTCATCCGGGACCGCCAGGAGATCTCGACCGTCCGGGTGCGCGTCGACGAGGCCCGGATGGAAAAACTCATCGCCGAGCACGACCCGTTCAAGGTCGCCGCCTGAGCCTCAGCGGTGGCGGACCAGGGCGAATTCTCGTACGCTCGAGGTAGCCACGGGTCGCTCAGTGCAGCCGGGCGAAGGGTCCGCGGATGGCGAGGACATAGCCGTCCTCCTGAATGTTGGCTAACAGCGTCTTCTTGTCGGGCGAGAACGTCGGGCCGCAGAACTCCGACTCGCTGAGGTCGTTGCGGGCGAAGAAGAAGGTCTGCCCGCTGGGAGTCGATCCGACGAGGTGCTGCACACCCTCGCCGTCTTCGGCCAGGATCACGCCGCCGTAGGGCGAGACGGTGATGTTGTCCGGCCCGTCGACGTCGTTGTCCTGGTCGCCCGGGGTGTAGGCAAAGCGCAGCTTCAAGGTGATGGTCTCCGCGATCGGGTCGAGGAACCACACCTGGCCGTCGTGCTGCACGGCGCTGCCGTCGGAGCTGCGGGCGAAGGAGCACACGAAGTAGGCACCGCCGTCGGCCCACCACATCCCCTCCAGCTTGCGACTGCGGGTCACCGTTCCCTCGGCGAACTGCTTGCGCGTGGAGGTGATGGTGGCGTCGCGATCGGGCACCTGGATCCAGCCCGCGCCGTAAATCGTTCCGATCTCGGTAGCCACCGACAGGTCGGCGATCACCCGGCCCGAGCTGGTGGCCACCAGGGCGTCCAGCGTCCCGGCATCGTCGGCCAGGGCACGCAGCGAACCCTTGCGCAGCGGCAGCGCGGAGGCCGGCGGCGTGAAGCGGTATAGCAGTCCGTTGGGGTTGCTGGCGTCCTCGGTGAGGTAGCACCGGCCACGTCGGGGTCGACCACCACCGCCTCATGCGCGTAGCGCCCCAGCGCCTTGATCGGCTGGGGGTTGCGGTTGGCCGCGCGGTCGTAGGGGTCGACCTCGAAGACGTAACCGTGCCGCTTGCCGAGGATCGCTTCGGTCTCCTCACACGTCAGCCACGTCTCCCACGGCGTCCGGCCCCGGGCGCAGTTGTTGTGCGTGCCGGCGATGCTGACGTACTGCCGGATAACCTGGCCGCTCTTGTCCACCTCGATGGTGGTGGTGCCACCCCTGGCGTCGGGGTCGTAGACGAGCCCGTCGAGGTGCGGGACGGGGAAGGGCTCTTTGCCGCCGATCTCGTGGTTGCACACCAGGACGCTGCCGTTGCCGCCTGGGCGCACGAAGGCCGCCATGGCGTCGGGGTCGGACGGGGTGGGCTCGCCGGACTCCAGGCGGGTGACGCCCGCGCGGGCAACCACGGCATAGCTGAACCCCGCGGGCAGCGACAAGACGCCCCTGGGGATCGGCCACCAGTGGCCCGTATCCGAGCTGGTGCGGGTTCGTCTCGGGTCGCGCGGTCGAGAGTGGGCTCGCCTGGGCGGCGTCCGCTCCGAACAGCGAGCTGACGCTGCCGACCAGCGCCACGCCGAGACCTGCTGCGGCAGAATGGTTCAGGAACGATCGCCGGGACACCTTGCCGGCGTTCTCGGGCTGCGCCCTGCTCGGTTCGTGCGTACTCATGCTGCTCCCTGTCATCGCGGTGCGGACGGGGCAACAGTGCGCTGTTCGGGTGTCGCCCAGATGTCTCGCGGGAGTACGCCAGTCGACGAGCCGTTGTCCATCACCCACCGAGAACTCTGGGCGCTGATTTGACCTTCGAGTCCAGTCGAAGCTTTACCGTGGTCGCATGGCTGAACTGTTTGTTTCGGAGCTGTCGCGGCGTAGCGGCGTGCCGGCGACGACCTTGCGCTACTACGGGCAGGTAGGCCTCCTGCCAAGCAGGCGAACCAAGTCCGGATACCGGGTGTACGACGAACACGAGTTACGCCCTGTATTGGACTCCCGGATCGGTACGACCTCGACGGGCATCGCGGAGCTGACGCGGCTGCACGGCGAACTGCAGTCGGCCAGGGCGAGACTCGATGCATTTCCGGACCGCGAAGGCCGGTGCGAGCCCGAGTGCGCGTACCTGATCGACCCGACCACACCGGAGCCGGTCGACGAGCGCCGTCCTCTCGCGTGCTCGCTGGCCGCGGGCGATTACCACGAGCGGATCGAGCAGTGGCACGAACTGCTTCGGGACTGCCCGCGAGTACCGGTCGACCACGGCGTCCGCGTGACTGTGCCGCGCGATCGCGCTGGCGAGCTCACAGGCCTGGTGGTGGACGAGCAAGGATGTTGCGCGTTCCTCGAGTTCACGATGACCTTCGATCGAGAGACCGTCGCGTTGACGATCACCGCACCGCCAGGAGCGGCCTACCCGATCGAAGCACTGCTCCCCCGCTGCCCGACGGCGGCGATCTGACAGCCGCCATGTGGCCGCAAGCCCAGACAAGCCGGAAGGTCAGGCCGTACGGGCCAACCGCTGTTTTGCGGTGCGCATCCCGTCACCCACCGGCACCCCCCGCGTCGCCGCGGCGAGCCTGAAGGCCGGCATGTCCACATACACCGCCTCGTACTGCCCCGGCTGCACGACATAGGTCTCGTGCCACACGCCGACCGAGGCCTTTCGGACGCGCCGTTGATAGGCCCGCCAGGCCGGTGCGTGCGGCGCGGCGGGGTCGCTGGCGAAGCGCTGCAGGTGTTCGGCACTGCGCCAGTAGGACAACAGGATCGTGGTGCGGCCGAGCCACTGGTGCCAGCCCAGCAGTCCCTGCTCCGGCTGCGACTCCAGATAACGCAGCATTTTCGGCATCGCCGTCACCGTCGGCCACCACTGGTCCGCTCGGCGTAGCGAGTTGAACCGCATCCCGATGAGGAAGACCACCGCCTCTGCACCGTCGAGCCGCGCCGTGAATCTGCCCTGCTGGATCGCGCTCATCGTCGGGTCTCCTCCATCTCGAGTTTGCCAACACCGTTATAAAACACCGTTACGGTACGGTTGTCCAGTGCCCCGACCGAAAATCCATGACGCCGAACTCCGCGCCCGGCTGCTGCACCGCGCGGCCGAGCTGATCTCCGCCGGTGGCGTCTCCGCACTGAGCTTGCGAACCCTGGCGGCCGACGCCGGCACGTCGACGAGTGCGATCTACACCCTCTTCGGGGGCAAGTCGGGGCTACTGGACGCGTTGTTCGTCGAGGCCTTCACCCGGTTCGGGGCCAGCCAACGAGCGGTCCCGGTGACCGCCGATCCGTTGGCCGACCTGACGGCGCTGGGTATCGCCTACCGCGTCCACGCACTGGCGGACCCGCAGCTGTACGGGGTGATGTTCGGTGGCGCGCTGGCCAGCTTCGAGCCGGACGTGGCCGCGCAGCAACTCGCGTCGACGACGTTCGAGCCGGTGCTGGACGCCGCGTCCCGCGCAGTACGTGCCGGCCTGTTGCGTACCGACGATGCCCGTCTGGTCGCCACGGCGCTCTGGGCGACGCTGCACGGGCTGGTGTCACTCGAGTTGATGGGCCTGCTCTGCGCGCCGGGCGCCAAGCCCGACGTCATCTTCGCGCAGGCCGGTCAGGCGAACCTGCAGGGTTGGCTACGCACCTCCGCAACCGAGGCAGTGAGCACACCGGCGTCGATTCAGCGCGGGCCGAACTGACGATCTCCCGCGTCCCCGAGACCGGGGACGATGAAGGCATCGGCGTTGAGTTTCTCATCGATGCTGGCGGTGACCAGGTGCACCGGCAACCCCGACGCGGCAAGTCGATTGATGCCTTCCGGCGCAGCCAAGGCACAGATTGCCGTGACGTCGGTGGCGCCCCGGTCGGCGAGCAACTCCACCGTGTAGACCATCGATCCGCCGGTGGCGAGCATGGGGTCGAGCACGAATACCGGCGTGCGGGAAAGGTCTTGCGGCAGCGACTCCAGGTAGGGCACCGGGCGGTGGGTGGCCTCGTCGCGCGCCACCCCGACAAAACCGACGCGCGCATCGGGGATGAGCGCATGCGCCTGGTCCACCATGCCGAGACCGGCGCGCAGGACGGGCACGAGCAACGGCGGGTTCGCCAACCGCACGCCTGCGGTCGCGGCCACCGGCGTGCGCACCGGGATCTCCAGCACCGGCGCGTTTCTGGTGGCCTCGTAGACCAGCATGAGCGTGAGCTCCCGCAATGCCGCGCGAAACGTGGCGTTGTCGGTGCCTTCCTCGCGCATCGTGGTGAGCCGAGCGCCGGCGAGCGGATGGTCGACCACATGCACGTCCATCGGGGCAGGATAAGGCTCGTCGGGTCGCCCGACACCTACACTGCCGACGTGAGTACCGCCTCGCCTGTCACCCCGGCCCCACCGATGGAACCCTCCGCAACGCATCTCCCGGCCCAGCTCATCGAGGTCACGGCCGAACAGGCCACGTTGCGCCGTTTCTTGCACGGCCTGCCCGGCGTGGACACCGTGGGACTCACCGAGCGCAGTGCCGCGCTGGCCACCCGCAGCATCAAGCACGACAGCAAGCGATGGGCCATCGACACCGCCATCGCCATGGTCGACCTCACCACCCTGGAAGGCACCGACACACCCGAGCTCGTCCGCTCGCTCTGCGCGAAGGCGCGTCAGCCCGACGGTGCCTGCCCGGACGTGCCCTCGGTGGCAGCAATCTGCGTGTACCCCGACCTGGTGCGCTGCGCCGTACAGGCGCTGGGTGGCAGCACCGTGGCCGTCGCGAGCGTGGCCACCGCCTTTCCCTCCGGACGTGCCACCCCGGCCGTCAAGCTCGCCGACGCCGCGTCGGCCGTGCACGCCGGCGCCGCGGAGATCGACATGGTGATCGACCGCGGCGCCTTCCTGTCCGGCCGCTACCTGGAGGTATTTACCGAGATCACCGCGGTGAAGACCGCATGCGCCGACGCGAAGCTCAAGGTCATCCTGGAGACCGGCGAGCTGGCCACCTACGACAACGTGCGCCGCGCCGCCTGGCTGGCGCTCCTCGCCGGGGCGGACTTCGTCAAGACCTCGACCGGCAAGTCCGCCCCGGCCGCCACCCTTCCGGTCGCCCACGTACTGCTGCAGGCGGTGCGCGACTTCCACGCCGCGACCGGCATGCGCCGGGGCGTGAAGGTGGCGGGCGGCATCCGGACGACCAAGGACGCCCTGCGCTACCTGGTGGCGGTCAACGAAGTTGCTGGCACCGCCTGGGTACGCCCGCAGCTGTTCCGGTTCGGCGCCTCCAGCCTGCTCACCGATCTGCTCCTGCAGAGGCGCACCCAGCGGGATGGTTGCTACTCCGCATCCGACTACCTCTCCCGGGACTGAGGCAGCCGTGAGCAGCTTGCGTGACCACGAGGCTTTCGAGTACAGCCCAGCGCTGGAGACCGCGGCGAGCGCCAAGCTCAAGGCGCATTACCGGCCCTTCATCGATGGTGCGTTCGTCGACGGCGGCGGGCAGGTGGTGCAGTGTGTCAACCCGGCCACCGAGCAACCGCTGACCGAGGTGAGTTACGCCGACGAGCGTGACGTCGACACGGCGGTCCGCGCCGCCAGGCGGGCCTACGACAAGGTGTGGTCGAAGATGGCCAGCGCCGAGCGCGGCAAGTACCTGTTTCGCATCGCCCGCCTGGTGGCCGAGCGCGCGCCGGAGCTGGCCGTATTGGAGACCCTGCAGAGCGGCAAGCCGATCCGGCAGTCCCGGGAATTCGACTTGCCCGCGGCAGCCGGGCAGCTCTTTTACTACGCAGGGTGGGCCGACAAGTTGGCCTACGCCGGTTACGGAGGCGGCCCGCAGGGCAACGGACCCCGGCCGCTCGGCGTGGTGGCGCAGCTGGATCCGGGGAACTTTCCGCTGCTGACGGCGGCGGCCAAGGTGGCGGCCGCCCTGGCCTGCGGCAACACCGTGGTGCTCAAGCCGGCAGAGACCACCCCGCTCACCGCGCTGGTTCTCGCGGAGATCTGTCAGCAGGCGCAGCTGCCGCAGGGCGTGCTCAACGTCGTACCGGGAGCCGCCGACCTGGGTGCGGCGCTGATCGCGCACCGCGAGGTCGACAAGATCGGGTTCGCCGGATCGACCGCCGTCGGCAAGCAGATCCAGCGTCACATCGCCGGTACCCGCAAGCGCCTCACCATGGAGCTCGGCGGCAAGTCGGCCACGGTCGTGTTCGACGACGCCCCGCTCGAGCAGGCCGTGGACGGGGTGGTCAACGGCTTCGTCTTCAACCAAGGTCAGCTGGGCTGCGCCGGGTCGCGGGTACTCGTGCAGGAACCCATCGCGCAGGAACTGCTGGATCGGTTGCGTAGCCGGATCACGCAGCTGCGGGTGGGTGACCCCTTGGACAAGAACACCGACGTAGGTGCAATGAGCTCCGCCGCCGCCGTTGCCCAGCTGCGGGAACTCGTCGCCGCGGGGGTGGCCGAGGGCGCAAACCCGTGGACGAGCGACCCGCGGCTGCCGGAGCAGGGATTCTTTGCCGCCCCAACGCTGTTCTCCGACGTACAGCCCGCCATGCGCATCGCGCGGGAGGAGTTCTTCGGGCCGGTGCTGTCCGTGCTCACCTTCCGGACGCCCGACGAGGCGCTGGCCAAGGCCAACACACGCCGTACGGCCTCTCGGCCGGGGTATGGACCGAGAAGGGTTCGCGAATGCTTTACCTGGCGCAACATCTTCGCGCGGGCGTCGTGTGGGCCAACACCGTTCACCGGTTTGACCCCACGGCCGC
>JAABVA010001921.1_pt1 | contig 21304 bp, 19 predicted proteins | sample 5560331 | NCBI WGS metagenome assembly JAABVA01 (sample SAMN12812661, study PRJNA571458) | rock metagenome | isolation source: Antarctica rocks | place: Antarctica: Victoria Land, Mt New Zealand sud | collected 2016-01-07
TTTCTTTGTTTTAATGATGTATCTCTAAAATAAAAGTCAGCATCATATCTCTTTATTACTTACTTTACTTACATGATACAGAAAGAAAATATAAAAAGCTTAATACAAAAAGTAAGATGTTCTGTAGAAAGAAAATGTAGAAAGTGTTGTATTAAAGATAAATGAATTTGTTAAATCTTTATATTATTATTTGTTTACATGAATGCTGTGTTTTTGTTATCAGTGAATTTGTAGATAACTAAGATTAATTTAAATTAAGTTACACAATTATTTAGATTTATTAATTTATGATCATTTCTTCTTAAGTTACTATCTGAGAAATTCAAAGCAATATATACAATTTGTAAAGTGTAGTATCTCAATTATGTTAGTTGCAATTTCTTTATTAAGTATAGATCTTCTTACAGTAAAGAAACTGACATTAAAATTATATTGTATAGCATGATAAAGTTATAATAAAAGTTAAAGTTACAAAAAAATATTAAATAGATTTTAAAGCTTGTGAATCTGACAACATAAGATTCATTGAAGAGAACAGAATATGAATTACAGATGAAGATATATAAGATAGAATTAAGTTTATAAAATGAAAATAAAGAATAAGTTGTTAAGCATGACATCTTTAAAGAAGAAAATTAAATCATTAATAACTTTCTTTTTTTTAAATCAGTTTCTGCACAAAAAGAGTTAAGTAAGTCACATGATTGCATCATTAAATTAAATTAAAATACTCAATTTTAACACTCTTTGATCAGTTCATGCAATGCAGCAACAGCAGTATTGATAGAAGCTGTATTCTTTCATTTTAAATTTAAAATTCTTCTCACTACTAATTAAAGAGATTTCTAATCAGTATAATAACAGCTTAAAGTGAAATTAGTTAGTCATTATAAATTTATAGAAGATAAATGAGACATATCTTTATACATTTTTTGAAAGTATAAATTCTTATATATTAAGAATCTCTTTCATGACTTATTTATGATATAGTTGCTGAGCTACATAAAAAAGAAGATCTAATAACATCAGAAAAATTATAAAAGATGAAAGTAATCTTTTATATGTTGCAGATTTATTAAAAAGATAAAGTGTACTAATCAATGTATTTTTGCTCTGTAGAGAATGAGTGATTTAATAATTAAGTTAATAATGCTTATATATAATGCTTATAAAGTAGACATGTAGTTAAACAAAAAGAATTGTGCACAATGTTAATTAAAAATGTTGCAATAGTAACTGCTGTCAATATAAAGCTGCTTAATAACAGAAGTTAATTAATTTTAATTTAATTTAAGCTGTCAAAAATAGCTTAACTCAACTCTGTCTGAAACTTAACTCTGTATAGAGTTGAGTTGAGTTGCAAAGTAAAGCTTAATAAGTTGAATTAAGTTCTAAAATCTGAGTTTAACTTAACTTAATAGTCACTTTATGCAAGTATAATTGTCAGAATTATCATCTAATCACAGCTTATCTCACTGTCATCATCTTTACCTATTAGGTAAATAACAAGTTTTTCTGCTACTTAAGCAACTTACTTATTCAAATCATCTTAAAAACTTATATAAATCACAACATTTCAATTTTTAATAACATCACAACATCTTTATAAATTCTAATTATTTAAGCTGTATTAACATTGTATTAAACATCTTTTAATAAAATATTAACTTGAAGTGCTATCAATTTTTAAGAAAGTGAAGTAGTAATATAGAGCATAGTATTTTATTATATTTTTTAATAAATCTTATATACTACTTCAAATAATAGACATTACATCTTTAAAAATTTTTACATAGCAGAATATATTAGTTTTTACTATATATTTAAAACTTAGATAATTTCAATCTCATGTTGTAATGTTATTAAAAATTAAAATGTTGTGATTTATATAAGTTTTTAAGATAATTCAAATAAGTAAGTTACTTAAGTAGCAGAGAAATTTGTTAATTTACTTAGTTATTTAGTTATATAAACTTAGTCATGTGTCTTAGTAAGTTACTTAGCTACTATTTAAGTAGTCATTATAGCTTTTACATTCACTTATCTTTTCTATTATCATAGTTTTATCATTAAAATTATAGCTTTTAGCTATTAGACTAAGAAGACTGTAATAATATGATAGCATTAACTTAAAGATTCAGCATTAAATCTTTATATTTAATAATTTCTTTATTCTTTACTTTTATCTCACTTTCACCTCACCTCAATATCTCATCACCTTTCTCAGCCTCATCAAAACATCAGTAACACATTAATTTATCTATTTATTTAATTATCTTTTTACTACTTTATCTCTTTACTTTATATTTATCTAAATCAGTATAGTTCAACAAGCTAAACACTACTATCTTATTCTACTTTCATATCAATATAAAGCTATATCTTCAACTTATTTATTTAACTCTTTTGCTCAAAATGAGTCTCTCAATCTAAAAGACATAAAAGAAAGTCTTTTAACTATATAAATCTCATTATCTTTCTTTTTTAAAGTTAAACAGTCATCTAGCAAATCTATCTGTCTAAATGTCTTAAAATGACAGACTTGTATAATAAACAAGTTAATGAGTAATATATAAGAAATTTTAATTACTTTGCTTTGCTGTTTTAAATTAAGATTACAGTCATAATGATTTATTAGCTATTTAAAATTATCTGATTAATCTTATTAAGCTGAGAAGTCAACAATAATTAATTTATTATATTTACATCTTTCAGCTTTTACATCTATCTCAGCAAAAAGATTTGCTTTTAAACTTAATACAAGATGATTTGCTTTTGAGTTAAGATGAAATAATGATTATGACAGTGACTATGATATGAAAGAAATGAATGATAAGTACATTAACAATAGAAAGAAAGAAGAACTTAAATATAATTATTATTAAGAATTCTTGCTGTCTCTTATTGCTACATTGTTACTAGTCTTTCAATTAAAGAACATTGACTATTTCAATTTACATCTTGACAATGTATATAAAAAGAGTGATTTTGTTCAGCTAAAAAAAATATATATTACTGTAATGTGCATCTCTTTCTGAGTTAAGCAAAGATCATCATCATGATTAAGAACATACATCTTATTTACATTAATCTTTACATTTATCTTTATGACTTTACTCAACAGTAATATATTGCTAAACTGTCAGATCTACAACAGAACAGTTTATATAAAGATCTTAACATTAAAAACTAAGTATAAATTCTAATGACTCAATTTAAACAGTCAGAGCAAGTCATCTTAAATGTTTTACTTGCTTTACAATTTACTCTTAACAAATTACAAAATAATTACATTAGTCTTACAACTTATGTGCAAGCAATGATCTGAAACAAAAGAAATGCTAACTTATTCATATTAAATTAGCTATTATTAGCTTAAAATAAGCTCAATTCTAAACTTCAGTGTGATGTTCTGCAGCTTAGATATGACATAATGATGATTAGCTTTATTGAACAGCTAGAGAAACATAAAGATATATAAAAATGTCTGTTTAGTCAGTCTTCATATTGATATAAACAGTAAGACTATGAATTGCAATCTTAAAGTTAATCATCATCATACAATTTTACTGATAAAGATCAACAGCCTCATCACTTTAACTACTTGTCAAATAATGTCTTTAAAAATGCTGTAAATCAAGACTATAAAATAAATAATTAAGACTATGAAATGAATAATTGAAACTATGAAGTGCAATAACTGAATTGCACATCATTATATAATTTCACTAGTAATGACTGACAGCTTTGTTGCTCTGAGTATTTAAATGATTAATGAAATAAATCACAATTTAAACATTAAAATGAAGTCTTACTGTTATCTTGCCTTGTCTATTTCATCAAAATGAATAAGTTATACAGAGTATATAAGTTAAATAATGCATTGTCTGTCAATAACAACATCAAAAATAAGTCTTTACATCATGTTAACATCTTTAAATCTTCACATCATACTAATGTCTTCTTTAATGACTCTATACAGTCTACTTAATATGATGATTCACTCTATTCATGTTGTTTATGTAAAGTGCCTTTAGAAACAAGCAAAAACCTTTGAAATTACATTCTTAATTAATATGAAGTTGACATTCATTTTAATATCACTAAGATAACTACTCAGCAAGTCAATTACATTGAGTATGTTCTTTAAAACATTGTTGTCATCTTATAATCATTAGTTTATAAATACATCACTGTCAAAGTAACTTTATTTTGACATAACACTGAGCAGAAAATGACTATTTGTCTAGATACTGAAAGCATAACTACATTTATTGATTAAAGTCTAGTGAATAAGACTAAAATTAAACAAACACTTCTTATAATGATGAAAGGCTTTTTCAGAAAGCAGATACTTAATTAATTGATAAAATTATCACTTTACATAGTCACATTGACATCATCAATAAGACTAGATATCATAGTCTATCTAGTGAATAATCTCTGCACTGAAGTTCTATTAAAAATGAACATCTTGACAAGAGAAGAAGCTAACATTGATTTAAAATAAAATAAGCTTACTATAAACTATTAAGAGTAGAATGACCATCAGGTCAGGTTAACTCAGTCTAACTTAGACAGAGCTTTCAGATCAGGTTAAGTTGAGCTTTAATTGTCAGTCTGAGAATCTGAGTCAGGCTTAAACATTGAAGTCTAACTTAATTTAGAAGCTCTGTTCAGATTTTAAGAATTCTGAGACTGATTAGTAAGTGAGCTCTTGAGACTTGACTCAAGAATAAAGATTATGAGCTTAAAGATTACTGATATATAAACATTATAAGTGAGCATTATATATGCACAGTTAAATAGCTTTCAATTTAGTCTATTTATTTACTATATTGAGAGTTAGATATTCTCAAAATAGTCTAGTAATGATTGCTTTAATCTGCATCTTTAGACACAATATTTCAGTTATGCATATATCTCTTAATGAGAGACATATTCTTGTGCTGAATGATAATCTACTTTGCATAAATTGCAGTCAGATTAATATCTGCATTCTGTTAACTAATAAATGATAATTACTGTACAGTTCATTAAACATACTTTTAAAGAAAACAACAGTATATGCTTCTACTATCTTCTGCAGACTGTTGATGACTGAGCTTTAAAAGTAAAACATTTTATGCTGAGAAAAAACTCTCTTTAAATAATCTTAAGTTATCTTACAGCAAAGTCTTTAAAAGAATAGTTTTGCTATCAGAAAATCTGTTGATTTCTAATAGCAACATATTTTATGAAGAGTAACAGCTGTAGAACAAAGCATTATTATTAAGTGTTATATTGTATATTAAAATTGAGCTTACTGCCTAACTTTCAGCAATGAGTTAACTTAAATGCTTCAGTGTCTTCTTTTATATCTGTAACATTATTTTCTTTTCTTTTCTCATCAACATCAATTTTTTCTTCTTTAAATGTCTTTCTAAATGTTCTTTCTGCTGCTGCTGTCTTTTCTTCATCTAATACAGTCTTTGTAGCACTGCATCTTGAAGTTTTCTTAATATGTATCATAACATAATATAATGATACAATGATGCTCTAAAATTAAATTAACAAAAACATTATAAAAAAGCAGTTTAAATGCATCTCTGAATGACAATGAGTTCTAGAGTGATCTTGTAGTTTGAAGATGCATTGTAATTTGAAAGTGTATTGTAGTTTGAAAGTATGTAGTTAAAAGATGTGTTGAGAGCTTTTAGATGTTAGCAATATTTAGATGTTAGATTGCTGATAAACAACATATTTATTTATGATATATGCATCAATGTTATGAATAAATATATCAACACACTTACTTTTAATACTCAATCTAACACTTTCTTATCTTCATCTCTGTCACTCAATCTACTACATTCACTCTATCTCTACTCAGTCTCTACATTCAGTCTCTACACTCACTAAATATATTGCTTAATACTATCACTTATTTTACTGCTCATTTCTTAAAATTTAATCTTATACATTGCTCTTGTACTTCACTCTGATGCATAGCTGTGATGCATACATATAATATTTAATTATATTGCTCAATATAGAACTCAGCAGCTAACTACATATTCTAGACTCTCATTATAATGAATTTAGACATTAAGCTTTCACTGTAAACTGCAAAATGCTTGACTTTTAATTTATTCTCAGTCTCTGAAGAGAAATTTAATCATCATGATTATTTACAGAAGTCTATATATGATTTAAAGAAGATATCTAGTAAATATTTAAACAACTTAAAGACTGCACATGCAAGAAAGAAACAACAGAAACATATAAAGAATGAGAACTTTAAATAAATTGAAAACACAAAGATGACAGACTGTAAAGCTGTGAAATGAAAAAGAGATGCATTGAAGAAGATTGATGCATATTAAATTGTGAACTCAGCATTAAAGAAGATCATGAAAGAGAAAATTAAAGATGAGATCTTAAAGAAGTAATATAACTGTGAAATTTCTTGTAAAACTTCTTTAAAATTATTATGCTCAATTATATTGCTTTTAATTATCTGCAGATGTCTATTACAAAGATGAGTTGAGAAACAAATTAATGAAGAATGAGAACTGAACTTAACTTAAAGAGAAGACTAAGAAGAAAATGTTATTTGTTGAAGCTCTTGCATTAAAAGAAGAGCAGAATTTCACAGAAATGAAATAAAAAATATATTACATTTATATTTTTTATAGACTCTCTGACATTCTCTAGAATATCAATAAAGATAAAGTTATTCAGCAGAAGCACATCAACATTAATTATCAAATTGAGAAGCATCTAACAGTTGTAGTCAAGCACTGTAAAAGAGTGCTTAACAATATGAAAAAGCAAGAACTATATAATGCTGAAGACTTTAACTCTGTCAAGATTATGTATTGCTTTTATAATGAAGTTCTTAATTCTAAACACATCAATGACTTCAATTATGTATGAATATTATATCACTCAATTATAACACTTCTCAACTTTAACATTGACTAATTACATTTAAGAGCCTGTACTTGATCAGAAGAAAGAAGATGAAAAGAGTGTGATTGAAGATGTTGATGAAGCTTGTGTAGTAATGTCTGAAAATGAGAAATTTTTAAATGATGATTTCATTGATGAATTTGTTCTTGATGACTTGATTAATGATGATGAAGATGATGAGAAGAACATTGAATTTATTAGTGATGAAGAGAGTAGTGAGAAAAATAGTAAATAATCATTATTAGTTAAATAGAAAGCTGATCTTCAGAGATTAAAGATGTAAGATAAAGAATAATTAAATAGATCTTTAATTATTAATTAAAGATTTTTCAATGAGAAATCTCTTCATTGATACTTAATATTTGCTATACATAGTAATTTTTAAATAGTGTCTATCATAATTGATATTGTAAGAAATTCATTTTACATTTAAATACATATTCTGTTACATAATTACAATCTTGTATATACTAATTTTGAAACTCTCACAACACATTATCATCAACACATCACTTAAAATACAACAAAGTATCATTTATTTGCTTAACTTACTACAATAACTCAACATCATATCTTCATACAGCTTATCATTCAGTCAGATCTTAAACAACTTAAAAAGATCATTTCTGAGTACTTTTAGTAACAGAATTAAGTCATCTTAATTAAGTCAATCTTATTCTTTAACTTTTGCAGATACTTCAAACTCAAAGTATGTTCTTTAAAGATCTGCAACAAAGTGAGAGTTTCAAGACTGATGAGAAACAACTATATAAAGTTAGAACACAGACATTAAAATTAAAAATCATGCTTAAATGACATAAAACAGTTCAGCTTGCTCAGCAGAGATCTGACAGTTCTTTGCTGAAGTAGCTAGCAAATATGATGAAAGATTAAATGTGATGTGTGTTAACTGTTATAATATCATGAATTATTCAGCATCAGAAAATGATAAAATAATCATCATAAAATGTTATCTGAAAAGCAGCAGTTGTCAGAAGATAAAATCAGCATTGAGAAGATAGATTTCAATCTTTGAAGTAATGAACTCAAAGATATGCTATGATTTTTAATTATAATGCTTTAATATAACACTCACTGTTTAACAGACAGCTCAAAAAATTATTATTAAATCATTTAACTTTATTTTTAAAGTCTTTAATCAGCAAATTCTTCAATTCATTATAGCACTCAATATATTCTTTTGTGCTGTTGAGCATGTAAAATTTTGAAAGCTCATCTGAATATATTGTGTCAATATTAAGATTTCAGATCAAAGCAAGATTGCATAACTTCTTAAATGTTGTGCTGTGAATGTCTAAAAAAATATATTTACAGAGCTTAAAACACAGATTAAAGTCTTCATTGCACTTAATGAATGAAGCAGTTCAAATTATCTTACATTTCTAGACATTACTGCATACTTTATTGACACTGAATGAAAGTACACAGAGATATTTTTAGTCTTCAGAGAACTAAAGAATTAATATAGTGATGAAAATCTTGCTGAGTATATTCTTAAGATGTTGAAGAAGTGAAATTTGACACATCAATTGCTGATAGTTACAGCAGACAATGTATTCAATAATTGTACATTATAATGTTATCTGAGTCAGCTTTTAAATCAGAAGAATATTATCTGAAGTGATGAAACTGAAATTATGAACTGCATAATACATATAATTCAGCTTGTAGTCAGTCAGCTACTTACATATCTGAAAGTGAACACAAAGAATGATTAGCTCATCATTATATTTAATGATGATGAGCTACAAAATTTCACAATTGACAAAGACTACTTCTTTAACATTATACTGAAAAAGATTAATATATCTTTTATAATGCTTTATTATAATGCTCATATCTGTTGAATTAATATTTTAACAAAAGTCTCATATAAATTTAATTATTAACTATTGTCATTATGACATCATCACAGTGTCTAGAGTTGTTTAAAGATTTGCAGAAGACAAATTCACAGAATATAATTGAGAATGTAAGAACTTAGTGAAACTCTTTATACAATATGCTGAGTTAAGCATATGAGCTATAAATTAAACTTTCTCAATGAATAGAATATTTAACTTTGACAATAAGCAGAATGAAATTTCTTAGATATAATACAAAAGAGTGACAGCATATTAAATACATACTGTATCTTCTAAAGCACTTCAAGAACTAAACAGAGACAATGAGTACTATTAATAAGTTAATAATTTATAAGCTGTGATATGTATACAATAATTTATTTAATCATCTTAAAAAACAGAATGAAGCAATCAAAAAATTTAAATTGTTCTTCAGTGCTGAGCTGCAGAATGTCATTGATGCATTAAAAAAGAAATTAACTCAATATTATAAAAAGACAGAAGTCAATCAAGAATTGTTCTGTAATCTTGATGTTATATTGAATTCATGCAATAAACTTAACATATATAATGTAAAATATTCTCAGTTCTCAATAAATATTACATAGCAAGACTGACATATTGTTTCAATAAAGAGAAGACTGAAAAGATCTATGTTTAAAGTATAAACTTAAGTTTCAACAATACTACAGAGCTAACTATCAGCACTTAAAGAAAGAATTATTAGATGATGATTTGAGAATTCTTGATTTAAAGAAGAAGAAGATGATAGCAATAATGAGTTACATAAAAAATGTGAAAAAGCATTAAAACATATCTGTGACAAAAAAAGTCTCAGATTATCTGCAAAAGTCTTCAATATTAGATGTGAACATTTCAATACTTGATTACTGAAAGCTGATGAAGAACTTAAAATCAGTAATGACACAATTCATAAAAGATATATTTGCAATTTCTGCAGCAGATATTGAAGTTGAATGCTTGTTCAACATAACTCAAGATGTAATTACATATTGTTGAAATTGACTGAACTCAGACATTATTGAGAACATTATGCTGATTAAATATCATAATATGTTCATTCTTTCAGCAGAAGTGATAAAAATAATTGAAGAGAGATCTGCATTGATAATGATTGTTGATAATGATGAGAAAGATTCATCAACAGATGAGCTAAATTCAACAGTAACTAAATTATGTACAGAGCTTCTATTAAATTACTACTTCAGTGATAATAATCTTTATGATAATAATAATTATAAGAACAACATCAACTTCAGACTTTATAATCATGATCAAGATAAGAACATTGACTCAAGACTTAACAATAATGATTATGATCAAACTTTAAATATAGAAGTGATATAATTAAGCATTATAAATATCTTAAACAGCACACACTCAGAATATATAATCACTGATGATGATTATAGTTATGAGTCAAGAAAGATTAAAGATTACATAAATTCATTATCTGAAAGACTCACTACAACAATTGATGCATTAACTATTAAGATCATCAATGATAACTTAATAATCATCAATCTCAATCTTTAAATCATTTACTTAAACAACTCTGCTCAGAGTACATTGACTATCAATATACACACAGTCTTAAATATAATACAATATTGATTAAAAGAAAAAAGTCTTCTTTATTAACAAAGCAGAAAATTGTCAAAAGCACTGCACTTACACTTAAAAGTATAAATAAAATACATTAAGTTCTTAATTACTTCAGTATTATGATTTTATAAGAGACAGAATCTTTCATCTATTGATATCATTAATAATTATTTAAAGTTAAGAGAAATTCATTCTTTCTTATCTGAAGATGATGTTAACATTCATCAATTTAAGCATCAACAATCTCAATAAACATATGCTTAACATAATTTTTAATTTAAACATTAAATCTCTTTACTCTTTCTATACAGTTTATGAACACTTCAATTTTCTTAAATTGCTTGTGATAAATATAAGTTACATGCAAATTAATATTATTGAGTGAAGTATTAAAATTAAATGTGCTCAGATGTAGAAAACAATGTTTAAGAATCTTTAAAAACATTTAGCTTTGCTTAAAGCATCAGAATTCATTTTGATTCTCTGTATCTTCATTAATATTATTATTATCATCATCATAATGATCTTTATTCTTCTTATTATTATTTTATATCTTTGCTGAATCTTCTATCTCTTAATCTGCATCATCAATAAAGATTAAAGCTTATAATGTTGATAATTAATCTTTGTTGTTGATCTTAATTCATAAATATAGTTAATCAGCAAGAAGCTAATAAATAATTGTAAAGAGTGTTACAATAAAGCAATATAATCATATTTGATCAATTTGTATCTTAACTTCATCACTCTTTGACATTGAAATAACAGTCTATGAAGTTTAAAATTTAATTAGATCTCTGATAGATAAACAGTACAGAATTAATATATTTTGTTTTCTTTCAATATTGTTTTTCTGATATCTGTATGCACAAGTTCATTAGATTTAAGAAAGATGCACTCATCATTAATATTTTTATTTAGCATTATTTAAACAGAAAAAATTACTGTAATTTTACTCTCATCATCACTCAGTATCATCTCTGCTTCTTCATTCTTATCTGTAGAAACATTAAACACTGTTGAGAGCTGATAATTATAGAATGAAACAACATTAACTTTTGTCTTTAAACTCATTATAAAGAAGTATTAAAAATATAATACACACTGATGATTCTTCTTATCTGCTATGTGCTCTGAATTAAGTATGCTGCTATTAAAAATCTACATAGCAAGATTTAAATTCTTATCTTTAGCTATATGTTACAGCCATCATTCTAATAGGCTCATTGAACATGTAGATTCAGTGAACTACACCTTGAAGGCATACAGCTCAGTGTAAGCTCACAGTGCTTATAGATAAGCTGAGCAAGCTGACTCACAGTGCTTATAAATGAGCAAGGTGAGCAGCCTAATATATATACAGATCATCTTTCTTAAGAAGATGAACATGTTCAATGTAATCATTATTTAATATACTATTAACTACTGATTAACTCAACATGTCTAAAACTCTCTTATATCACAAGCTCTAACTTCTAGCCTCTAAATCAGAGAAACCTCTGATCAGAATGTAATACATTGAACATTTTTACAATATAAGCATGATCTTCAGCACACAGAAAGCAGCCTTCATCAATATAATTAATTTTTAAAGTTTTGAAGATCTACAAGAGATGAACAACATACTGAAGATATCAGTGCTGAATGTGTTCAGTGATGAATGTAAGAAGTTGTAAAGCTTCTTAACAAAGCTCAATCTATACATAGATTTCAATCAGAAGAAGTTCAACTTTAAAATGAACAAAGATCTATATACAGTAATCTATCTCAAAGATGCAGTGTTCAACTGAGTCAACTTTAAACTGCATGAGTTTCTAGACAAGTCATTAAAGAAATAAGACACTGATGAAGAGTTGATCTTCAGCAACTTTAAGAAGTTCAAGAAAAAATTTCAAAAGACTTTTGAAGTGATTGATGAGAAAAGAGTAGCAGAACAATGACTTCACACATTAAAGATGAATAAGTCAGTAATTAAGTACTCAGCAAAGTTTCAGCACATTGTGGCCTTAACTGACTAAGACAATGATGTCTTAATATTGCAATATTATTAAGAATTGAGTAAAGATATTAAAGATGAAATAGTCTGAAGAGACTGCTCTGAAGAACTTTAAGAGATGATAAATATCTTCATTAACATTGACAGTTGACAGTGAGAACAACAGATGAAGAAGATGAAATCTTATACAGCTTTAAGAATGTGAGAATGACAGTTCATCATCAGAACATAAGAAGACTTGATGAATCTTAATAATATTGAGAAGCATAATCAGAAGTCATAAGCTAGATCAGTGAAGCATGAACACTACAATAAACAACTCACTAAGTCTTACATTCAATGAGTAGAGACTTGCAAATGTTATAACTGTGATAAATCTGAACATCTTGTCAGGAATTGCAAGAAACCTCAATGATGAAGAAAAGAAGTTGCAATGATGAACTCAGTGATAATGCATAATTAACTGAGCTGAACAGTCTGCTACAATGACAACTGCTTTGTGCACATGAGCAGCAAAGATGAAGTCAGATGATGATTACAGAAGTTTAAGAAAAGGCACAGTATTGATTATGTCATGATGAGTGAATTAAAGAGATTAGCTATTCTAGAGAAAGTTGTCAGAAACAACTCAGACAAGATTGAAGAGATTGATATTTATAGAATTTAAAAGATAGACATTGCAGAAGCTTAAGATTAAGAAGATCTTATCTGAATGTATCTGAATTTGAATGTGAATCTGAAGAATGTTGACAACTAAGAAGTCAACATAAGACTTAAGCAGAGCTATGAGCATCTTAAAAATTGACATTTAAAATGATGTGAAAGTCTGCTAGAAGAACAGCAGCAGACATTTTAAAAAGAAGTCATCATTAGTAAATGACATAAAGTGAAAATGGCAGCTGTACAGCTAGAAGAGCTGATGACAATGATATGATTTGCAATATAAGATTAAGAAATGTCAGAGTGATCAAGAAAAGATTATGAGATTGAGATATGTCTATTTATAAATTATGTGATGCTCATAGAAGAATGTTAAATGCATATAGAAGAATACATGTCATCTAAGTTTCTTAACAAAGTGAAAACACTAAAGAATCTCATTCAATGTGAATATGATCAGTATAAGATGTACTGACATCTGAAACAAATTGTCAGAAAAGAAACTGATGACTACACAAAACTGATTATAATTGATGAAGAACTGATATGATTCAAAGAACTATGAAGAAAGTTCACTGAATCATAAGATAAACTTTAAAGCATGAACAGAGCTCAAGAAACTTTGATAGAAGCAAAAAGCTTAAAGAAGTCAAAAAATCTTAAGCTTTCTCAGCAAAATTAGAGACAAAGAAGCTTTTAATGTCTTAATGAACTGACAACAATCAAAAGATATGAATTGATGTTGAGATACTGCTGAAGAGATAACTTTAAGTGATGATAGATTTAGAAGCAATCAATAACTTTATTTTGCAAAAAGCAATTGAACAGCTAGAACTAACACTGCAGTGAGTGTCTAAGCTCATATAAGTGTATATGATTAACAAAGAATATGAATGAATTCATAAAGAAGTTTATATCAAAGTCATAATAAAGAATGATTCACAGAAGTTAAGATTAGATGTTCTCAAGTCAGTCAAGTATGATGCTATACTAGAGATGCCCTGATTACACAAAAAGAATTTACAGATTAACTAAATCAATAAAGAACTCTATGTGACAAAGAACACATATAATGTCTCTGAATAACTGAAAAAGAACTTATCAGAGCATAAGTCTTGAGATCATAAGATACTGCTATTAAAGAGAAAGAAATTAAAGTGAATATCACTTTATCTTATGAGCAAGAATCAGCTGAAGAAAGTCTACAACTATCTTGCTGAGAATCTAAAGAGAGAATTCATCAAATCATTGAAGTCATCAGCAGAATATCTGATTCTGTTTGTATCAAAGAAGAATGACATCAAGTAACTTTATGTTGATTATAGACAACTTAATGAGATAACTTACTGAGATAGTTATTCTTTATTGCTGATAAAAGAGTTGCAAAACAGACTAGAAAAAGTTAAGTGATTTACAAGTCTAGATCTGAAGAAAGTGTATTATTGTGTATGCATGAAGAAGAACAAAGAATGAAAAACAGCATTCTGAACAAGATATAAACATTATAAGTACATTATTATGTCATTTAGGCTCAAAAATGCCTTAGTTATCTTTTAGAGACTCATCAACAACATGTTGAGAGAATATCTTAATGATTTTATGATTATATATCTTGATGATATTCTGATCTATTCAGACAACCTCAAAACACACTACAAATATGTGTACAAGATTCTAGCAAAGCTCAATGAATGAGTTATGTATGTGAAAAAGTTAAAAAGCAGATTTGAAATCAAGAAAATACAGTTTCTAAAATATGTTATTTGATCTAATCAGATCAAGAAAGATCTCAAAAAGACAGAGACAGTTCAGAATTAATTTACATTACAAAAGATCAAGAAAGTACAAGTCTTCTTAAAGCTAATGAACTATTATTAAAAGTTTATATTTAACTATGCAAGAATTGCAGAACCTCTCACATGTTTGACATGCAAGAACAAAAAATGATATTGAGATAAGAAACAGAAGAATGCATTCTGCACATTAAAGAGAAGTCTTAGTGAAACTGCATATCTGTGAATACTTAATTAAGTATGCAAAAAGATACTGAAAACTGATGCATTGAATTTCACAGTTGAAGCATATCTATATCAGATTAAAGATGAGCAGAAGAAGTTTATTGTGTATTGATTTAGAAAGTTGTCAGAATTCAAGAAAAGATATGAGATTCATAATAAGAAACTTCTTACAATAGTGAAAGCACTGCAAGATTGAAGATCTTATCTTACAGATATAAGCAAGTCTATTTAGATCTTTATAAATCATAAGAATCTGAGAAACTTCATAACAATCAAGTAACTGAATCAACAACAGATTCATTGAACAAAACAGTTAGCAGACTTTGAATTTCAGATTCATTACAAGAAGAATAATAAGAATGATGATGCAGATGCTTTAAATAGATGATCTGATCACAAAGAAGTGAAAATGATTCATGCTGAAATTCTGTGTAAAGACAAGAAAGAGACACTCATAAAAGGCTTAGCAGCAACATTTAAGATGAAGAATGCTTTCTTAATGAACAATGAATTCATTAAAGTATGTCATAACAGCAGAGCTGATGAGCATTTAGAAGTTAAACATACAGAAGATCTTGTATAAAGAAAGCACAACATAGGCAATCTTTGCAATTAAATTACAGAATACATTGTCAGATATGATTCATGTCAATACAATAAGATTTAGAGAGATAAGCATTACAATGAGATAACATGACTGAATGTACTGAATGCACTCTGAGAGTCTGTTATCATGAACTTTATCATTAAGCTATTAAAGTTCAAGGACCTGGCATGAGAAGTCAGATTCAACAGCATATTGATTATAGTGAATAAATTAATGAAGTACACAATGTTCATTTCATTCAGAGAGACTGCAACAGCATCAGTATTGACATACATTATACTGCAAGAATTGATTAGCAATCATGAGCTATTAAAGAAGTTTATCATTAACAGAGACAAACTGTTCACAAGTAAGTTCTGAGAAACACTTACAGCAGAACTCAGAATAAAACATAAGATGTTAATGATATATCATTTATAGATAGATGAACAGAGCAAATGAATGAATCAGACAGTCAAGACATACTTATGACATTATGTCAATGTAAAACAGAGCAATTGAGTACAACTGCTGTCAATGACACAGTTTACATACAACAATGCATGAAATGAAATCATAAAAAAGACATTATTTGAAGTGAACTATGAATATCATTCAGAGATTTGAAGAGATCTGTAAGTGCACAGATCTTGAAGTCAGAAAGTAATGTTGAATATTGCAGAGCTTAAGAAACTGTATACTGATCTTATGAAGAGAATTAAAGAACAGAAGAGATGAACAACAGAGATAAAATCATTTGAGATTGACAAGAAGATATATCTATAAATGAACAACATATAGACAAAGAAGAAGAGCAAGAAACTCATGAACAAGAGCATCAGATCATTTATAATTAAGAGAAACATCAAGAAGTTAAGCTATGAGCTAGACTTATCTTAAGAAATGTGAATACACTCAGTATTTCATGCATCAATGCTTCAGCAATGCAATCAGTTCATATCACTTCAGATCAAATCAATGTCTGTTGAACTCAAAACTGAATATGAAGTTGAGAACATTCTAAAAAAGAGAATGATTAGTGAAGAAGTTTATTATCTCATTAAATGAAAAGAATATGATGCTTTAGAAAGCATATAAAAATTTAAGAATAACTTACTTAACTGTACAAGAATGCTTCAGCAGTTCAAGAAGAAAAGACTGTGAAGATAAGATCATCTCAGAAATTTAAGAATAAGAGATTTGAAGAATCAGAATTGTTTTCATCTCTGAAAACACTGTCATTATCATCAGCAAGTTCACAAACAAGACAGAGTGTCTTCTCAGCAACTTTATTTTTTGTATATTTTAATGTCTTATAAAGACAAGCAACTCTAGCAAGAGTCTGTGTCAGTTCTTTCTCAGTAACAGATAGATTGAATTTAAGTTTATTGTGTATATAATTAAGAGATTCTCACAACACACTGACACATGAATGACTGTGACAAACACATTCAGCACACTTAGAATGATTCTTCATCTTTATGTAAAGAATTAAGAGATTGAAACAGTGAAGACAGACAGTCAACACTGAGTTACTGTCTTTATTAATGAATTGATAAAGATAAAGACAATTGCATGTTTTGAATGACTTCATCATGAAAAGCTTACAGATTATAAAGGCAGAAACTTTTGTTTAAATAAATTCTAGAGAATTAGTGTCTGAAAAGAGAGAATGATGTTATGATTATTGTCTTAATAAATTTATTAAACATGTAGATTCAGTGAACTACATCTTGAAGATGTACAGCTCAGTGTAAGCTTACAATGCTCATAGATGAGCTGAGCAAGCTGACTTACAGTGCTCATAAATGAGCAAGGTGAACAGTCTAATATATATACAGATTATCTTTCTTAAGAAGATGAACATGTTCAATGCAATTATTACTTAGCATACTACTAGCTATTGATTAACTCAACATGTCTGAAATTTTCTTATATCACAAGCTCTAATCCCTAGCCCCTATATCAGAGAAACCTTCAATCAGGATGTAACACTATAGTAAGCTGTTTATAACTATTAAATTAAATGATTCATTCTTAATGCTTAACTACTTTATCTAGACAGATATCTCAACAACTTTAAATATGCTTGTCTACTTTTTCAATTTAATCATATCAACATAAATTAAATGTCAAATAAAGTTAATATATCTCTTCTTTAATTATTAAGAAAGTACTCTTTGCTTTAAGAAGCTTACACAGAGCTTATATTTCTTTAACAGCTATAATTAAGTTATTTTGCTAAGCAATATCTTCATTCTTCTTTTATTCAGTCATTACATTCTAATCTATAAAAAAGATTACTATAAATAAAGTTAAAGTCTGATACAGAACACTATAATCATTTATTAATATTTATTATGCTCACTCTCTGCATATTTCTTAGCAACAATTTTCTTTCTTGTTTTAACTGCATATTTTGTTCTTTAAACTCTCATCTTAAACTTTTTGTATTCTGAATTATGTTTAAGATCTATATTCAATTTATTCATTATTATATCATTCTGCTCTTAAGTCTCTTCAATATCAGTATCTGTGAATGCATTAATCACTGAAGAATGTGATGAAGTCAATTTCTGAGTGATATCAGAATGTAAAGAACTTAATAAAAAAATAAATGAAGAATTTTTAAGTTCTTGAATATGATTTATTCTCTGATTTAGTATACACTTTGTGTGTTATAATTGAGCATTATAATAAGTGAAGTTACATACTAGATTTTGAGTCAAAAGAAGTGAAAGAAGCAGCTGAAGTACTTTAAGATAGTGCAGCATTGAGTGTGAATTCAGAATAATTAATAAATGTCTTTATTTTTTTTCATTAATCAGCAAAGTCTTCTTTCTTCAGATGTGCAGCAATGTCTAAAACAAATAAATTGATTTTATTAATCTTTTTCTTTCTTTTCTTCTTAGATTGAGGTGAAAAGTCTAATGTATTAGTAAAATGTATTCTCTTATTAATGAGTTAATTTCATTCAGTGATGAGAAATATAAAGTTTAATATTTTTACTATGTTAATGAGTTAATTTAATTCAATAATGTAAGATATGAAGTCTGATGCTCTTACTACATTAATAAAGATAATCTTTGCATTCAGTTTTCTCTATTCTGATAATATATTTCTAAAATGAAAGTCAGCATCATATCTCTTCATTACTTACTTTACTTACATGATGCAAAAAGAAAATGTAAAAAGCTTAATACAAAAAGTAAGATGTTCTGTAGAAAGAAAATGTAAAATGTGTTGTATTAAAGATAAATAAACTTATTAAGTCTCTATATTATCATTTGTTTACATAAATGCTGTGTTTTTGTTATTAGTGAATTTGTAGATAACTAAGATCAATTTAAATCAAGCTGTACAATTATTTAGATTTATTAATTTATGATTATTTCTTCTTAAGCTATTATCTGAGAAATTCAAAGCAATATATACAATTTATAAAGTGTAATATCTCAATCATGTTAGTTACAATTTCTTTATTAAGTATAGATCTTCTCACAGTAAAGAAACTGACATTAGAATTATGTTGTATAACATGACAGAATTATGATGAAAGTCAAAGTTACAAAGAAATATTAAGTAGGCTTTAAAGCTTGTGAATCTGACAATATAAGATTTATTGAAGAGAACAGAATATGAATTATAAATAAAGATGTATAAAATAGAATTAAGCTTCTAAAATAAAAGCAAAAAATGAGTTGTCAAACATGATATCTTTAAAGAAGAAGATTGAATCATTAATAACTCTTTTTCTTTCAAATTAGTTTCTGCACAAAAAGAGTTAAGTAAGTCACATAATTGCATTATTAAATTAAATTAAAATGCTCAATTTTAACACTCTTTAATCAGCTTATACAATGCAGCAGCAGCAGTATTGATAGAAGCTGCATTCTTTCACTTTAAATTTAAAATTCTTCTCACTGTTAATTGAAGAGATTTTTAATCAGTATAATGACAGCTTAAAGTGAAATTAATTAGTCATTATAAATTTGCAGAAGACAAGTAAGACATATTTTTATATATTTTTTGAAAGTATAAGTTCTTACATATTAAGAATCTCTTTCATGACTTATTTATGATATAGTTACTGAGCTACATAAAAAAGAAAATCTGATAACATCAGAGAAATTATAAAAGATGAAAGCAATCTTTTATATGTTGCAGACTTACTAAAAAAATAAAATATACTAGTTAATGTATTTTTGCTCTGTAGAGAATGAGTGATCTGATAATTAAATTAATAATGCTTACATATAATGCTTATAAAGTAGACATGTAGTTAAACAAAGAGAATTGTGCACAATGCTAATTAAAAATGTTGTAATAGTAGCTGCTACCAATATAAAGCTGCTTAATAACAGAAGCTAATTAATTTTAATTTAGTTTAAGCTGTCAAGAATAGCTTAACTTAACTCTGTCTGAAATTTGATTCTGTACAGAGTCAGATTAAGTTGCAAAGTAAAGCTCAGTGAATTAAGTTAAGTTCTAAAATCTGAGCCTGACCTGACCTGATGGCCACTCTAATTAAGAGACTGATTTAGTCTTTAAAACATCTTAAAATTCTATTGACATGCATATTATTACACAATCTATTATGTATGAAATTCTCTATCAACAAAGACTCAATTACATCATTCTTTTAAGTTAATTTCAAGTTAAAACATCATCACAACAAGACAAATTGTCAGCTTTGACAGTCTTAAGTATCTTATTACTCATCTTATTATGTAAAGATACTACATCAAATTGTCACACAAACATCATATCACATCTTATCATTATTAATTTATACAATCATTTTCATCATGACACAAAGACTTCACAAGACTTCATATTTATATAAAGAAAGCTCATTATATCTTTTTTTTATGATACAAAGTCTTATTTAATGATTTACAACTTACATAAGCATTTCACTTACACTATTATCTCATTAACATCTCATCATCAAACTGATTTCAAGACATCTCACTATTACATTATTATTAAGTTATTTAGTCATAACATCTCAACATTATCTCACAAACTCAGCATCATCATCATGTTTTTAAGTCTATAGAGCACAGACTATTCAGATAAAGATATAGTGATGAAGACATTACAGTTTCTTTTGTTTATGACACTTGTCAGAATTATTATTTAATCACAGCTTATCTTGTTGTCATCACCTTTGCCTATTAGATGAATAGTCTACTTAGTCATTTAGTCACATGGACTCAGCCATGTGCCTTAGTGAGTCACTTAGCTACTATTTAAGTAGTTATTGTAGCCCTTACATTCACTCATCTTTTCTATCATCATAGTTTTACCATTAGGGTTATAGCTTTTAGCCATTAGGTCAAGAAGACTGTAACAATAATCTATAAACTAAGCAAAATTTACATACAAATTTCTATCAAAAACTGCTGCATATTACTGTCAAACATTAAATATTGAATATTGCTCAATAACATTGTTATTTCTTTATATCTCTTTATAAAAATTTAACATTCAATAGATCTATATATATATAATGATACTGGCTATTCAGTTTTATAGAAACTGTTCAATTATTGTGATTTTAACCTCAAAATGCTATGTTTTGACATGCTTTTCA
>JAABVA010001922.1_pt1 | contig 21302 bp, 14 predicted proteins | sample 5560331 | NCBI WGS metagenome assembly JAABVA01 (sample SAMN12812661, study PRJNA571458) | rock metagenome | isolation source: Antarctica rocks | place: Antarctica: Victoria Land, Mt New Zealand sud | collected 2016-01-07
TCCAGTCGGTTACTTCGACCTTCCCGCCGTTTTTCACATAGTCGCGGAACTGCTCGGTGCGTTGTTCGACGCTGACTTCTTGAAATTCTATTGCCATGAGACACTCCTTTTCGAGTAGAAACCCCTGTGAAGGTAATCAGAGACCGATGATGCTAGCCAAATACATTTTTGAACGATTGGTATAATTATAGCCAACAAACTGCCAAAAGTCAATGTTTTCCGGCCATAATTTGACCGATTGGTAGAAAACGTGAGTTAGCATTCAGAGGGAAGCAGACCATTCTCGACCATAGCAGTAAACATCGAGGCGATTTGCTGTGGGGTATAACGGCCTGAAGGCTGATACCACTGTGAAATCCAGTGGCACATACCCAGGATGCCAAACATGATAATCTTAGGGTCACTGCCTGCTTTGAAGGCTCTCGTTGCAATGCCTTCTTCGATGATGTGTTCAAAGTGGTGTTCGTAATCTTTCTGGCGTAGCGCGATCTCTCTGGCAAATGGTCCTGTCAGGTGCGGATGTTCACGGTAAAACACGGTGATTGCAGGCGACCTATCTGCTGAAACTTCGATATGATGCTCGATAGCTTTATGTAATTTCTCGGCAGAAGGCAAATCAGACTCGACAATACGGCGTAGTGGTTCCTCTGCGACATTCAACACGCTGAGATAGATAAGACGCAAAATCTCTTCTTTGTTCTTGATATGATAGTAGAGTGCCCCTTTAGTGACGCCAAGCACCTCAGCGATATCGTCAAGGCTTGTAGAGCCAAATCCTTTCTCCGCGAAAAGTGTGGCGGCAGTGGTAACAATGGCCTTTTGCGTCAGTCGTGTACGCTTAGCCTTAGCCGCCTTTTCACGCTTCTTGCTCTCTGTTTGTGCAATTTCTATTGGTTGACTCATCTGTTTTATACTCTTTCTTATTCGTCGCCTATTTCAACCATAGGGCACCTCTTTGTGTCACATCGGCAATGCATTCGTTTCCAAAAATTCTACCATAGAGTCAATAAAAATGGAAGGGACATTGACATTTTTGTACGCATCTTGTACCATTTTACTAGCTATTCAAAAAGCGATGTTGGTATGGTAGAGAAGGGAATGATACTGCACTTGATACCAGTAAGTAGGCAATGACGCTCTATACGGTATCCTGTAGAAGGGAAAAATACTATGACGAGTATAATTCAGGAGCAGAGTGTGAGGCCGCCGGAGCCGATAAGTATACTGGCCCCTGATGGTTCTATACGTCCGGGGGCGCGTGTTGAAGAGCGTCCGGAACTTTTGCTAGCGATGTATCGTTGGATGACCTTTGGCCGCATTTTCGATACACGCCTCACCAATCTACAGCGGCAAGGGCGACTGTTCACCTATGCTCCAATTGCCGGGCAAGAGGCGGCGCAGGTGGGTAGTAGTCTTGCCCTTGAGCAGGATGATTGGCTCTTTGGCTCCTACCGTGATGGCCTCGCCTGTACAGCACATGGGCTTCCCCTTGAACATGTTCTCCTCTTCTTTCGCGGTCATCCAAAGGCTGGTGTGATTCCCCCACACGTCAACGTATTCGGGCAACAAATCGGTATCGCTGAACAGATACCTCATGCCGTCGGCTTTGCGTGGGGCATGAAATTACAAAAGAAGCATAGTGCGACACTTGTGCTTTTCGGCGAAGGTGCGACCTCCGAGGGTGCCTTCCACGAAGCAACCAACTTTGCGGGTGTGCTAGATGCACCTGTCGTACTTGTCTGTCAAAATAATGGCTGGGCTATTTCGGTACCGCGCTCAGCACAAACAGCGAGTGAGACGATAGCGCAAAAAGCCGTTGCCTATGGTATCACAGGCCGATTGGTCGATGGCAATGACGTTTTGGCGATGTATCGCGAGGTGAGCGCGGCCTTGCAGCGGGCGCGTGCTGGTGAGGGACCGACACTTATCGAGGCTGTCACCTATCGCTTTGGTCCACACTCCACCGCTGATGACCCCAAGCGTTACCGCTCGACTACCGAGTTGACCGAATGGCAAGACCAACGTGATCCACTTACACGTCTGCGTATCTATCTTGAGCATGAAGGTCTGTGGGATGAAGCGCGGCAGCAGGTATTGGAGGAAGAGCTTCGCGCCGAGGTTGCTCAATCTGTGACAAATGCCTTAACCGAACCTGTGCCGCCACCAGAGTCTATGTTCGAGCAGGTGTACGAAACACCATCGCCTCTGCTTGAGGGACAGCGTGAGGAGTTACTGCACCATCTCAAGGCAACTGAGAAAGGAGTGACCTTCCCATGACGCAACGCAACGTAATTGAAGCAATCAACGATGCATTGACCGTCGCGATGAACGGTGACGAGCGTGTTCTGGTGCTAGGTCAGGATGTCGCGCGTAACGGCGGTGTTTTTCGTGCAACCGATGGTCTGGTCGAGCGTTTCGGTGAAGAGCGGGTCGTCGATACGCCGCTGGCAGAAGTGGGTATTGTTGGCACCTCCATTGGCTTAGCCACCTGTGGTATGCGTCCTGTCGCGGAGATTCAATTTCTTGGCTTCTCAGTACAAGCCTTTGCACAGTTACTCGGACAGGCAGCACGTATTCGTTCGCGTTCGCGTGGTCGTTTCACCTGTCCTCTCGTTCTTCGCGCTCCCTTTGGTGGTGGTACACGCGCCTTCGAGCTACACAGTGACGCACTTGAGGCACACTTCGTACATGCCCCCGGCCTCAAAGTTGTAGCACCATCCACTCCCTATGACGCGAAAGGTCTGTTACTTGCCGCAATCGAAGACCCTGATCCAGTCGTTTTTCTTGAGCCGTTACGTCGCTATCGTGCTGGTCGTGCCGAAGTGCCAGAGGGACATTACACCGTTCCTTTGAGCAAAGCGGCAATTGTGCGCGAAGGGACAGATGTGACGATTGTGGCTTGGAGTGCTATGGTCTCGGTTGCATTAGAGGCGGTGGAGACGTTAGCGGACGAGGGCATACAGGCAGAGGTCATTGACCTACGTACTCTTTCGCCTTTCGATGCCGAGACGATTGTGCATTCAGTCGAGAAGACCGGGCGTGCCGTTGTCGTCCATGAGGCTCCACGAACGGCAGGCGTTGGTGCAGAGATCGTGGCGACGATTAATGATCGTGCGCTCTTCTCGCTCGAAGCTCCGGTGGCTCGCGTGACTGGTTATGATGTCATTGCACCTGTTGTGTTAGAAGACTATAATCTGCCCTCTCCGTCGCGTATCGTGCAGGCTGTACGAACGACGATGAACCCCTAAATATGACGAATGACATACTGAGCATGGAGAATTGTGTATGATTGTGCAGTTTCGACTCCCTGACCTGGGAGAAGGTATTACCGAGGCCGAACTGGTTCGTTGGTTGGTCAAAGTCGGCGACACCGTGACACAAGATCAAGAGATCGTTGAGGTACAAACCGATAAAGCAATGGTTGAATTGCCCTCACCTGTTGCAGGGACCGTGTTAGAACTGAATGTCACAGAAGGTCAAATCGTGCCAGTAGAAACGGTCTTGCTGACATTTGATGAACGTACACCCGTTACAAAGGCAACGAATGGTTTGCAGGCTGCAAAAAGCGAGGTATCTCCACAGAAAGAATATGCTCTTGTTGAGACCGCACCATCTCCTACTGCTGTATCGCACTCAAATGGAGCTACTCATACACAACAGAGGCGTCGTGCTCTGGCAACACCTGTGGCGAGACGCATGGCACGCGAACTGGGCATTGATATTACAACGATCAAGGGTAGTGGACCTGCTGGCCGCGTTCGTACACAGGACGTGCAAGCAATAGCGGCGCAGGGGACAGCAAATGATACGCCAGTGAGTGAAAACATACACACCCTCACTGTTGATGAAGCGAAGAGTCCAGCAACAGCTTTTGTAACACCGACGCCTCTATATGAAGAGGTGGCGGAGCAAGACGAGGAACGTATCCCCTTACGTGGCCTACGTCGCCGCATCGCTGAGAACATGGTGCTTTCAGTAAGCACTATTCCACAGGTAACTTCGCTGGTAGAGATAGATGCGACGGAGTTAGTTGCTCTCAGGCGTTCAATACTGAGGGAGGCAGAAGCGCAAGGTGTGAAGCTATCCTACCTGCCTTTCATTGTGAAGGCACTTGTCCACGCTCTACGCCTCTATCCTTATGTCAATGCGACTATCGATAAAGAGCAGATTGTTCTCAAGCACACCTACCATATCGGTGTTGCCACTGCGACTCCTGATGGCTTGCTTGTTCCCGTCTTGCGTTCAGCAGACAAACTCACGATTCTTGAGATTGCACGCGAAGTGAACCGCTTAGCGGAAGCCGGACGCGAAAAGAAATTACAGCTACAAGAGCTACGGGGCAGTAGTTTCACGATCAGCAACTATGGCACTGTCGGTGGTTTTTTCACAACGCCAATCATCAACCCCGGTGAGGCGGGTATTCTTGGTCTGGGCCGAATTGTCAAACGTCCATGGGTTGTCGAGGATCGCGTCGAGGTACGTTCTGTGCTGCCGCTCTCCTTTACCGCCGATCATCGGCTGATTGACGGTGAGCTGGCAATGCGCTTTTTGAATACTCTGGTGGCATCATTAGAAAATCCCAGTTTGTTGCTACTACACATGCGTTAGCTTTTAGTGAGAAGCTTCTATACTTGAGAAGCTTCTCGCATTACAGTCTCAAAGGTTCGTGACGGCTTGCTCGTGTTTTTTCAGCACGCCCTCGCCTAGCTCCCACCGCTCACCTGCGAAACGTTCGATAAACCAACGATCATGAGAAATCACTACTACTGGACCAGGAAATGCAAGAACTGCCGCTTCAAATGCCTCCAAAATATCCAGGCTAATGTAGTTTGTTGGCTCATCTAAAAGTAACACGTTAGGGCGTTCTGCCATCAAACGCGCAATTTCTAGTTTCCTGCGTTGTCCAACACTCAACTGCCCAACCTTCTTCTGCACATCCTCAAGGCGAAACAGGCCATAGCCGAGCAATCTACCAATAAATTCTCCCTCGTATCCCACCTGCCCATATCTATACGCCTCGATCACCGTTTGATTCAGGTCAAATGCTTCCGGCTCTTGTGCCAGGTAGCCAATGCGAACTCCTGCAACAATATGTACTGTTCCCTCATCAGGCAATTTGGAACCATTGATAAGTTCGAGCAGTGTTGTTTTTCCCGTGCCATTTGGACCAGTAAGTAATATCCGTGCCTTCGTGCCAATGATTATGTTTATATCATTGAGAATACACCGCTCTCCAAAACACTTTGTGACATGGAAGAGCCGTATCGCTTCTTGTGATTGCATCTCATCCGTGTTGAAATGTGACGTAACCTGCAATAGCGCAGGAGGCTTGGGAACAGGGTCTGCTTCGATACGTTTGAGTTGCTCCTCGGCTGCATGAATGTTGCGCGAGACTGCTTGCTGCTTATTCTGCTCAAAAAAGTGCGCTGCGTACTTATCGCTATCTCTGGATGCACGATAACTATGCCCGACGTTGCGTGCCGTCTCTTTGATACGCTTGCGTAACTCCTTGATTTCCTCCTGCTGCCGCTCGTAGTCCTCCTCCCACTTCATTCGTTCTGCAATGCGCTGTTGTACATAGACGTCATAATTTCCTTCGTACTTTTTCAAGCGATGCTCGTATTCGTCAATCTCAAAGATAGACGTTACCACCCGGTTGAGAAACTGCCTGTCATGCGAGGCTATGAGTGCGGCACCTGCATATGTGCTGAGATACGTCTCTAACCATGCAAGACTTGCTGTATCGAGATGGTTTGTCGGCTCATCTAACAAAAGCAGATCGGGAGAACGTAAAAGTAATGTCGCTAATCCGACACGCTCCTTCTCACCACCGGAAAGCGTATGCATTTCCTGTGTTCGTGGCAAGTAGGTGAGTTGTAGCCCATCCATAATGGCGTCTATCTTATAGTCAATATCATAACCACCATGATCTTGAAAGCGCACCGAAACTGCGTTGTACTCTTCCAGGAGCGACGATAGCTGTTCGTCGTGCGCCGTTGCCATTGCCAACTCAAGAGCATGCATACGTTCTTCCAATTGTCTCAGGTTTCCGACCGATTCCAGGATCAAGTCTTGTATCGTGCGGCCATAGAAATCAGGCGTCGTTTGTGCGAGATAACCGATCTCAACAGAAGGAGCGTAGCTAATCGTACCCGTATCAGCCTCTTCCTGTCCTGTAAGAATGCGAAGCAATGTAGACTTGCCAACGCCGTTGGAGCCAACAAGTCCTACACGATCTTTCTCGTTGAGAACACATGATATGTTATTGAGGACAGTGACCGCACCGTAAAATTTGGAAAGATTCCGTATTGCTAAAAGCATTACACCACCAACACAACTTTGCCGATTGTTGTGCGTTCCGCAATCGCTTTGTGAGCGTCAGCAGCACTCGCAAGAGGGAAGGTACTACCGACGATAATACGCAGTTGCCCGCTTGCGAGATACTGCATTAATGCTTGAGCCGCCTCCGCAGTTTTGTCGAGGCGATTCATCCAGGACGTGAGCCAGTAGCCAACGACGGACTGATTCTTATACATCAATTGAATGCCTGAAAATTGAACTCCCTGTCCACCAGCGGCACCGTACACAACCATACGACCAAAGGGTGCCAGGATTTGCAGACTCTTCTCAGCGATATCTCCACCGACCATCTCCAAAATAACATCTGGCCCATTGTCATTAGTCGCTTGCTTGACTTGTTCCGCCCATGTATCTTCCGTGTAGTTAATGGCAGCATCCGCTCCAAGCTCACGCACCAGTGCTAATTTCTTATCACTACTGGCGGTTCCAACAACAGTTTTCGCTCCCATGAGTTTTGCAAGCTGAATGGCGAGGGTTCCTACACCGCCAGCCGCCGCATGAACGAGTACACTTTCTCCTGTCTGTAGTCGTGTTGATTCGTGTAGCAATTGATAGGCAGTAATGCCCTGCACTGGAAATGCTGCTGCACTTGCAAAGTCGAGATTGTTGGGTATAGGAATGACCATGTTCGCGGGTGCCGTTGTGTACTCCGCATAACCACCAGCGGTCAGCGCGGCAACACGACTTCCTACTTGCGGTGACGATACACCATCCCCAAGTGCCTCCACCGTTCCTGCAACCTCGAAGCCCATTGTCATTGGGGTACGTGTGCGTGTCAAATATGCCCCTTGTCGCTGTGCAAGGTCCGCATAATTGATACCAGCCGCCGCTATTCTAATAAGCACTTCCCCAGCTTTCGGTGTTGGTTTCTCTATCTCTTCGAGGTGCATAACCTCTGGACCACCTGTTTCATGAATACGGATTGCCTTCATTAGATGTTACCCTTTCTGCAGCTTGTGCGATACAAATGCGGCTTTGATTGTATCATGAAATCGTGGTAAGTTGGTGTGCTTGCTTCCAAATATTAGAGTTTACTTAGAAAAAAGTGATATCTTTCAGGCATGTACCAATTCATGCAAAATGCAACGTGATAAAAATAGAGGGCCCCTCTACACATGTACCCGTTCAGTGGACACCATGCTTCCTTATATCAAACGACTACGATGAAAATAGCTAGAGGCGTGCTAGTGTCTCTATTTTCTAAGAAAAAAGTACCGTATACAGCCAGCATTCTCGGTACTTTCCATTGAAAGCTATACACTATTCTCAATATGTCCATAACGAAGGTACTTGTTTTCTTAGCTGGTAATTGTCTTTCGGTCTCTTCCCTGCATTTCTTTCGCAGGAATTTTCAAAGAGGTATTCTTTCGACATGGATGACAGGTGCTAACGACGATGAAATGAGGGGGATATGTAGTGTGATGATGGTAACGAAGGAATGGTATGTATCACGTAGGACGAAAAGGGGAATATGGAACTGGAATGCGTGTCAGAAAAAAGGTAAAAATGCCTTTCTTCATGATGGCTTCTACCATTTTCCTGCTTGTCACAATGTGAGGATGAACATGGTGGGTCATTCAGGCAACCTGAACAGGCAAGGTGAGTAAATGGACAATTCTACGAACCGCGAACAGAAGTCGGAGGCTTCTAAGCGGTCTACTCGACGACCTATTGCTACCAAAAGCAAGAGTCGTAAGCTACTAAAATTTCTTTCAAATCAGTATACGACGATGATTACATGTGTTTTACTCCTATCAGTTGTCGGACTACTCTTCGGAATCGCCAGTCAATTACGTGCGCCAGCTACACATGCGGCTCCCAATGGCGTCACAACCCTTGACTACAGTACATTTTTGCAACAGGTGAAGACAGGAAATATGGTCGCCGTTGTAATTCAAGGGAATGATGTGAACGGTTTACTCCAACACCCGCTTTCACAAACGCTTATGACAACAGCGAAAAATATGCAACATACAGATGCATCGCAAGCATATAGTGCATGGTTTCACTATATTAGCGTAGGAAATACAGACCTGAACACGTCTCCGACAGCACTGAATACAACGAATTTCGTGTATACAAGTCTACCGACGGGAGGGAACGCAGAGCTAACGCCTCTGCTGCTGCAAAATAAGGTAAGAATAACGACGCTTCCTCTTGTACAATCTTCTGTACTCCTTACATTCATATGGCGATTTGCACCATTGCTCTTAATGGTTGTCGCGTTACTTGTCCTTCTCAGACTACGTAGTGGAGGGCCACGTTCTACACAACGTATGGATGAACGTATTACACAGATTGGACAGAGCAGAGCGAAACGATTTGTGCGGACGAAAGAAGCAGAGGCACAAAATAAATCTGTGTATCCCACGAGAACAGCTACGACTCCTGCAAAGGCAGATTCGCACATCAATATCACTCCGCCCGTCACTTTTGCCGATGTTGCTGGCATTGATGAAGTGCGTACAGAATTAGAAGAAATTGTACAGTTTTTGCAGAATCCAGAGCGTTTCAAGAAGCTGGGTGCCCATATTCCACGCGGAGCCTTGCTTGTCGGCCCCCCTGGAACAGGTAAAACCTTGTTGGCGCGTGCCGTTGCAGGTGAAGCAGGGGTGCCTTTCTTCAGCATGAGTGCCTCAGAGTTTGTGGAAATGTTTGTCGGTGTGGGTGCCAGTCGTGTGCGTGACCTGTTCAATAAAGCACGCCAGACGGCACCGTGTGTCATCTTTATCGACGAACTTGATGCGGTAGGACGAAAACGCTCGGTACGCATGAGTGGAAATGATGAACGTGATCAAACGCTGAACCAATTGTTGGTTGAACTCGATGGTTTCGATGAGCGTCATGCAGTCGTTGTACTTGCGGCAACAAACCGTGTTGATATTCTGGACAAAGCACTGCTCCGCCCAGGTCGCTTTGATCGTCGTATCACTGTTTCTTTGCCAGACCACGTGGGACGTGAAGCCATTCTCAAGGTTCATACGCGCAACATACCACTTCATGAGGATGTACTCTTACCGCGACTGGCGCGTCTGACGACAGGTATGAGCGGAGCTGATCTCGCGAACCTTGTCAATGAAGCCTCTCTTTCTGCCGCGCGTCTCGACTTTAATCAGGTGACACACGAATGTTTCGAGAATGCACTTGCTCGTGTACAACTTGGCGCACTCAGACCACTTGTGATGAGCGAGCGAGAGCGGCGTATCATTGCGTATCACGAAGGCGGCCATGCGCTTGTGGCTCATTATCTGCCAGAGGCTGACATCGTGAATCGCGTCACTATCTTACCGCGTGGTCAAAGCTTAGGCGTGACACATTTTGTTGCCGAGGAGGATCGCTACAACTACAGCCGTCATGCACTTATGGCGAAAATTGCCGTTGGTCTTGGTGGCCGTGTAGCTGAAGAGCTTACATTCGGTGTAGATCATATCACTACAGGGGCCGAAAACGATCTGCAAGTCGTTACCGATCTTGCACGCCGTATGGTGACGCGCTGGGGCATGAGTGAAGAGATTGGTGTTGTTTTCGCGGACTATCGGGCGGAAGGGGACCACTCCCTAAATATGCGGCGCATTGATGCTGACGAGGCATCTACACACGCGCATACACTTGTTGCAGATGTCAATGGTCGTCTTCGTTATAATGGCGAAGCTCCCATCCATCGCTTCCACTATCACTCGTTTGCTATGTCTGCTCCGACTGCACGCGCACTTACAGGCACGACGATGAATGCGCTAATTGATGCTGAGGTGCAGCGCATTCTCTGTGAAGGTCGTACAATGGCACGAACTATTCTTACTGCACATAGTGGCCAACTTCAACGTCTGGCCGATGCACTCTTGGAGCATGAGCAACTTGACCGCACACAATTTGAAGCACTGTTCGTATAGCCGATATAAAGGGGGATGCAACTCTCGTCTCCCTTTTGCCGCCGCAGGCGAATTGTCAAATGAAGTATGAAGTTGTAACCTTCTATGAAAATTAAAGCACTTTACAAAAATTTTACAATCGCTTAATGATTTTACAGGAGTCATTTAAACATAGTATCTTATGCTTGCATCGGTACCACGCCATATGAAATGCAGTATGTGGTGATGAGAGAAGAAATGTTCTATGCATATCCTTCGCATCATCTCTGTTTCCGTATTGCTTATAGAACAGACATGGGGAAGCACAATGTCTGTATCGTATGAAGAAAGGCAGATCGCATGCAAAAATCTGATACTAGCATGTTATTCAATCTCAGGTATTTCTTTCAAAAGCACCGTAAAGCTTCTATTGTCGGCATCATTTTCGTGATAGTCGCGACTATTCTTCCCTCGACAATCCTGGCGGCGACGAATCATACCCAACTTGACCAGCCCGGAACGAAAGGGAACACTACTCGTCTTATCAATAACTGGACGATCACACCGGCAGGTACGCAGACTCCACTCGGTGATTTGCCGCTCAACTCCGTCTTGTCGCCAAATGGCCGTTACCTCCTCGTTTCTAACGACGGTGCAGGCATTCAATCACTGCAAGTCGTGGCAACGGCGACCAACCATGTTGTGCAAACCATTCCGTACACCGTTCCAAATGGTGTCTTTGTTGGTCTGGCATATAGTCCTGATGGTGCTCATGCCTACGCTGCAAGTGGTGGTAGCGATGTCGTGCATACCTTCGATGTAATTTCCAATGGCCTCCTGTCGCCTGCAGGTGATATCACTATTGGCACAACCACGCAAAATCCCTATCCTACAGGTTTAAGCATTAGCCCGGATGGTTCTACCCTGTATGTTGCCAACAACCTTGCCAATACGGTTTCAGTCATCTCTACCAGCACGAAAACCGTCACTGGTACTATTACCATTGGTGGTTATCCCTACACAACATTGGTGAGCAAGGATGGCAAGACGGTGTATGCCACTAACTGGGGCGATAGCACCGTTTCTGTTATTGACGCAAATAGCAAGACGGTGACTGCTACCATTCCTGTTGGCAAGCACCCATCCGCAATGACACTTAGTTCCAACGGACTTCTCTTTGTCGCTGACTCGAACAGCGATGCAGTCTCGGTAGTGAATACAAAGAGCAACAAGACAGTTCGCACCATTTCTGTTTCTCTCTATCCAAATGCGCCGTTGAGCAGTAGCCCAGAGGGGCTTGCGGTTGATAAAGACAACCAATACTTGTATGTTGTTAATTCGGGTAACAACGATGTTGTCGTGGTCGGGTTAAACGGCACAAGTGGACCAGAAAAGATTCTTGGTCAAATTCCTACTGCCTGGTACCCCACCTCTGTCTCTATTGGTAAAGATGGCAATTTGTACGTTACCAATGCCAAGGGGCGCGGAGCAGGTCCTAACGATAAGAAGATTTACCCTAACCCAACACGTAAAAACCCACCGATTGTAGACGGCATTACTGGTTACAATGATGGCTATTGTAACTGTACCTTCAATCAATATTCCGGTTCTATGATTGTGGGTACGTTGTCTACCATTCCCGCACCCAGCAAAGGTCTGTTGGAACTGTTCAGCGATCAAGTCATGCGTAATGACCACGTTGGCGACAATTCAGTTCTCAAACGTGATGCTGGCAATCCAATTCCACTTCCTGGTGGTACGTCTCCTATCAAGCATGTCATCTACATAGTCAAAGAGAATCGTACCTATGACCAAGTGTTTGGTGACTTGCCTACAGGTAATGGCGATCCTTCGTTGACCTTGTTCCCGAAAGACAATACACCGAACCTGCATGCGCTGGCCGAGAAGTTCGGTATCTTCGATAACTTCTATGCCGATGCTGAGGTAAGTGCCGATGGTCATAACTGGATTAACTCGGCCAATGCAAGTGATTACAATGAGAAGATGTGGCCGCAAGACTATTCTCCCGGTGTTGGACGTAATCGTGGCTATGACTTTGAAGGTGGCAGTAACATCAACCTCTCGGCAGGTGGCTACCTGTGGGATTCGTCCGCACAGGCGCACATCACCTATCGTGACTACGGTGAGTTCATCGTCGATAATTTCTCCGCCAAAGATGTCAAGATCATTCCTGCAAGTCAGGCTAGCACCTGTGCTGGTGCTGTAGCCAATTCCTATAGTGGTGTGACTGTGCCAGCCGGGGATGTGTTGTGCTTCCCTTCCGAGACGGTCAATCCGAAATCAACGCCGAATCTGGTTGGTCACTTCGACAATCATTTTCGTACCTTCGATACCCGTTATCGCGAATCTGACCGCATAACCGAGTGGTCGCGTGAATACAACCAGTTTGTTGCCAACAACACTCTGCCCCAACTGGAAATCTTGCGTCTGCCTAACGATCACACCTCTGGCACTACTCCTGGTCGCCTCACACCGCAAGCAGCGGTTGCAGAGAACGACCTGGCGGTAGGTAAAGTGGTAGATATCGTCAGCCACAGCAAGTATTGGGCGAGTACGACGATTGTGATCACCGAGGACGATGCACAGAACGGACCCGATCACGTCGATGCACATCGTACCGAGGCCCTTGTTGTCAGCCCCTACACGCAACGCTCATCTCTGTTCGTCGATCATACGCTTTATGATACCGCTGCTATGGTTCGTACCATCGAGCTGATCCTCGGCTTACGTTCACTGAGCCAGTACGACAATGCCGCTACTCCAATGTGGCGTGATTTCCACAAGAATGTTGACACAAGATCATACACGGCTCTACCAGAAAAGTATGGTCCCGATCAGGTTAATACAATGGCAACCTATGGGGCTAAGCAATCGGCGTCGATGAACTTCAACGTCGCGGATATTAGTTCACAAGACCAGCCATTGAATCAGATTCTCTGGCATGCCATCAAGGGCACTAACAGTGCTTACCCCGGTAGTAACGGTGGAAGTTCTACACCAGACAGTGATGGCTAAGCATTACTGCTATTAGATGGAGTTGTACCGCAAGATGGGCATACAGCATTGCTGTGTGCCCATCTTGATGAAAGGACGTGATAATTGGTACATCCACTACATGTTAAGGGGACTCGCACCTTGCTTCGCTCGTGCGAGGAAGCGATCAATCGGTCCCTACGTGTTTTCTTGTTGGAGTGCGTGCGCGAAATCCATAATAGATGGGAAACGGTCCTCGGCCTTTTTCGAGAGCGCACGTAGTACAACATTGCTCAGGCGTGGTGAAAGATGAGGGGCAAAGAGCTTCAATGGCTGTGGTTGCATATGCAAGTGTAACTGATGCATGATTTGTTCAGATTGTCCTTGAAAAATAACTCGTCCAGTAAGTAGCTCATACGTAATAGCTGCTAACCCATACTGATCAGACGCGGGTAGCGACTGTCCATACCAGCATTCGGGAGCCATATAGGGAAAGACATCGGGTGCCTTCACCAAAAACGTTTTATTTTGGGTGGTTGCGAAATCAGTCAAGAAAATGCGTAGAATGTTTCTCTGCTTCCCCTGCATTTGAACAAGAAAATTAGAGAGCTTGAAATTCTGGTAGGTAATATTGATATGGTACCGTCCAATACTCAACCCTTCTAGCGAGATTTTAGAGACAACGCCTTGTTCATACTGTACATCGTGCGTCGATATATTGATCACTGCCTCATGGGGTATAACGCTTGTTGGTTGTGGAGAATATTGTTCTGGTGGAAAAGGCATTTGGGCAATGCGCTCAACCTCCGAAGGTAGGTGCCGAGGTGTCTCTGGAACGCGAGGTAGTGGTGCTGTTGCTTGTGTCGAGAGCGAAGAATGCATCCCTTCTGAGATAGAAGAAACTTCAAATAATGCTCTGTTGGCGGGCGATATATTTTCACTTTCTCGCTGCTTCTTTCCCCTTATCACCATCATGAATGATGATGAGATGTTTGTCAATAATATATACCTATTTACCCTATGTTTTTACTGCTCTATGAAAGTCGTTGACCCACAAAAAAGGTCCGTAGGCATGTGTGCTTACGGACCTTTTTTGTGGGTCAAGTGTTTAGGAAGAACTGCTTAGCTTACCATATCTTCAACAAACCAGATCCAGCCTCGTGAGTCTATGAAGAGGCCAACACCTACCCTGTGCAGAGTGGTGCTTGTCAGGTGGATACGGTGCCAACCTGTGGGTGGCTCGTTAATCATGCTTTCCTGCACGTTGTATACACCGCCCCAGGTTGTTGGATATGGGCCAGCCAGACCAATACATTCGCCGCAGTCGGTAAAGCCTGCAAAGCCTTCATTTGCGATGCGTGTACACTGGTCGAGACCACTGGGGCAAGTATGGCTAAAACCGCAATGCACCATGTCCCATGCATGTTGACGCGCACCCGCTGAAAGAGTTGCGTTCCAGGTAAATGCATACAGACCTCGCGCCGCACGGTCACTGTTCATCAGTCCGAAAAGCTGTTGCGTGAGTTGCACCTCTTGTGCGGTAATTGCTGGAGGTGGACCATAGGGCGAGTTGCCGAGACCACCGCCAGGAACGTTCGTTGGCGGAGTCGATTGTGGAGGTGGAACTACTGTCTTGGTAGGCATTGGTGGTGGAGTAGCAGTTGGCATTGGTGGTGGAGTAGCAGTTGGCATTACTCTGGTAATTGGAGTGGGCGACGGTTTGGGCTTTTGGGTCGCTACCTGCCTGGGAATAACAATCTGCGGCGTTGCTGTCGGCGGATTATCTGTACTCACTTTGTTCGCGAGTAATGTCTGTGGCGGCAAGGACGAACGACTCTGCTGTGGACCGCAAGCACTTAAAACAATAACAGTAAGTAAACCCAGCAAGATATATAGTTTTCTACCCACGACAGTACAGACCCTCCTATATGTATTGCACTACAAAGCACGTAACTTATAGGAAGATAACACACATTCGCTGTACATTCACAGAAATGCACTGCTTTTGGTACTTTTGTGGGGTTCCGTGGAGCTATTTTACAAGCGACAGGTCATGACGATGGCACTCATATCGTCCGGTTTCGCTCTCACGGTCTCGCTACGCTCCTGGCGTGAGCGACGCAGAGAGTGTTCTACAAGCACACGTGCGGTCGATGTACGAGGGCTATTCCGCAGAACGTCTTCAATTTCTTCATCGGTCAGGTTATCATGAATGCCATCGGTGCAGAGCAGAATACGGTCTCCGGGCTTGACTGCAATCTCATTCGTGTGAATCATTGGCGGGACAGGTCCACCGAGTGCCTGCGTGATGCCACCGCGCAATCGGAAGTAGCTAAATTCCATATCGCTCAGTTGATCTGCTCGCATCGCTTGATCGATACGATGTGCGTCCTCATCCTTTACGACCTGGTTTTCGACCAGTTTGGCAAGTAGCCCATCGTCGTTCGTCAAGCGTTTGAGCGGCTCATCGTCACGGAGAAGATAGACACGACTGTCTCCAACATGAGCGTAGAAAAGTGTGTAGCCGCGCAACTTGGGTTCACGGCACACCGCTGCCAGTGCAACCGTTGTTGCAAGGTCATCGGTGCCAGCCCGTTGCGCCCCTTCGGTACGAACCAGATCATCAGCGTTTTTTACAAGACGTTCAAGAACGGAGCAGAGAAAGTTTTCGCCGGGATTATCGAGCAGATCATACACCTTGCGTTTCTTTTGTATCTGCTCAAGCACACGTCGCCAGCTTTGTTGGGTCGCACGTACCGCCGTTTGTGAGGCAATTTGTCCGGCAGCACTGCCGCCAACGCCATCGAATACTGCGGCGAGTCCGCTACGTTCATCAACAACGATACTATCTTCGTTACGATCAGGATGACGTTCACACGCGATAGTATGCCGCGCAAAGAGAAAAGGGGTGAGTTCAGCCGGGTGATATGTCTGGTTAGATAGAGGCATATGAAGATGATGCCCATTTTGTGCATTGTGATGACTATGGTGAGTATATTGGCTCATGTTATGTTGCGGCATCTGCGTCGCATGCTGCCTTTCAGAATTTATTATCACTTTTTTTCTCTGCAACTATCATAGGGTAATATAATGATCATGATATGTCCGTCCTAGTTTTTCAGAAGTAAGGTATACGTGTCAGTATAGCAGAAAGTGGGCGCAAATGAAAAGAGTTTTATGCATTTTTACTTAAAGTAATCCCACAATATGCAAAAAATTCTCAACCATTACACACGTATGCTCATGGTAGAGCGCGTAATAGTCTGGACGTTCGCGCATAATCCGCTCATATTCGTCGTTACCAAGTGTGCTAATAATCTCTTCCTTTAGTGATGGCTCATGTAACCAGGTGTCAAGCATCTGTGGTGTTAATTCGATGTGATACTGTAGTCCATATGCCGTTCGGCCAAAGCGAAACGCCTGATTCGCCGTCTTCTCACTTGTCGCTAAACGAACCGCACCAACCGGAATATCAAAGGTGTCTTCGTGCCATTGATAGACCATTTGCTGTCCGCCAAGTCCTGCATAGAGGGGATCGTGTAATCCCTCAGCGGTACATTGCACTCTAGAGAAACCAATCTCGGTCAACGTATGTTTCCGCACCGTGCCACCAAGTACCGTAGCCAGTAACTGTCCTCCCAGACAGATACCTAGCACTGGAACTTCCTGCTCAACTGCTTGACGGAGTGCCGCTTTTTCTTGTAGAAAGTACGGATATTTGTCGTCCTCGTTCGCGTTTTGTGGTCCTCCAAACACAATCATCGCACTATACGATGTTGGATCGGGAATGGTCTCTTGTGAAGCGTTGATAACATCACACATGATACCATGTTCCGCTAAAATTTCGCCCACATAACCCGTCGGGTCATCTCCTATATTGAGAATCGCTAGCACACGTTTCATGCTTCTCCGGTTCCTTTCTTTGGTCCTGTTTGCAAAGGGATATCTGTACGGGCCTGATTATTGGTGCATCCGCTACATGGTAAGGGGACTCGCACCTTGCTTCGCTCGTGCGAGGACGCGATCAATCGGTCCCTACGATTGCTCACATATTGAGCGGATGCACCAATAATCACGCCCTACGTTTTACTTCCTGTACACACAATTTCGATATGCCATGTCTGGCCCGCGTCGAGTAGGAGAGGCCAGATAAAGGTAAGGGAACTTCCCTGATGAGTACGTTCAAAGCCAGCCTCGGAGCCTGTCACGGTATCTACGGAGAAACGCCACAACGTCGCCTCTGCACTCAGTGCAAACTCCATGTCTTGTTGCAGCCAGCTATTACCAATACGTACCTTCCGTACCTTTGCTACTTCACCTGTACTATCAAAATGTGTATTTTCGAGTGTTTGACCTTCGATATGGCAATACGCTTGATCGTTGCCACCACCACCTAGTAGATTGATATTCCATTCGCAGCCGAATTGCGTTTGAAGACGTGATTGCCCTTTATTCTCTATCGCATAATGCACAACCAGTTTTTCCTCGCCAAGTGGTAAAAACACTGTTTTGGTAAGTGAAACGGGCATAGGACTCAACGCACCCGCACGGCGTACCTGCCCATTCCGTTGCATCGTTACGGTAAGACCGCTCGTATTTTGCTCAACGGCTGCCTGGTAGGGCTGCTCAATAAAGTTGCCCTGGTCCTCGAAGCGTACCTCCGCGAAGCTGGAAAGAGTCAAGCCGGAAGGTAAGAAATGGTCGATGAGACTGGTGCGACGGTAGCGATCTATGATGAGATAACGATCAAGGTCATGCTCTTTGGTACGAACCGTCGTATGTGGTGATGCCGGTTCATTCTCCCCCTGTCCAACTGTCTGTGTCACATTCTGTTCAGATGTGGCACCGTGCTTACGTCTGCGCTCTTGCTCGTGTTCACGGAGCGTCTGATGATAGCTCTCCAAACGACGTGTCATAGCACTGATCATGTTATGCGTGCTACGGCGCAGGTCCCACTCGAAAAGCGTTCCACCACGCTGCGGGTCGAGATAGACGTTTTGCTGATCGCTCTCCACCAGTAACTCATTCTGTGTGTCGCGGTCAAAGTCGGTAAACTCGTAACGCTGCCAATGTGTACTCCCATAGCGTGTAGCATCGGCGATGTTTTCTGCCGCGATAAGGTGATGATAGATCGCGGTGCGTACATGTGCCATATAAATACCGCCGAAAAGTCCATGCCAGTACGTATCGTTGGCCTGCGCCTTCCATAAGTGGACATGTCCACGTTCATTCTCTGCCGCAGCCAACGAATAGACGTTATCATGCACACGTAGCATCTTCTTGTGCTGATTGTTGATTTCGGGATAGCGCACCAGGAAATTGCGCCAGAAGCCACCGCGCATGAATTGCAGCATCTCGTCTTGCCTGGTCTGTTCTAACTGATGCAAGAGCTTCCCAAATACAAACGACTTTTTCGGCGGCAAAGCCCACTCTGTCATCTCGATGTAGGAAGAGGCCGGGATGTAGATACGTCCCAACGCTGGATAAGTGCGAGCGTACTCACCCAGTGGTGTCACTTTGAGCCAGTCGCTATTCTGCTCAAGCGCGGTGAAGAACTCCTCAACCCAGCCGTTCTTGCCGTTTGTGCCCCAGCAATAAGGGCCAGTTTCAGGCCAGCTACCGAACTTCTCGCCATCGTCGCCCATGACCAGGATACGACCGCCATCCATCGTCGCTAGAGAGCGCAACGTCTCAATCGTCTCGCTAACAGGTCGCCACGGAACGGTGTAACGTAGTGCCTTACTGGTTGCGAAAACCTTTAACGCTGTACTCTGGTCTTCTGTGGCATAGTAGCCGTACAGGTCTTCATCTTCCAATCCGACATTCTTGAAGTGTACGTCGTCGAGAACCGTCCACGCGATATCCGCTTCACGCAAGAAACGTGGTAGTTCTGGCTCCCATACGCGCTCCGCAATCCACATACCCGTCGGTTTCTCGCCAAAGTCGTGCTGCACGCGCTTCGTCAAGCGGCTGATTTGTGCCAGCTTGTCATCGTCTGGTATCGAGGGTAGAATTGGCTCGTAGTAACCGCCACTTACCATCTCGACCTGCCCACGTTTGACCAGAGCGGCAATTCTGTGGAGAAACTCAGGGTGTGCCTCCTCCATCCAATCCAGCAAAGAGCCAGTATAGTGAAGGGCGAGCCGCACCCCAGGATGCCGCTCCAACGCCTCAACCATCGGTAGATACGACTCCTCGTAGACCTGTTGAAATACCCAAGGGAAATTACCCACAGGTTGATGATTATGGAGCAGCAGACCCAGATGAATGCTACTGGTACGCCCTATCGTCATACGCCCATCACCTATATCAATAAGTAACGTGTTGCTCGCATATGAAGTGCAACACGTCCTACAGTTGTGTGTCAAGTATCATCTTTTATGGCTTATCTTCACTATATCACATCTATGCGAACGTCTACATTTCTGTTGTTCCTCAGCCCTTGACAAAAAATATAGCTATATGTTATTTATAGCATATAGCTATATGATAAAGGACAGTCCAGCGTCACATCTCAGGACTGTTCTAACTTTTCACTTCCCTGAAAGGAGAGTTATGCCTGAGCCGATCATTCACACCGAACACCTTTCCTGCTCTTTTGGCCCGGTTAAAGCCGTTGACGATCTCTCATTGGAAGTGCCTGTGGGCATCGTTTTTGGCTTTCTGGGACCAAATGGAGCGGGCAAAACCACGACCATCCATCTGTTGCTTGGTCTGCTGGAACCAACACAGGGTCAAGCCAGAGTGCTGGGCTTTGATACCCGCACCCAGGCCGAGGCCATTCGCGCCCGCAGTGGGGCACTGCTGGAATTTGCGGGACTCTACGAGCGCATGAGTGCCCAGGACAATCTCGACTTGTACGGGCGCATCTACCAGATGCCTGTGCCTGCTCGCCGGGCACGCATCAAAGAACTGCTTACCCACCTGGATCTCTGGGAACGCCGCCGCGATCAGGTGAGTACCTGGAGCCGAGGCATGAAACAGAAACTCGCGGTCGCCCGTGCGCTCTTTCACCATCCATCACTGATCTTTCTGGACGAGCCGACTGCTGGGTTTGATCCGCTGGCGGCTGCGGCTTTGCGCGATGACTTGGCCCGCCTGGTCGCGCGGGAAGGAGTGACGGTCTTTCTCAACACACACAATCTGACCGAGGCCGAAAAGCTCTGTGCTCAGGTCGCCGTGATTCGTCAGGGCAAACTCATGACGGTTGGCGCTCCCGATGAGCTGCGGGCGAGGATGGGAGGCCCCCAGGCAGAGATCGTGGGGAGTGGCTTCACCGAGCAGATGCTGGCTACGCTCAGAGAGCGGCCAGAGGTCGCCCATGCTGACCTGCACAACAGTCATCTCCTCATAGAACTGCGCGGCGAGAGCAAGATGGCCCCACTCGTAAGTTTGCTGGTCCACACAGGCGCAGAGGTAGAGGAAGTGCATAGGGGCAAGGCCAGCCTGGAAGATGTTTTCCTGACACTGATGGAGGAAGAAAGCAAATGAGCGATCTCTCAACAATGATGTGGAAAGAATCGAAGGACCTGCTCTTCCAGGGAGGGTGGAGGGCATTGATACGCCCCGTCCTCCTGGTCGGCATTCTGGGTGTCTATCTCCCATTGCAGTTCGGGCTTCAGTGGCTTGAACTCTCACCCATCGAGATGTTTGTGGTTCTCTGGATTCCTTTCTTCGTCATTATTACTTTTATTGGCGATGCCATCGCCGGAGAGCGTGAGCGACACACGCTGGAAACCTTGCTCGCCAGCCGCATCAGCGATCGAGCGATTCTGCTGGGAAAGGTGATCGTGACTGTCGGGTATGCCTGGGGAATGGCTCTCGTTGGCCTGCTGCTCGGCCTCGTATTGGTCAACCTGTTTCGTGGGCAGGGTAGCTTGGCGTTCTATCATCCGTTAGACGTGTTCCTGGAAGCTCTGGCTTTGAGTCTGCTGTCCAGTGTCCTGGGAGCAAGTGCAGGAGTGCTGATCTCGCTGCGATCAGCAACGGTGCGGCAGGCGCAGCAAATCTTGAGTATTGGTACGTTGGTGCTTATATTCGGAGGTATTTTTGTCTTGCGAGCATTGCCCGCAAACTTTGTCGCATCGCTCTCGTATTCCC
>JAABVA010001923.1_pt1 | contig 21298 bp, 20 predicted proteins | sample 5560331 | NCBI WGS metagenome assembly JAABVA01 (sample SAMN12812661, study PRJNA571458) | rock metagenome | isolation source: Antarctica rocks | place: Antarctica: Victoria Land, Mt New Zealand sud | collected 2016-01-07
TATTTGCATGGGAACCTCCTCCGTGCACCTCTTATATCCCCAGACCCGATCAGGGCGGAAGCGGCGGACCATCCCATTAGCTCTGCCGGAAGGCGGGCGGGGATCTCGAGCAGATCAAGTTCCTGCTCGGGCACTCCTCCATCCAGACAACCGAACGGTACCTCGGGGCCGAGCAGGAGATCGCCGTCGCAGTCAATGACAGTATTGGGCTTTGAAAATACGCTGGCACATATGAGGTGCCGCAGCGGCGGTAGGCGTCACCTGCTGCAGCAGGGAACGCTGAAGGGCTTCCAAGCAGGACGAATGGTCTTAGTGAAGTTCCCTCCGTAGTACAAAGATCGCCGAGCTTGCAGGGGATTTCTGGAACCCGGCCTTCTAGCCCGGTGCATAATGGAGGGGCAGATCGAAGTGCCATCGAGGATTCTTTGCACGAGCGCACCTACAAGAACTCCCTTTTGAGAACACTCGATGCAGAGATCATCCTGCGAATCCGCCTACAGCCGGTGACCTTCGAGTTGGAACATCAGATCGAGTTTCCCGGCGAGCTGATCCGACACCTCTACTTCGTTGAGGAGGGCATGGCATCCATGACGACCACCTTTTTGGATGGAGCTCAGGTGGAGGTGGGCATGTTCGGCTACGAGTCCGTCATCGGAATCTCGGGGCTCATGGGAACAAAGAGAAGCCTCAACCGGGTCTATACCCAGATTCCGGGACATGGCTATTCATGCCTATTAGAAACCGCGCATAGAGAGTTCCACCTCGGTGGCAGCTTTCAAGCACTCGCTCTCCGGTACGTTCAGGCGCAGCTAGTTCAAGTCACGCAATCGGCCGGATGCAACGCTCAACATGACGTCGACCAACGCCTTGCCCGTTGGCTACTAATCTGCGCTGACCGGGCACACAGCACGACCTTTAGGATGTCTCAGGAATTTCTTTCTTATATGCTTGGAAACTCCCGACGTCGATCTCCGTGGCGGCTGGCATGCTGAAAGAACAAGGGTTGATCGAATACAACCGCGGATTGATCCACATCCCCGACCTGAAACGACTGGAAGCAAAGGCTTGCGAGTGCTAACACGTCATCAAGAACCATTTAGACAATTACACGGAGTTTGATAGCGGGATACCTGTCCGACGCAGCTTGTAGGAAACTGTCGCCTGACGGCCTCCCCTCTACTCTTTGGCCGTGTGCCTGAGGAAGGGGACGATCGCCTTTTGTGTGAGAAGCCGCCCCCTTTATCTCGTTATGGCCTGCGATATCGCTGGCACCCGGGACGGAAATCGTCATTGAAGACTTCGCCTTACTGGTGAATCTGCTGGCCGCTGCGTCGTCTGTCTCGAACTTCAGGCTGGATTGGGTTCTCATCGCAAGCTCCTATCATTGCGCGCTGGGGATCGGCCGACCCATTGCCTAGTCGCGCCCCTCGAAGTCATCCGGCCATTGCTGGGCTCCATGCAACACCCGCAGTACCCTCACCGTGTCCCCCTCTATCTGATAGGCGGCGAGATACGGCGTTTGCTGAAGAACAAGCTCACGCGTGCCGGCTACACGACCTGGCCTGCCGCTCTCAGGAAATGTCGCCAATTGATCCACCTGGGCCTCCATCTGATCGTCGATCCTCGCAGCGGCGCGCGGACTATCGGCCCCGATGTAGTCGAAGATGGCCTCCCGGTCAGAGATTGCCAAGAGGCTCCATACAATCTTCATCCTTGGTTCTCAGCCTGTAGGGCTGCCGCCCGTCGCCGAGCGAATCGGGCCTTCAAATCTTCATTGGGGACCGGAGGACGAGGATCGTCGATGGCCTCCTGCACTTTGGATCGGAACCATGCGTCGTGCGCCGGGAGGTTAGCGGCAAGAGGAAACGGCACCGCACCTTCATTCGCAGTTCGGGAAGAAGAATGCGAACGGCATCTGAGACCGTGATCCCGAGCTGTTCGAGTACGGCGCTCGCTCTTTCTTTCACGCCTGGGTCAATACGAGTTTGTACGAGAGCATTCGCGGGCATACGTTCTCCTTAAGTTCAGATTGTAATGCATCTGCATGACGCCACTCCGGGCAACCATCGCGCCAGAGCGAAAGCTTGCGGTCAGAGGCCGGTTGGCCGCCAACACGCAAGACGGATCAGCTGCCGGCGCCAGCCTTTTCCAGATCTCTCGGTAGATACACTGCAAAAACGCTCCCGCTGGAACCGGGTACTTGTCTGCTTCTAATTCGTATCCTGCCATTGTGCTTCTCGAGAATGCCCTGGCTGACCCCATAGGCCTAATCCCGTGCCGGTGTCCTGCTTGGTTGTATAGAAAGGCTCGAAGAGCTTGGATAGCGTTTGAGGCGTCATGCCACGACCCGGATCGGCCACGGTTATCCTGATCTCCCCAAGGGGCGCATCCTCACTCACCTCGAGCTCGGCGACCCGGAGGTGAAGGGTACGCTGATCGTCCAATGCATCAAGCGCGTTTCCGACCAAGTTGACGAGTACTTGACGCAGATCGCCCGCGAGCCCCAGAAATGGCTGCTTCTGACGATATCTCTTGTAGACCGTCACTTGCTGCGCAGTGATCCGGCCAGCATACAGGCTTAGAACGGAATCGAACAGATTGCCGAAGTCCACCGGCGATCGTCCCGTGGACTGACGGTGAAATCGCAAGGTGTGAGTTGCGATATGCGATACGCGGGCGAGCTCCGCTTCAGCTTGTTCGAGATATTGAGCTGCCTCGGGGGATGCAGGGTCCGACTTGATGAGGTAGAGCAGGTTCGTGATCGCTTCAAGGGGATTGTTGATTTTGTGTGCAATCGAGCTCGCCAGCCGACCGACGACGGCGAGCTTCTCCGTTTGCTTCAGTGATTCGGCAAAATGGGCGATCTCGCGCGTAGCGGCGATTTCCTTCCGGAGCTCCTGCATTCCAAGTTGAGCCTGCACTCTAGCCCGAAGCTCACGGCTACTGAAAGGCTTGACGAGATAATCGTCAGCGCCAACTTCGATGCCTTCTGCCCTGGACTCCTCACCGGCCGGGCCGACAGCATGATAATCGGAACGGCTCGGGTCTCTGGTGTTGTTCGCAATGCGCGTACCAGCGCGAACCCGTCCATTCCGGGCATCATCACATCGGTCAAAATCAAATCTGGCGGAGAAAGCTTCGCGCTTTCCAACGCCTGGAGTCCGTCGCTCGCAGCATCGATCCTGTACCGGTCTCCGAGGACCCGCGTAATGTAGTCCCGCATGTCGGCGTTGTCTTCAGCAAGCAAGATCCGGAAGGCTTTTTGGCCGGCGTCGGGTGCATACCGTGCATCTACACCGATGACTGTGTTCCTTTCCGAGGTGCCCCTGGCCGAAGCCGCCCAGCGTGATGCTTCTTCGGAGTAAAGAGCGGGTCGGCTCTTTGAATGCAGCTGCTCTGGTGCGAATGAAGGACTCACGGCCGAAAGTTCCTGGAACCGAGGAACGCTGACCGTGAAAGTGGAACCTTCGCCAATCTGACTGGTCACTGACACGGATCCATTGTGCAGGCGAGAAAACTCGGCTACCAACGAGAGCCCGATACCACTTCCTTCATAGCTCCTGCCAGCAGTTCCTTCGACCCGATGGAAGCGCTCGAACACTCTGCCCAACTCGTCGCTTGAGATGCCAGTGCCCGTGTCCCGAACCCGCAGCTGCACCTCATCATCGAGCAGGTGCAAGCCAACCTCGATTTCACCAGACAAGGTGAATTTGAAAGCGTTCGAGATGAGATTCAGCACGATCTTCTCCCACATGTCACAATCCACCAGTACCGGATCTGCCATTGGTGCGCAGTTGACGATGTACTTCAGCCCAGCGTCCTCGACCGCGGATTGGAAGCTGCTCGCCAGCTCAGCTGTGAACGCGGAAAGATTTGTTGGTTGCAGATTCGGTTGAACGCTGCCCGATTCCATTCGAGAGAAGTCCAGAAGAGTGTTAACCAGCTTCAACAATCGAAGGCTGTTTCTGCGCGCGATCTGTACCTGTTCTCTGCTGCTCTCCGAGAGTTCGGCAGGCGGCGCGGCAAGTAGGCTCTCGAGCGGTCCGAGCATCAAGGTGAGCGGAGTGCGAAACTCGTGACTGACGTTTGCGAAGAATGCCGTTTTAGCTCTGTCGATCTCAGCAAGCATCTCCGCGCGCTTGCGCTCCTGCTCATAGGCGAGTGCATTGGCGGCTACAGCCGGGAAGGCGGCCGAGAGCTGGTCAAAGAAGTCGCGATAAGCCTGATCCAGCGGACGCCGAGGGCTCATGCCTGCTATGAAGATGCCTATCGGGCGGTCGCCCCCTGGAATGTAAATGGCACGAGCTAGGGCAGTGTGGGCGCACTCTGGGTAAGTACCGCGGGAGAACTGTCCGAAGCGCTCATGGAGGTTCCCGATTTGGGCTGTAGTGGTCGAGGCGAGGATGTCGATTACAGGCCAACTGTCTTCCTGCAGGTCAAAATCGAGTTTCTCGGGGCACCCTCGGAGTCCGCGCTCTATGCCGGTGCTCGCCGTCAGCCGTGCGTGCCTTCCGTCGGGTCCGAGCGTGTACAGCAGCAGGAATGGGAGATCGAGCGCGTGTTCTGCGAGGCTGGACACGCCAAGGCTGAACGCCGCCTCCAATGAACGAGCCTCACTGGTGTTTTCGGCAAGTGCCCGGAGTGCGCGCGTCCTCCGTTCGCCGACCATACGGGCCGTGGTTTCTGTGACTGGGTGAAACAGCCCAACGATGACGCCGCGCTCATCCCGGATCGGGCTCAACGAGAACGTGAAAAACGTCTCTTCGAAGTACCCTTTCCGAGTCAGAAACATGCGCTGGTTTCGAGGAAGCAAGTGTCGCCCGCCCAAGCCCGCTCGAACGGGCCGCCGACGGCGGGCCACGCCGAGGCCCAACACTCGTCGTAACCCATACCCATCGCTTCGGGGTGTCGCTCGCCCACGATCACTCGATACCCGTCGTTGTAGATCTGGTTGAATTGGGGCCCCACACGATGTTGATGGGGAAGTTCGACGCCAGACACAGGCTCACGGTGGTCCGCAAACTGTCGGGCCAGCTGTTCAGGGATCCAAGCGGAGTCGATGACCAGTCGAGCGACCGGATAGAATCGCCCATCTCGCCGCCTCCAACCAGCCAATCTTCCGGTCCGGCGGCTCCATTGAAAGAGTTCTCCGTGACGGACCTCAAACCATCGTGTTCGTCCATCCTCGAGCCCTCTGCAAGCGGTAGCTTATTTTCTGCACTCAAACGATAACGGGTCGAAGTGCTCCTTGGATGGTCGCTTCGAGGTTCTGGGGTGAGAAGGGATGAACTTGCTTCCGATGTCGCGCCAATTAAGCCACCTGAGAACTCTTGATTAGGTTCCTCGCGAGTTGGTTCAAGTCAGAGAAGAGAACCCCGTCAGCTTGCACCAGCAGCACGAGCGATTCGCCAAGCATTGGAACAAGAACTTGCGTTTGCAGGGCTTCGCCCAGACTCTTCCTCTCGGCCCAGAGATTAGCGACAAGGTTGCGGATCATAAAGTCGGCTTACAATTCAGCGTGAACCATCCCGATCCAGCGGACTTGGTCTTAGGACATCCCACGCATACGAAATCATCAGAGCTTTCCTCCTGAGAAGGAATACCATATGGGCGAGAATGAAAGCGTTAAGTCTGAGAGCGTCCTAAGAGTAGTCTAGGTCGCTGTTCTTATTGCACTGGCAGCAGGAGGCAGCGCGCCGTGGTGGTGGGGTAAGCTCTTTCCGCCCCCCGTGTCGAAGTTTTCTGCGCAACAGGATGAATCCCAGCCCCTGAGCCGCCCGGAGTCTCCGATAAAGCAGGGCGGTCTTGGTGCCTGCGCTTCAGGCGTTGCCCCTAGCCTCGAGTTTCACGATGTAATGGCGCCAAATGGCAGTTGGGATTGGAACTGCAACGGTCAGGTAGAAAGGGAATGGGATTCCTGTGAGAACCTGACGAGAGCACAATGCGATCCGAACACCAACATAACCAAAGCGTCGCCGGGATTCTGCACTGAACTGCGAGCACCAGAGGGCTGCCAGCCGAAAATCGGGGAATGTGGACAATCAGGGTGGATCTACCCTTGCTTCTACAACCTCGCGGATGGCCGTTGCCACGCTGGAGGCTACGAAACGGCGACCGTTATGCGTTGTCGGTAATTGCGTCCTTCGGCTTTCGTCGGCTTGAGGAGCTTCGGTATCGCCTTGTTGAAATATCCGGGCGCGATGGGGTTGACCCGGATGCCCTTTGAAGCCCAATCGTTGGCGAGCGCCTTGGTGAGCTGGCGATGCCGCCCCTTGGGGCCGCGTAGGCGGGAACGCGGAAGCCATCCTGAAAGCTGCGGAAAGAGGCAACGTTGATGATCTTCCAGTGGCCTGTCGCGAAATGATTCGCAAACGGTGAGTTGCGCTAGTTGGATGGCGCTGGTCAGGTTGACCAGGATAACCCGTTGCCAGGATTCAAGCGACGTTAACTTAGCGGCATCTCGGTGGATGGTCCCGGTGTTGTTGACAAGGATATTCACGCGGCCAAGGGTGTCCTGCACCTGCTGGAAGAGTTCTTCGGGGCCAGATGTCGAGGAGAGATCAGCGCGGACGGCGACGGTCCTGGAGCTAATTGTTTCGGCTGTTCCAGTGGTGGGTCGCCGATTGCCGTGACAGGCTACGATGGCTCCGGACTGCGCGAGAGCAAGGGCAATCGCCGAGCCGAGGCCGCTGGCTGAACCGGTCACAAGGGCTATTTTGCCGTCGAGCCGGAAGGATTCGAGGGACAGTCTTGGATCGAGTTTGTATGACCGACGCCAATCTAACCCCCCGGGGAATGCTGGCCGATGCGGATTCGAGGTATGGTTGACGGCGGGAGGCTTTCCGGTTGTCGTAGACGTCTAAGAAGCTGCAATGCGGAGCGTGCGTGAGATGGAGGAACAATGAAGACAGGGAATGGTTGTTCTCGGGCGGCGCTGCTGATTGCTGGGTTGGGCGGAGGGTGCGTGCGTGCAGACGCACAGAGACCTTTCGCGATGCCGGCAGTTTCAACCGCGGTGGTGGACTTCCTGACAGCGGATGAGATTGCCGCTCAGCAGAGGACACTGCTGGTACAGGCGATCGCGGCTCCCGGTGGGAGTGCTGGGATCACGCTGGCAAAGTACAGCGGGCACTTGACAATGATGACCGTTCGGGTCAAGAGCGGCGGTGCGGAGTTCCACAAAAAGAACAACGATATCTTCGTGGCTGTTGATGGAGAGGCGACGGTGGTTACAGGCGGAACACTAGTGGATCCGCATATCTCCTCTGCGGATGAGATTGTTGGGACGCGGCTGGAAGGTGGAGTCGCGCATGTGATGCACAAGGGCGACATTATTCATATTCCGGTCAATACACCCCATCAGACCGTTGTGGGTCCGGGCAAGACATTCACGTACTACGTTGTCAAGGTGGTAGAGCCCGGCTCCTAGGTGAAAAAGTGACGTGGAGATGGAGCGAGTGATGAAGCTTTTGCAGATAGCGGACCGCGTTAGGTACTCGCGGATGACAACTGGGGAAAGGTGGGAGGCGTTCCTGCTGGAGGGAATGTTTGGAGCGGGCTCGATTGACCTCGTGTACGTCGATCTAGACCGGACGGTGATCGGATCGGCAGTACCGGCCGGCTTGCCGCTGAAGCTTGAGACCCAACCCAAGTTGCGAGCGGAATACCTTTGCGAGCGGCGGGAGCTAGGTGTCCTGAACGTGGGTGGAACGGGTCTGGTCACCGTGGATGCAAGGGAATCCGAGCTGGACCGACTGGATTGTCTGTATGTCGGACGCGGGTCTAAGGAAGTCATTTTCAAAAGTGCTAGCGCGGAAGCGCCGGCCTACTCTACCTCATGAGCTATCCCGCACATACTGTGTACCCGTTCCTTGCGGACAGGAAGGTCGTCGTGTCTCCCGGGTGGTTGATCCACGCTGCAGTGCGAACTAAATATTACGCGTTCTGCTGGGGAATGGGTGGCGAGAATCGGGCTTATTACGACATGTACGCGGCTGCGATGGCAAGGCTGCGCTGATGGAAGCGGGCGCGGGGCTGCCGATCGAGCTCTCGGGGGGTGGGGAGAGGTGTACGATGCCGCTGCGGCATGGGGTCTCAGCAGGGCTGACGTTGAAGACAGCGCAGGAAACCCGGTGGGACCTGGTAAGCCTAGGCGAGGTAATGCTGCGTTTCGATCCGGGGGAGGAGCGGATTTCGAGGACGCGTAGCTTTCGGGTGTGGGAGGGCGGGGGCGAGTACAACGTCGCGCGCGGGCTAAGGCGGTGCTTTGGCATGCGGACGTCCATTGTGACAGCGCTTGCAGACAATGCCGTTGGGCGTTTGCTCGAAGACCTGATGCTGCAGGGCGGCGTCGACCTGAGCCATGTATTGTGGATGCCGTACGACGGGGTGGGCCAGGAAGCGCGGAACGGGATCTACTTTCTGGAGCGGGGGTCGGGCGTTCGCGGGGCTTTGGGCATGATGGACCGTGGACATACCGCAATCTCTCAGATGCTGCCGGGGCAAGTCGATTGGGCGTCAATATTTGTTCGGGAAGGAGTGCGCTGGTTGCACACTGGCGGAATCATGTGTGCGCTCTCGACCGAGGCGACGGCCGTGGCGCGGGAGGCTATGGAGGCGGCCAGAGCGAATGGTGTGGTGGTTAGTTTCGATTGCAACTATCGACCGTCACTCTGGAAGCAGCGTGGCGGGAGGCAGGGTTCCATTGCAGTAAATCGCAGCCTGATGCCGCATGTGGATGTGCTATTCGGGCATGAGGGTGACGTTATGGCGACAATGGGAGAGGCGTCGCACCGGCCGCCGTGGCACAACGAGCAAAGCTATCGCGAGATGTCGGCAAGGGTGACGCAGGAGTTCTCAAACGTGAAGGTGATTGCGACGACCACGCGGAGAGCGCGAACGGCGAGTCGCAACGATTGGACAGCCTTCGGGTATGCGGAGGGCGGAGTCTACCGCAGCACGGAGTATCTCGATCTGGAGATCCTGGACCGGGTGGGTGGGGGCGACTCGTTTGCGGCGGGATTGACGTACGGATTGCTGCAGGGGAAAGGTATGCAGTGGTCACTCGATTGTGGCGTGGCGCATGGAGCGCTCGCGATGACGACGCCGGGCGATAGCTCAATGGCATCCATCACAGAGGTGGAGAGGCTGATGGCCGGCGGTGGTCCTGGAGTTCAGCGCTAATGCAAGCAGGATTCGAGCAAAGCGTGAAGGTGAGGGAAGCTTGAACAAAGCCAAGGTTCTGGAGGGAATGAAGGCGATCGGTCTGGTGCCGGTATTACGAGCGGAGTCAGTGATCAATGCGCTGGCGCTGGCGGAGGCGCTGGTCGCCGGCGGAGTGACGGTGCTCGAGGTTACGATGACGGTGCCAGGCGCGATGCACGTGATGCGCCGTTTAGCTGAGAGCCGGCCAGATATCCTGATTGGAGCTGGAACCGTGCTCGATGCGGAGACGGCGCGCATGTGCATGTTGGAAGGGGCGCAGTTCGTGGTTTCGCCGGCCCTGAATCTCAAGACGATCGAGATGTGCCACCGGTACTCGGTTGCGGTGCTACCGGGAGCACTGACGCCTACGGAGATCATTGACGCATGGCAGGCCGGGGCGGATGCCGTCAAGATCTTCCCGGCGAGTGCCATGGGGGGAGCTTCCTATCTGAAAAGCGTCAAAGCGCCGCTGCCGCAAGTGGAGATGATTCCGACCGGAGGCGTCTCCCTGACTACTGCGAGGGATTACCTGAAAGCTGGGGCATTTGCGCTCGGGATCGGCGCGGACCTGGTGGATGCGAATGCGATGGCTGAAGGACGACTGCTGGTCGTGACGGAGAATGCGCGGAGGTTTCTGGCCGTGGTCAAGGAGTGTCGGAACGAGGTGTAAGTACGTCGTGCCTCTCGCTCCTGCTCCCGTGCCTCTGTCTGGCATTCTGGCGTTCAACCTGGGTATTCAACCGATGCAGCTGGTCGTGGTTGCCGCCGCTATGCCCTCTCTGATCCTGCTGAGCCGTACACGCGCATATCAATCCTAAGGATGTGTGATGCGCTGTTTGCGCGTTTTGCGTCAGGGTTGAATCGCTAAGCGGCTCTTCGGGCTGAACAATCCGGTGCACGAAGTAGTGAATGGCTTCGCTCACAAGGCGGCTTGGACCGCTCGAGCGGTATTTCTGATCAGCTTCGTTTGCTGGATGACCAGCGACGTTCTCAGCCAGCGCGCGACGCCAACTGCTCAGATACGGTGAAGTTTCTCGTACTGCAACAAAAGAGCAATTCGATCATGTGGTTTTCCATTGGAGCTCTGCAGCTGAGATCGTTCATCACGCTAGCCGAGGAACTGCACTTCGGCGCCAACACGGGCAGCAGCACCCCCCCAGTACAGCCACCTCCAGCGCAGGCAAGCGCACCCCAGAGCTCTGCGCCGGCAGCGTCGAGGCCGCGGGTTCCCGGTGAAGCTCCGGGAGTGGTCTCGGTGAACAGGACCAGCAAGGTCTTCCACTGCTCCGGAACGAGGTCTCACGGGACCACGAAGGTTGGCAAGTACCACTCCGAGGCGGAGGGAATAGGCTGAGGCGATCGGCCGGACCACGACAAGGCCTGTCCGCAGTCGCTGCGGCAACAGCCCGCCTTTGGAGGAAAGGAATCGTCGACCTGTTAGTCTGGTCCGGGAATCCATTGCGCGGCCCTCTTCGGAGGGCCATTCTTTTGGGTCCGCTAATACTCGTCCAAGGAGAGAGACGCCTTGCCACTATCCGAAACGGACAACAGCGGAACCGTCATCGCGAAGTCTGTAAGAGGATGGACCGTAACTGATGCAGCAGCGGACGCCGTACTTGCTGCAGTTCAGTATGGAGCGACTCCAGAGGAACTCGTGATAGGGGACAGCGAATCAATCCACCTCATCCTCACAGCCCCACAGTGCTTGGATCTTGCGGACGCTCTGACCAAGGCGGCGCGTAACGTGCTGAGGTCTGGTTCAACCAGAACTTCCTCGCAATAAATCCACTCGGATAAAACAGCGGATCACTGAAGATTTGAACTGTCGTTTGCTATCGTGATTGAAAACTGAAGCGCCGGAAGTGCCATGCGAATAGCCGATTTCAAATGCTCAGCCATTCTTCTTCCCGCTATCGCGTACGTCCTTCTGAATGCCGTAAGTGTTGCTGCAGCCGCTTAGATCCACCAAACGAAATTCACCTCCCAGTCGACAGGTCCGATGACTGCGGGCGGGGTGATCGAGCGGATGCAAGCGAGCATTGCCGTGATCCTGCGCGCCGATACGGTCGACACTATCAAACCTCAAGAATGTATAGCCCGCCGGTTCGCCTGGGGCATATGCCCCTGAACGCCGTCCGTCTAGGCATAAGCAGGGTAGGGGGGCGATCGCGGCGAAGCGAGAGACACAGAGCGCATGCAGCGCTGATGACAGGCGCGAAAAGAATTTTGCCATGGCCTCTGCGTCACCGACTACACGTTCTGCAGCGAGCGACGAGCCTTGCGGCGGTTGCGCGGAAGTGGGTCAGTTTGGACCCGCTCCAGTTGACACTCCAGCAGTTGTACGAAGCAGTTCTGGTTCGCATCGCATTCCGCTATGATCGCGTGTACCTTTGGAGAACTTCATCGGAAGATCTGGCGGCAGAGGTCTTCGACGAACATGGGGATGACGCACGTGAGAACGCGACGAGATGTGCTGCGATGGATTGGGCTGGCTCCGCTGGCTGGATTTTTGGGCGAGTTCCGCGCGCTGGCGGCCCCGTTGGCCGGCAAGGTGAAGATCACGGCGGTCAAGGCGATGGCGGTCGATCATATGGCGGGCAACTGCCTGATCCGTGTGGACACCGATGCGGGTTTGAGCGGCATTGGCGAGGCGGGCGCCACGGGGCCGATCGCGCGTGCGCGGATCGAGACCATGAAGCCGCTGCTGATCGGGAAGGACCCGCTCGACCTCGGCGTGCACTGGGAGAAGATGACGTCGCTAATGTACAACTACGTCGCGCATATCCCAACCGTCAGCGGCATCGACATTGCGCTGTGGGATCTCGCGGGCGAACTGCTGAACCAACCGGTTCACGTCCTGCTGGGAGGGCGCTACCGGGAGACGATTCCGATGTACTCGCACGGCGAGAACGTGAACATGCTGGATAAGGGAAGTTGCCGGGAGTGGACGCAGCGTATCCGAGCCCGCCCCGAGGGCTTCACCGTGTACAAGAACAATCTGAATGAGCCGCTGGGTGTGCCGCAAAGAGTTTATTCCGCTTCGCTGACCACGCAGCAGATACGCAATGCGAGGATCGGCTTCGATAACGCTCGCGAGGCCGTTGGCGATGACATCGACCTTGCCGTGCACGCTCACGGAGAGCTCGACGCCCTGAGCTCGATTCAGATCGCAAAGGTCGTCGAGTCCATGAACCCGCTGTGGTTCGAGGACCCGATGAACCCGGTCTTTCACCAGGGTTGGATGGACCTCCGGCGCAGTACAACGATCCGCATCCTTACCGGAGAAAAGCTCGAGATGGTACGGCAGTTTCGCCCGTTTCTTGACAACGGGGCGATCGATATCGTGCATCCCGATCTTGCTTTTTCCGGCGGCATTACCGGGGTCAAGAAAGATCGCCGATTATGCGACGCTTTCGCGCACGCCGGTGGCGTTGCACAACGTTGGTTCGCTTGTGATGACGTTTGCGAATGCACAGTTTGGGTGCACCATCGAGAACCTCTTCAAAGTGGAGAGCGCGCTAGCACACCAGGGGCGATACGTTGAGGCGATGGCAGCGACAAATGGACCGGTGGTGCAGAAGGGCGAGATGACGATCCCGGTGGGCGTCGGGCTGGGTGTCGATCTCAACCAGGACTACCTTCGCCGTTACCTGCTGCCGGGAGAGCCGTTCTGGAGCTAGCGAGCGCTGGCGCGTTCGTCGAAGGTGCGGCTCAGCGGCGGCGGCCGGTCTGATTTGAAGAGGGCACCCGCGCCAGAAAGCCGGCAGAAAAGCAAGGCCCGATCTCCGGATCAGGCCCTTGGTGCGTTACAGACTCGGTTCTAGCTAGAAATAGATCGTCGCCGATCCCTGCAGGTCGCGATTGTCCTGGTTTGTGCCGGTGATGACTCCGGCGTTTGCGGAGCCGATGGAGGTGTTAGGCGTGAGCAGGTTCTTCGTGTTGAAGACATTGAAGGCATCCAGCTTGAAGGCCAGGCTCTTCTCCCTGTATAGCTTGACGCGACGCTGCAGGGCGACATCCCAGTTTTTCGTTCCGGGACCATACAGAACCGAGCGGCCGGAGTTGCCATAGCTGTTGCCGGTTGGGACCTGGAAGGCGCACTGGCCGTCATCGGTCCCCGCGGCACACAGCGAGGTGTTGAAGAAGTGCAGATAGGTTCCGTGGTCGATTTTGCCGCGGCCGGCGATACGGTTGGGCCAGCTTGCCGATGCGTTGGTCACGCCGGAGTTGAGCGTGACCGTAAATGGCGGGCCGCTGGCGTAGGTGGTGATCGCGTCGAACTCAAATCCCCCAAAGACCTGTGAAAGAAACCCTTCGTGCAGAAAGGTGCGGCCGCGTCCAAACGGAAGTTCGTAGGTGACGCTACTGACAAAGCGGTGCTTCTGGTCGAAACCGGAGGCTCCATAACCTGCCCTGAGGTTGGTGACGGTCTGCGGATTGCCTGACGCTCCTCCACCGGAGGCGGCCGAACCGCCATCATCGAGCGATTTGGAGAACGTGTAGCCCATCAAGGCAGTCAGCCCACGCGAGTAGCGCTTGGTGTACTTAACCTGGAGCGAGTTGTAGTTGCTGTAGTTGATTGGATCCTGCTGCACAAAGGTGCTCACATTGGCGATCGGCTGCAGCAGACGGCGGGATGCGGCGCTGGTGGAGCCCGGGCCCGGCTGTGTCTCGTTCGGGTTGTAGTTGAAGGTCAGGTGAAGGCTGTAACTTCCGGCGTAGGTGACCTCAAACACGCCACCGAGGGCCTGCCGCTCCACACCCAACGAGTACGTCTGCATGCTCGGGGTTTGTTGGTGAGCGAATGCGAGACGATCGCCGGGGTCAAGGCATTGACACCCGTGGTGGTTTGCAAGAGGGTGGGATCGAGCGAAACGGCACCCTGGGGGAATATGTTGCTAATAACCGACTGGCAGTTGCGAATGTTTGTTGCCGTGCACACGTTAGCTAGCGTTGCCGCGCTGGGGAAGGTCGTGTTCTGGGAGGAAGTTTGCGAGATGGTGAAGGGTGGATTCTGGCCGAGTTCGTCGGATGCGGAGAATGGATCTTCGAAGTAGGAGATGCCGAATCCGCCACGCAGAAAGGTGTCGGCCCTGCCCGTGAGGTCGTAGGCAAAGCCCACCCGGGGAGCGACGTTGTTATGCCGGGTCTGCACGCCCGCGGTGCGGGAGACGCCGTTCACGCCCGCGTAGATGAAGTGGAGATTCACGAGGTCGAAGTTGGCGAGCTTGTTGTTCTTCTCCACGTCCGGAGTGAAAACGTCATAGCGCGCACCGAGGTTGAGCGTCAGGCGCGGCGAGACCTTCCAGTCGTCCTGCACGAAGCCCGAGTACACCACCTTAGTGATGTAGAAAGGCACCTGCAGGAAGTTCCGCGAGTCCGAAGCAGGAAAGCCGAGCAGCAGGCCGGCGACCCCGTTTCCTCCCAGAGCGGCGGTCGACGTACTGGTTGCGGACTGGGAGTTGGTGGTGTTGTCGTTGAAGGAGATCTGGCCGCGCGTGGTCGTATTGGTGAACGGAGATGCCAGGATGCGCACATACCGAAAACCAAGCTTGACCTGATTCCTCCCGTGCGAGTATGAAACGGTGTCCTCAGCCTGAATGTTTGTCTGGCGCGGGTTTGCCGGAAGAAAGGCGGTTCCCCCCTGGAGGCAGGTGAACTCGTTGCCGCAGCTGCTACCAATCTGGATGTTCGGAAGACCGGTTGTGTAGGGGCTGATGTTCAGGCCGGTGATGCCGAGGGACGTTGCCGCGTTATGGCCGAAGTCGCTCTGCCGGGTGAAGGGGTTGGTGCGGCTAAAGCCGATGCGGACCTCGTTGAAAATGTGCGGTGTAAAGAGGTGCGTCTCGTTGACGGAAGAGCCCTGCGCATAAAGGGAGGTGACTTGAAGGCCGGCGACGAAGGGACCGAGATCGAACTTGGCCGCCGCCGCAGCAGGTGTCGACAGGCAGCACGTCCCGGAGCCGCCCACCAGGGGGTTGGGCGCGGTCTGCTCGAAGTCTTCGTAGCTATAGCGAACGAAGCCAGAGTCCCTGTCGCTTGGATGATAGTCGACCCGGACGTTCCCGCCGTTATCGTTGATGATCCGGTTTGCCGTCGAGGTGTAATTGTTCAGACTGTTGACGGTGGAGGATTGAGGCAGCGGGTAGAGGCTCGCCACGTTCAGTCCGACGGGATTGATCCGGTTGGGGCAGATGACGTTGAGCTGGCCTCCGTTGCAGCCCATGAACTGGCTGCGCACCTGCCGGGTAGAGCCGTTCACGGTCACGGCGGTGGTGGTCAGCGGATCGAAGATGGGGATCAGATTGCCACTCGCGTCGCGGTAGTTGCTGAAGTCGCCGAGGCGTTCACTCGCGGTCGGAACGCTGTTGATGTTGGTGATGCCCTGGAGCGAGCGCTGACCGTAGTAGTCGGCAAAGACGAACAGCTTGTCCTTGAGGATCGGCGCCGCGATGGCCCCCCCGAACTGGCCGCGGCGATAGGCGGGCTTCGGCCCGGTCCGGGCAAAGAAGTTCCTTGCGTCGAGAGCGCTGTTGCGGAGATAGAGAAAGATTTCGCCGTGCAGGTCATTCGAACCGGAGCGCGTCGAGACGGAGAGTACACCGGAGCCCGCGCCATACTCCGCCGAGTACGTTCCCGTTAACACCTTGAATTCGGCGATGGACTGCACGGACGGCTGCACCATGACCGTGTTGAAGGTGTACTCGTTGTCATCGATACCATCGACCAAGTAGGCGTTGGTATTGGCCTGGCTGCCGAGCGCGTTGAAGTTTGAAGCGGCGCGAGGGTTGAAGGAGCTGGACCCGGACAGGTTTTCCCCCTGCTGACCTGGGGTGACGCCCGGCACAAGATAGGTCAGCTGCACAAAATTACGTCCGTTGAGGGGAAGGTTCTGCACCTCACGCTTGCTTACCACGTCGCCCAGCTCCGAGGAATCTGATTTGATGAGCGGGGCCGTCGTGGTCACTTCCACGGTCTCGGAGGCGCCTCCCGGTACAAGCGAAAGGTCGACGCGCGCTCTTTGGTCGATGTCGACCACGATGTTGTTGGAGACGGTTCTTTTGAAGCCCGCGCTCTCTGCGGACACGTTATAGGCGCCGGGAATCAGGAACGGGATCGTATACTCGCCGTCGCCGTTCGCCTCCACGGTGACGGAGGTGCCCTTGCCGGTGTCTGTCACTACGACACGCGCGTTTGGCACAACGGCCCCCGACTGGTCGCGAACCGTCCCAAGAATACTGCCGGTGGTGACCTGAGCGGACGCGCCTGCAACCGCTACGAGCGCGAGAACGACGAGCGTGAGATGTCTCACAATGCGGGTAAGAACCACCAAGATCAACCTCCTCGGAAACTATTGCAGTTCCCCTGTCGTGACCATTACGACGTAATGCTGTGTGCGTTGGCCACATGGGATTGCAGGCTTGTTTTACGGGCGAGAGAGTTATAGGCCCTTGCACGAAAATGTGTCAACGGCTTTCGACGGACCTGCGAGTATGGAGAAAGGTAGTCGAGCTCAACGGGCCTCGGGATGGTAACTTCTACAGGTCTGTAGGCTCGCGCAGGCGCGCATACCTCCTTTCTTTGAGTCTCAAATATATCTGCCCTTGTAGCGCTCAGCACGTTTGAGAAAGTCTCCATGACGTCGTCCCGATCTATCCACGCGCTGAACACGCCGGTTCTCCGCCAGCGATGGACGCGCGTCCTTCCCATCGTCTTCGTCACCTACAGCCTCGCGTATGTGGACCGTGCGAACTACGGCTTCGGAGCCGCTGCGGGGCTTGCCAAGACGCTGCAGATCACGGAATCGCAATCGGCGCTGCTGGCGGCTCTCTTTTTCCTGGGGTACTTTCTGTTTCAGATTCCGGGCGCAGCGTATGCTCGCAAACGGAGCGCACGGCGGTTGATCTTTTTTGCGCTGATCAGCTGGGGTGTGCTCGCGATGCTTACGGGTATCGTGCGCAACTTCTGGCTCCTGGCGACGGTACGTCTGCTGCTGGGTGCGTCGGAAAGTTTTATCCTGCCGGCAATGCTGCTGCTGCTTTCCCAGTGGTTCACCCGTGAAGAGCGCTCGCGAGCCAATACATTTCTGATCCTCGGCAACCCGGTGACTGTGCTCTGGATGTCGGCGGTCACCGGCTACATGATCCGTGCGTTCGGTTGGCAGATGACGTTTATCCTGGAGGGCCTGCCGTCCGTTCTGTGGGGAGCGATCTGGTACCTACAGATCAGGGACCGTCCCGAAGAGGCGCCGTGGATGGACGAGACGAGCTGCGCGGAGTTGCGGACGGCGCTGCAGCAGGAGCAGGCTCTGATTCCACAGGTCGCCAGTGTGAGCCGCGCCTTGCGCTCACCTCTGGCACTGGCGCTTTCAGTGCAGTATTTCCTCTGGTCCATCGGCGTGTACGGCTTTGTGCTGTGGCTGCCGACGATCGTGCAGAAGGGAGCCGCGCGCGGCATCGCGATCACCGGTCTGCTCAGCGGAATCCCGTATGCCGCGGCGATCCTGCTGATGGTGATCGTTTCGTACTTCTCTGACCGTAACCTTCAGCGCAGGAGCTTCGTCTGGCCCCTCTTGATGATCAGCGGCGCCGCGCTCTTTGGCTCCTACCTCACGTCGGCTACCAGCTTTGCCTGGGCGTTCGCCTTTCTTGTCGCAGCCGGCGGGCTGATGTACGCACCCTACGGTCCGTTCTTTGCGATCATTGCGGAGTCTTTACCGAAGAACGTCGCGGGCGAGGTCACAGCGATGGTGAACGGGTTCGGCGCCCTGGGCGCGTTTGCCGGCAGCTATGCGGTGGGACTGCTCCAAGCCAAAACCGGCAATCCCCGGGCTGGTTTTCTGCTGATGTCCGCAGCCCTTCTGCTTGCAGGTCTCATCACGCTGCGCCTGCCGCGGCCGGCCGCGGATGTTTCCCTTAGGTTTGAAGGGCTCGCGTAGATTTCGGGGCGGCAGACGCTGGATGGGATCGGCTGCTCGGCTGTTTTTCAGGTCGGCTCATGGACGGCGCTGCTTGCGTTTCGCGAGGATCGTATCGAACTGCGCCTGGGTCATCTTAAGCTTGTCGGGATTGGCTTTGACCCATTGTCCGAGAGCGTCGTATTTCTTTGCGTTCCAGCCGCCCTCGAACTCACCGCCGTTGGTGCCTTTGCTGTTCAGGTAGAAGTTGAAGGCATCCTCCAGGTTGGTGAACTCGGCGTTCGAGATCGCATCCTCTGCAAGAATTGCGGGGATAAAGATCACCCCATCGCGCTTGGCAAGTACGATATCTCCTGGCAGCACAACTGAGCGGCCAATGCGGATGGGCGCATTGATGGAGGTCAGCGTCATATCCTTCCACGCGGAAGGATCATAAGCACGATACAAGCCATTGAAGTTAGCGATCTCACGGTTCTCTTCCGCATCGCGGATGCCCGCGTCGAAGACGAAACCCACGTGTGTGTGTGCTGCGATGCCACTGCCGAGATTGGAGCCGATGAGCGTGCCTTCCACGATCTTCCCGAAGCCATCGGCAACGTAGACGTCCCCAAGCTGCAGTTCGTTGATCGGCCAGCTGTTGTTGTAGCTCACGCGCTTCTCTGCTTTGCCTTCAGCAGCGATCGCACGTGTCATGTCCGGGCGCACCGGCATGTACTGGGCGGTCAGAGCGCGTCCCGCAAAGGGCTTCTCCGGATGCAGCGCCTGGAAGCCCGTATCGAACTGGCAGTTGTATCCCTGGTTCCGCAAGTAGTCCCAAATGTCTTCGATGGAAACATCGAGCGCTCGTGTAAGCAGCGCATCCCCCACCTTGGGACGACCGTCCGGGAAGCGATCTCCCTTCCACTCGGACGTGTAAAACATCATCTGGTCGTGGGTCATCTTGACCTGCGCGACCAACGGTGCTGTGCTGGCGAGGAGACAGCCTAGAAGAGCTGCACTGAAGAAGGGTTGCATGCGTTCTCTCCATCCGGGGGTGCCCGGGTGCTTGGTGTCAGCTGAATAATTGATCGTCGAAGGACTGCTTTTCGTCCCACATGGGAGTTGGCTCGAAGTAGCCCACACCCGGTGCAAGGTGCTGCCGTACCACCTCGTCGTTCAGAGTGACGCCCAGCCCCGGCGTATCAGGCACCGTGATGTAGCCTCGATTGATAATCGGCTTGTCCACCTCGTTGACCATATCCTGCCACCATGGCACATCGAGCGAATGGTTCTCAAGCGCCAAGAAATTCCGTGTCGCCGCCGCGCAGTGCACATTCGCCATGCAGGCGACGGGCGTGCCGGCAAAGTGCATCGCCATGGGCACCCCATATTTGTAAGCCATGTCGCCGATCTTGTGAGTGCGCAGGATCCCGCCGGAGGTCGAGAGGTCAGGGTGGATTTTGTCAACGGCGTGCACGCTGCACAGCCTTTCGAAGTCGGCGATCTCGTAGATGTCCTCTCCGGTGATTGTGGGCGTTGGTATCGCGTCTGTAATCTCCTTTAGCAGGTCGGTGTACCACCAGGGGATTACATCTTCAATCCACTCCAAGTTGTACTTCTCGTAGGCGCGTCCCAGCCGAATGATTGATTTCACGCCAAGGTGGCCCAGGTGATCCGTTGAGAGCGGGATCTCATAGCCGATCGCCTCGCGGATGGTCGCCATGTACTCGCAGTAGACATCGATTCCCTTGTCGGTCAGCTCGTTCCCTGTGAACGCGTGCGGCAGGCGCTTGTCGTATTCGACCGATCGCTGGTCGGCCGGTTCCATTATCGTGCCCGGCTTTCCCTTCAGGAGATCGGTTCCAATGTCCACCTTGATCCAGGTCAGGCCGCGGTCCTTGCGCTCCTTGGCGATCGCCGCGAACTCCTTCGGAGTATCGGCTTCGGGGGTGTCCGCGTAGATACGAATTTTGTCACGCCATTTGCCGCCGAGCATCTGGTAGATGGGTATGCCATAGACCTTGCCGACGATATCCCACAGCGCCATCTCGACCGCGACGACGCCTCCGGCCTGCCGCGAGATGCCGCCGAACTGCGCGATTTTCTCGAAAAGGAAGTCGACATTGAGCGGGTTCTCGCCAACGATGCGGTTCTTAAGCACCATGGCGTACTGATAGTTCGCGACATCGCGCACCTCACCCAGGCCGTAGACGCCCTGGTTGGTGTCGATGCGGATGATGGGACACGGGCTTGGACCCGGCTTCTTGACCACGGTATACCGCATGTCCGTGATCTTCAGGGTCGACGGGCTAGAGTGCTTGTTCACGTTCTTGACCGAACTCTGTGCCTCGGCCGCGGGAACGCCCTTGCCGAGCATGCCCGTTGCGAACAGCGAAATGGTCGACCGGAGCATATCGCGCCGCGATGGGGTGAAACGATTGTAGAAGGCCATACGTCCTCGTGGGTGGTTATGAAGTTCGTTGGAAACCGCTGAGACAGTAAGCAGTTGCGTTACCCCCACCAAACCTCGTTCGGCGCAAGGTGAGCTTTGGCTACGTCTGGGTTAGTCTCGACTCCCAGACCCGGTTTGTCTTCAATGGTGAAATACCCACTTGTCCAGAAGGGTCCGTCGTGCGTGACCAGATCGGGCCACCAGTCGACCCACTTCGCAAGCTCGTGAATGCGGAAGTCCTTCATTGCGGCCGCGGCATGAACGGATGCGATGGTGCCGAGCGGGCTTGCAGGGTTGTGGGCCGCCGTCCAAATGTCGTACTGGCTAGCGAAATCGGAAATGCGCTTGGACTCCAGCAGGCCACCAGACTTCGGAATGTCAATGTGGACGCCGGCGCAGGCCTGGCTTTCGATCAACGGTCGAAATCCATGGAAGCCGTACAGGTTCTCACCGGTGCAGATCGGCGTGCTGGTCGCGCGGGCCAGGCGCGCCATCGCCTCGGTATTTTCGGCGGGCAGCGGATCCTCCATCCACATTGGCCGGACATGCTGCAGAGCATTCAGGAGCTGAATGGCATCACCGAGGCTGTACTTCCAGTGGCACTCGATCGCAAAGTCGGCATCGGGACCGAGCACCCTTCGGATGGCGTCCATGCGCTCCACAATGCGGTCGATATCGCGAAGTGTGAGTTGGTTAGTGTAAACGTCGTGCCCGGGTTCCGTGAAGTTTGGATCGGCTGTCGGTGG
>JAABVA010001924.1_pt1 | contig 21292 bp, 23 predicted proteins | sample 5560331 | NCBI WGS metagenome assembly JAABVA01 (sample SAMN12812661, study PRJNA571458) | rock metagenome | isolation source: Antarctica rocks | place: Antarctica: Victoria Land, Mt New Zealand sud | collected 2016-01-07
CCTTAGAAAGCTCCATCGACTGGCGCTTCACCACAGCTGACGCGAGGATCAAGCTCAAGCATCTGTATCCCGAGACCGTGGCCGAGGAGCCGTCACCTGATTCAAACCCTTCGTGACGGAACACTAGTCGGACGACTTTTGGTTCAGAACGCCTGTTGAACCAAAAGTAAACATACTAAGTAGATTCTAGTGCAAAGCCACCGCCGACCGAAAGCTGGTTACTATCTCCCCGGCCGCGTCACCGCGCCTTCGGAGGCGGAGGAGACCAGGGCGGCGTACTTGGCGAAGACGCCGGTCTCGTAGCGGGGCTCGGGCTCGATCCAGTCCTTAAGGCGCTCCTCTATCTCCTCGTCAGAGAGGTCCATGCTCAGGGTGCGGTTCTCGATGTCGAAGGTAACGGTGTCGCCCTCTCGAAGTGCGGCGATAGGTCCGCGGTGGGCGGCCTCGGGGGCGACGTGGCCGGCCATCAGGCCGCGGGTGGCGCCCGAGAAGCGGCCGTCGGTGAGGAGGGCGACGGACTCGCCGAGGCCCTGACCGACGAGGGCGGCGGTGACGCCGAGCATCTCGCGCATGCCGGGTCCGCCTTTGGGGCCTTCGTAACGGATCACTACTACGTCACCCTCGACGATGCGGCCGTTCTGGGCCGCCTCCATCGCATCCTCCTCGGAGTCGAAGACGCGCGCCGGACCCTCGTGACGCAGGCGCGTGTACCCGGCGACCTTGACCACGCAGCCCTCGGGGGCGAGGTTGCCCTTGAGGATCACGAGTCCCCCCGTCTCCTTCAGAGGGCTCTCGACGGGTAAGACGACGTCCTGGCCCGGTGTTTCCTCCGCGCCCTCGACCTCCTCGGCGATAGTCCTGCCGGTGGGGGTGAGCTGGTCCCCGTCCACGAGGCCGGCCTCGACGAGGCGCTTGCCCAGGAGCTTCGAGCCGCCCGCCCTATCCAGGGCTACGGCGGTATAGCGCCCGCCGGGCTTCATGTCCGCGATGATCGGGGTCCGTTGGCTGACCCGATCGAAGTCGTCTATGTCGAGCGGGATGCCCGCCTCGCGGGCGATTGCGAGGAGGTGCAGGACGAGGTTCGTCGAGCCGCCGGTCGCGGCGCCCGCCGCGATGGCGTTCTCGAACGAACCCTTGGTCAGAATGTCGGCGGGCGTCAGGCCCCGGTGCAGGAGATCCATGATGAGCCTGCCCGCCCCGACGCAGACTTCGTCCTTGCGCGGGTCGTTGGCTGGGGGGCTGGCCGAGCCCATCGGAGAGAGGCCAAGGAACTCAAGGACCATCGCCATCGTGTTGGCGGTGAACTGTCCGCCGCAAGCCCCGGCGCCGGGGCAGGCGTTGTCCTCGATCTGCTTGAGGTCCTCGTCGCTCATGCGGCCCGCCGCGTTCGCGCCGACGGCCTCGAAGACCTCTTGTATGGTCACGTCGCGGCCCTTGAAGCGCCCGGGGGCTATGGAGCCGCCGTAGACGATGATGCCCGGTACGCCGAGCCTCACCAGCGCCATCGCCGCTCCCGGAATCGTCTTGTCGCATCCCACGATAGAGACGACGGCGTCGAACATGTGGCCGCGGCCCACGAGCTCGATAGAGTCCGCTATGACCTCGCGGCTCACCAGGCTCGCCTTCATCCCCTCGGTGCCCATCGTTATGCCGTCGGAGATCGCGATGGTGTTCAGCTCCATCGGGGTGCCGCCGGCGGCCCGGATGCCTTCTTTCACCCGCTCGGCCAGCCGGCGCTGGTTGTAGTTGCAGGGCATCGTCTCGATCCAGGTGTGCGCCACCCCGACTATGGGCTTGTTCAGGTCTTCCTCGCTGAAGCCCATGCCCTTCAGGTATGAGCGTGCCGGAGCCCTGTCGCGGCCTTCGAGAATGGTACGGCTTTTATGACGAACATCGATGGTCTCCATAGTCTCTTCTCCTATCTCTCGCGCCGGCAAGCGTGGGCTAAGTTCAGGATAGCATCATCGGGGTCGGGCGTAGGGACCGACCGGGGGTACTCTTTTACACTTGAGCCTTGTCCTCGATTCAACTACAGCACATAGGCGATTGCGAGAACGTGATGTGGCGCTCGGTCTGACGGTGTTCTGTAGTCAGACGGGTGCGGCTAAATGGTACGGGTCCGGGTTTGAGAGAGGATGGCTGTGGGCGGGGTGCGGCTGTAGAATCGGTGTGTGAAATCTAAGCTCGCCCCATCTGTGTTGGCGGCGCTCGCCACGACGGTGCTGCTGTGGGCCTCGGCGTATGCTGGCATCCGGGTCCGTCTCGCTGAGTATGGGCCGGGGCAGGTGGCGCTGTTTCGCCTCTTCACGGTCTCCGTAGTGCTTGCGCTGTACGCGCTCATCACGCGGATGCGATTGTCGGAGGCCCGGGACCTCCCGGCTGTCCTGATTTTGGGCTTCCTCGCCTTCACCGACTATCACGCGGCGCTCAACTTCGGGGAGCGGACGGTCGGCGCCGGGGCGGCGGGCGTGCTGATAGCCACGGCTCCCGTCATCACCGCGCTCCTGGCGGCGGCCGTGCTTCGGGAGAGGCTCAGGCCCTTGGGCCGGGTCGGGATGGCTTTGAGCTTCGCCGGTGTCGCCTTGATCTCCCTGGACGAAGGGCAAGGCTTCTCTCTGAACCCGGGAGCCTTTTTGATACTGCTCTCTGCCGTGTGCGTAAGCGTGTACTTCGTCTTCCAGAAACCGTATCTCGGGAAGTACGGCGCCCTTGCCTTCACGACCTATGTGGTTTGGGCCGGCACGTTCTTCGCGCTCGTATACTTGCCCGGCCTCATCGCCTAGGTTGGAACAGCCTCTACGGGTGTCACGATCACGATGGTCTACCTGGGCATCTTCCCCACGGCGGTCGCCTATGTCACCTACGCCTACGCCTTCTCCCGCATGGACGCCTCCGTTGCGGCGAGCTTCCTCTATCTCGTACCGGTACTGGCTTACCTGATCGCCTGGGTCTGGTTCGGCGAGACACCGTCTCTGTTGTTCGTGGTAGGTGGTGTGATTGTCCTCGCGGGAGTTTTTATAGTCAACCGGCGAGGCGGTTAGTTGATCTGTAGAATGCGGCGCGGCATGACGCCAGATCTCAGGAGGCAGGACGTTTGGAATCCACCCGGATACACCCCGAGACTCGCATCGGATGCGTACGTCTGAAGGTGGCGAACATCGAACGCTCTCTGGGGTCCTACCGGGAGGCGTTCGGCTTCGAGGCGACGCAGCGGTATGGGGAGGATGCCGTCTTCCTCTCCGCCGGTAGGTACCATCACCACATCGCTCCGAATGCCTGGGCCGGCCGCAACGTACCGCCCGACCCCCGCGAGTCCCCCGGCCTCTTCCACCACGCCATCCTCTACCCGGAGCGCCGCGAGATCGTCCGGGCGTTCGGAATGCTTCTCGACGCGGAGCATCCCTTGGACGGCGCCTCCGACCACGGCATCTCCGAGGCCCTCTACCTTCGTGATCCGGACGACAACGGTGTGGAACTCTACCGGGATCGTTCGAGAGAGGCGTGGAACCATCACGGAGAAGGCAACTCCGCAATGGTGACGCAACCGCTCGACGGAGCTGTCCGTGGCGGGTAAAGGGTCACCTCACTCTCGTGCAACCGTGACGGACGTGGAGCCGGATATGGGGTGGACCCGGAGCAAGAAAGACGGGAAGAAGACCGGCGGAGCCCTGTTCGGCGCGACCGCGATCCTCGTCTACCTGGCCCTGGTGAAGCTGGCTGTGCTCCTGGTCACCGCCAAGAGCTACGGGTATTACAGGGACGAATTCTACTTTATCGCCGCGAGCGAGCGGCTGGCGTGGGGTTACGTGGACTTCCCGCCACTCGTGGCGGCAGTGACCGCGTCCGTCCGGTGGGCGTTCGGCGACTCTCTGGTGGCACTGCACATCGTCCCGGCGTTCGTCAGCACGGGGATCGTCGTGCTGGTGGGCCTCATCGCCCGCGAGCTCGGCGGGGGCCGGTTCGCCCAGGGGACGGCCGCGCTGGCGACCATAATAGCGCCCACCATACTCGCCGTGGGCACCTGGCTCTCGATGGACGCCTTCGACCAGTTCTTCTGGACGCTCGGGGCATACGTGCTCGTCCGGCTCCTCAACCGCGACCAGCCTCGTCTCTGGATCCTATTCGGGCTGGTCATGGGCCTGGGGCTCCTCAACAAGGTGACGATCCTCTACTTCGGTCTCGCGGTCTTTATGGCCCTGCTCGCAACGCCCGCCAGGAGACACCTGCGCACCATATGGCCCTGGCTCGGCGGCGCTCTCGCCTTCGTCTTCCTGCTGCCGTACGCGTACTGGCAGGTCCAGAACGGCTGGCCGACGCTGGAGTTCTTCGGGAACTATAGTTGGAAGGTAGCCCATCACTCACCGCTTGAGTTCCTAATCCAGCAGATTCTGACTATGCAGCCGATCACCCTGCCGCTGTGGCTCGCGGGACTCTACTACCTCCTCTTTATGAGGGAAGGCAGGACGTGGCAGCCCGTGGGGCTGGCTTTCGTGATCCTCTTTGTACTTTTCACGATCCAGAACGGCAAGTTCTACTACCTCGCCCCAGCTTATCCCATGCTCTTCGCCGCCGGCGGAGTGGCGCTCGAACGGTACCGGCCCGGGTGGCCCAGGTGGGATCGAAGCCGAGTAGCCTACGTCGCGGTCCTCGCGGTAGTAGGTGCTATATCCGCCCCCCTCACGGTGGTGCCGGCGCTCCCCGTAGAGACGCTCGCGAGCATCACCGGGAGCGTAAACGGCAACGCCGGCATCCAGGCTGAGGCCCGGCAAGCGGCCAAGATACCGCTAAACTTCGCCGACAGGTTCGGCTGGAAGGAGATGGTTGCAACCGTCGCCGGGGTTTACGAAGACCTACCCCCCGAAGAGCAGGCCAACGCCTGCATCCTGACCGGCAACTACGGGGAGGCCGGGGCGATAGACTTCTTCGGCGGAGAGTACGGACTCCCCAAGGCCATAAGCGGCCACAACAACTACTATCTGTGGGGCCCCGGTAGCTGCACGGGGGAGACCGTAATCGCCGTGAACGTCCCGCGCGGGACTTTGCAGACCGTCTTCGGCGACGTCGAGGAGGCTGCCACGACGACGTGCGAGTACTGTATGCCGGACGAGAACAACTTACCCATCTACGTCGCCCGCTCCCCCAAGGTGCCTCTCGAAGAGGCCTGGCCGAAGTTCAAGTTCTACAAATGAGCCGCGTTCGATAGGCGCAAATTATGGCAGAACGAGAACCTCGCCGGGAAGGACGAGCTAGCGCAACGTCAGGATAGGTCCACCCGTCTTTGGCAGTCCGTTGGTGTCCCGGGCAGTACCCTGGCCCATTGCGCTCTGTTCACCGCTGCGCGGGTCGGTGGCGGCGAGGCGTTCGCCGGTATGGGGGTCAGTGCCGGCGGCCTGGACGCGCGGAAGCTCGGCATACTCGCCCTCGCGCTTCAGGGCATGGCCGCGCGCGATGAGCTCGGCCTGGGCCTGCGGAGTAACGCGCCCGTTCTCCAGGGACATCTCCTTGTCCGGCTGCTGGTCGAGACGCTCGGCGTCTATTGCCCGGGCAGGGTCGAGCCTGAAGTCGATGGTATTGACTACGGCGAGGAGGGAGCCCATGATGATCTGGGGTCCGCCGGCGCCAGCGTGCCGGCGAGATCCGGCTGGACGAGGACCGAGCCGGGGGCATAGGGTTCCTCGCCTCCGACGAGGAACTGCTCCGCCGTCTCCGGGTAGAGCCGCAGCCGCTCCACGTGGTTGCCCATCTCCTCGGCTACGGACTCGGGCACCTCGAACCCCTCGCGGGCGAGCCGCTCGGCGGGGGAGATCGCCTCGGCCAGGCTAATGGTCCCGTAGCTCTCTATTGCGGCCTGCATCCCCGCCACGGTCCCGGGGACGCCGACGGTGGTGTGTCCAGTGAAGGTCTTGTAGATCCCCTGCCCGGCGAATGTCTCCGGTGTTATGGCCTCTGGCGCCGTCTCGCGGAAGTCGAGCGCTGCCGTCTCGCCGTCCGCGCCGCGGTAGACCATGAAACCGCCTCCGCCGATGCCGCAGGATTGGGGACGGGCGACGCCCAGGGCGAAGGTCGAGGCGATCGCTGCGTCTATCGCGTTGCCGCCCGCGTCGAGCACCCCGAGGCCGGCTTCCGAGGCGGCGATCGCCTCCGAGGAGATCACACCCCCGCTACTACTGACCGCGCTGGCGTACTTTGTACCCTCCACCGCCGAAGCGTCGTCGACGGTAGCGGCCGCCACTATCAAGAGGAGTAACACTAACGTCGCGGCGGTCAAAGATCCATGCATGCTCCGTCCCTCCCGGACCCTGGTTCCCAACGCCCCACACCCGGACGCTCCCCCAGGGGCGAATACTACTCCCCCCGCGTCTCCCGGAGCAAGAAGGGCTATCCGGGCGACACGTTTGCCATCTCCGGGCTACGGCATAGAATAGCTACCGTGAGCTTCGAAGGACTCGGCAAGCTACTCATTGGCGGTGCGGTCGTGCTGCTCTTACTCGGCGGTGTCTTTCTGCTGCTCGGCAGGTTCGGGCCGGACCAGTTGCCTTGGGACTTCGTCTTCCGGAGGGGCAACTTCACGGTCTACGCCCCGATAGGGCTCATGATCCTGGTTTCGATAGTCCTCACGATCCTCCTCAACGTGTTCTTCCGCCGTTAGCGGGCGGTTGCCAGGTCCCTGATGCTGACGAGCGAGCTCGACTACCGGCTGCCGGGAGACTTGATCGCCCAGCGGCCCGTCACCCCACGCGACTCCTCGCGCCTCATGGTCGTAAACGTGTCGCGCAAGACTATCGAGCACCACACCTTCCGCGACTTGCCAGGCTTCTTGCACTCAGGCGACGCCACCGTGCTCAACGAGACGAGGGTCCTCCCGGCGCGCCTCTCCGCCCGTCGTCCAGGCGGGGGCGAGACAGAGCTCCTGTTCCTACGGAGCCTCGGCGGCGATGCCTGGGAGGTTATGGCCCGGCCGAGCAGGCGCCTCAAGACCGGCATGGCGCTCTCCGCCGCCGGCGAAGAGCTGCGCGTGGTCGAGCCTCTGGGTGATGGCCGGTGGGCTGTCGCGGGCGCGGACGTACCGGGCATGTTGACGAGGCGTGGACGAATGCCTCTGCCGCCGTACATCGAGGCGGCGCCAGGGGCCGAGCGGGAGTACCAGACCGTCTACGCGAGGAACGAGGGCTCCGCCGCCGCCCCGACCGCCGGGTTCCACTTCACGAAGGGCACGCTGCAGGAGGTCGAGCAAGCGGGGGCGCGGCTCGCCCGGGTCACCCTGCACGTGGGGCCGGGGACTTTCTCGCCGGTGAGGGTGGATGAGCTCTCGGAGCACGAGATGCACGCCGAGTACTACCGCGTGCCCGAGGAGGCGGCGCGGATGATAGGCGCGGCGCGGCGCGTCGTCGCGGTAGGGACCACGGTGGCGCGGACTTTAGAGAGTTGGGCGGCGAGCGGCGAGCGGGAGGGGGAGACGGGGATTTTTATCTACCCCGGCTACCGCTGGCGGGCGGTGGACGCCCTGCTGACCAACTTCCACCTCCCACGCTCGACCTTGCTCGCGATGGTGATGAGCTTCGCGGATAAGGACCTCGTGCGGGAGGCGTACGAGACCGCTGTGAGGGAGTGCTACCGCTTCTTCTCCTTCGGGGACGCGATGCTCCTGATCGGCGGCGGGAGGGGGCGGCCGTAGGAGCGCCGGTCCGCATAGAGATAAAGGCCCGCGACGGCGAGGCCCGGGCGGGCATCCTGCACACCCCGCACGGCGCGGTCCCTACCCCCACGTTCATGCCGGTCGGGACCAAGGGGACCGTCAAGGGGCTCACGCCGGGGGACCTGAAATCAGCGGGGGCCGGGATGGTACTCGGGAACACCTACCACTTATATCTCAGGCCGGGCGCTGAGGTGGTGCGCGAGGCCGGGGGGTTGCACGGCTTTACCGGCTGGGACGGGCCAATGCTCAGTGATTCGGGGGGCTACCAGGTCTTCTCGCTCGCGAAGACGCGCCGCATCTCAGAGGAGGGCGTCGAGTTCGCATCGGTCTACGATGGCTCGTCGCACTCCTTCACGCCGGAGCTCACGACGCGGGTGCAGGAGGACCTCGGGGCGGACGTCGCGATGGTGCTTGACGAGTGCCCTCCCGCCAACGCGAGCCGCGAGTACCACGAGGACTCCCTGCGGAGGACGGCGCGATGGGCAAAGCGGTGCAGGGAGGCGCACACGTGGGAGGACCAGGCCCTCTTTGGGATCGTCCAGGGCGGGCTTTATCCAGACCTGCGCCGGGAGAGCCTGGAACGCACGGTAGAGCTTGACTTCCCCGGCTACGCGGTTGGGGGGCTCTCGGTCGGGGAGTCGCGGGAGGAGATGCTGGACATGCTCGGGCTCGTAGTATCCGAGCTGCCTGCTGATAGGCCCAGGTACTTTATGGGGATCGGTGACCCGGTCGGGGTCTTGCAGGTCATAACTCTCGGGGTGGACATGTTCGATTGCGTCCTGCCGACCCGGCTCGCCCGCCACGGCGCGGCGCTCACGAGCGATGGCAGGATCAACCTCAAAAACGCCCGGTACCGGCGCGACTTCGGCCCCCTGGACCCGGAGTGCTCGTGCGAGACATGCGGTAATGGCTATAGCAGGGCGTACCTCTCGCACCTCGTGCGAGAGAACGAGCTCCTCGCCCACCGGCTCGTGACGTTGCACAACGTCTACTTCATGGGGGAGCTGTGCCGTAGGGCGCGGGCGGCGATCGTGGAGGGAAGCTACGCGCAGTTCGTGGAGGGCTGGGTATCACAGTACAGAGCAACTTGAATGCTGCTCCGGTAGTTAACTTCTGGGGAGTGAGGAGCCTTTGGCGAGGCTCAAGAACCTTTGGCGTAGAGACGGTGCCCTGTCACCAGGCCTGGAATTATGCTGCTTTATGGCGGGGTCATGCAGCTTTCGAGTCCCTCGCTGGCAAGTTTACTGGCTAGCGAGCTTTTGAAGATGCTATTATCTCGAAGAATGAGTAGCCGTCGAAACAACCTTATCATTCTGGGTCTCGTGGTTGTCCTGATTGGGGTGGCCGCATACTTCATCTTCATACGCCAGTCGGTGGCCGACGCGACGAGGCTCGGTCTCGACCTCAAAGGCGGCGTGAGCGCCAACCTCCAGGGCTACAAGAACGACGGCTCGGAGGTCACCCGCGAGGAGATGGAGCTCGCCTCGGGCGTCATCCGCCAGCGCGTGGACTCTTTGGGCGTCGCGGAGCCGGAGATACAGCTTCAGGGTCAGGACCAGGTAGTAGTGAACATCCCCGGCATCACCGACACAGACCAGGCCATAAAAACTATCGGGCGAACTGCCCAGCTCGGATTCTACGAGGTGCTCGCCTCAGCGCCCAACCAGCCGCTCGTGGTCTCCAGAGACGAGGTCGAGGCGACCAAGGAGGATCTGAGGAGTAAGTTGGAAGGAGACCCGGCCTACGAGGAGGGGACCACCAAGATCTTCTTTCAGAAGACTGACACTCCGCAGGGCGACGGGGTCCGGGTAGCGGGCTACGTGGTGCCCGAAGAGCCGGGTGTGAAGGGTGACGCGCTCAAGACGGCTCTGATAACTCGCGACCAGAGCGGCAACCGCCAGGTCCAGGTAAACCTGACGAGCGAGGGGGGCGACCAGTTCGGCAACTTTACCCAGGAGATACTCGACAACGCACTGGCGAATGGGACGCCCGGGGGGGCGCGTCTCGCCGTGGTACTCGATGAAGACGTCGTCAGCGCGCCGGGGGTGAACCAGGCCCTCAACGGCGGGCAGTTCGTGATCGAGAACCGGTCCGCTGGCGGACTGCCAGAGGCCGAGGCTAAGGAGCTCGAGGTCGTCCTGAAGACCGGCGCGCTGCCGATAAACATGGAGATCCTCTCCGTGACGTCTATCGGCCCGACCCTCGGCTCAGACTCCTTGAAGAGCGGGCTTTTGGCCGCGCTCGTGGGGTTCGGGCTGGTGCTCGTGTTCCTGCTCTTCGTCTACCGGGTGCTCGGGCTCGTTGCGGACCTGGCGCTGCTCATCTACGCGTTCCTCCTGTGGGGGTTAGTCGTAACCATCCCAATTACGATGACGCTCCCCGGTATCGCGGGGATCGTCCTGAGCATCGGTGTCGCGGCAGACGCGAACGTGGTCATCTTCGAGAGGATCAAGGAGGAGATAAGGCGCGGCAAGTCGCCCCGAACCGCGATCTCTCTAGGATATGAGAAAGGCTTCAAGGCGATTCTGGACGGGAACCTGACCACGCTTATCACCGCGTTCATCCTCTTCGCGCTCTCGTCGGGCTCGGTGCGGGGCTTCGCGGTGCTGCTCGCGGTGGGTGTGCTCCTGTCCATGTTCACGGCGATCGCGGTTACGCGGGCTTTGCTCGGCGTGATCTCGGACCGGGGAATAAAACTCTCGGCCCCGATGGTGGGCGTATCCAAAAAGAGCATAGAGAATGGACAGCCGGCGCGGGCAGGCAAGGCCGGGGCGGGGGCGCGCTAGTGGCGGCGTTCGAGAAGGTAGACTTCGTCGGCAGGTGGCGAATCTGGTTCGCTATCTCGGGGGTGTTCCTTCTGCTGGGTATCGGGGCGATGGTCCTGGGCGGGTTCAACCTCGGCATAGACTTTACCGGCGGCTCGAAGTTTACCGCGAGCGGTATCCAGGGGAGCCCGAGTCCGGATGAGGTGCGGGGCGCTCTACCCGAGGGCGTGAGGGACGAGGCGCTCCCTCCCCAGCGCTTGGGTAATGACGGCTACGAGGTCCGTACGCCGGGGCTCACGCAAGAGGAGAACACGCAGGTGCAGCAGGCCCTTGGGCACGAACTTGGGGCGGAGGTGAGCGTCACGAGCATCAGCCCGACGTTCGGCGGCCAGATACGTGATCAGGCGCTCCAGGCCGTGGCGGCGGCGCTTATCATAATCGTCCTGTACATCTCTTTTCGTTTCGAGTTCTCGTTCGCGCTGGCCGCGATGGTCGCCCTCCTCCACGACATCCTTTTAACGATCGGCTTCTACGCCCTGGTCGGACGCGAAGTGAACCTCGTGACCGTCGTAGCGGTCCTCACGGTGCTCGGGTACTCGCTCTACGACACGATCATTATCTTCGACCGCATCCGGGAGAACACCCCAGAGGCCGGCTACAATCGCCGCCGGTACGACGAGCTCGCGAACAACTCCATCCGGCAGGTGATAATGCGTTCTATCTACACCTCTGTATGCACTTTGATCCCGGTGACGGCCCTCCTCATCTTCGGCGAGTCAACCCTGAGCGACTTCGCCTTCGCCCTTCTCGTCGGCATCGCCGCCGGCACCTACAGCTCCATCTTCATCGCCACGCCGGTCCTGTGCCACTACAAGGCATGGCGCGCCGGCAAGAACGCTCCCGCCCGTGGAGCACCCAGAGGCGCCGCGGCCCGGTAGGCTTGGCAAGGGGGGCTAACTCTTTATTTTAATCCTGTAGCAGATTGCCCCTTATGGAAGTTATCATAAGGGGAGTGGACACATCGGGAGGTTGTTTATGTTCGAGAGGCTAGAGCGTTTGATCCTGCTACAGATCGGAGCCGCCGCCGTGACCCGGGAGCGAGTCGAGGAGGTCGTAAACCGCCTGATCGAGCAGGGCCGGATGGAGCGCGAGGAGGGCCGCACGGTAGTCGAGGACGTCCTGAGGCGCGGGCGGGAGCGCTCGGCGGGTGCGCGGAGCCTGATCGACGCCTCCGTGCAGCAGGGCCTGCGCGGGGCCGGTGTCCCGAACCGCGAGGCTTTCGAGGACCTCCTCTTCCGCATCGAGCAACTGGAGCACCGGGTCCGCCTCCTGGAGGACCAGCCCACCACGACGCCTCCCGACTCGCCATCGGAGGCCGTCGCGCCCGCGGCGGGCCATCCGCCGGCCCCGCCGCTCGACGACGTGGACGCCGCCCCTCCCCGGCCATCCGGGGAGGGGCCGAGTGACGACCCGGGGCTCCCGCCGGTCCTGTTACCACGCGAGTAGCGGGGACGCCATACTGGGCCGGGAGGTAGACCGTTGACCGGTAGCGCGGGCGGCCTCTCCGGCTCCTACTCGGGGGGGCGGCGGGAGAACATCGTGCGGTTCTCCCAGATCGGGCGAGTGCTCGTCCGTCACGGGTTCGGGTTCGTCTTCGACATCCGCCGTGGAAGACGCGAGAGGCGAGGGCTGGAGGAGCTTTTCGCCCCCAACTTCGGCATCAGGCTCCGGCGAACGCTCGACGATCTGGGTCCGACGTTCGTGAAGTTCGGCCAACTCCTCTCGACCCGATCGGACATCATTCCCGAGGGGATACTTGTCGAACTGCAGAAGCTCCAGGACACGGTGGCGCCGATACCACTGGAGACGGCGCGGGTGGTGATCGAAGGAGAGCTCGGGATGCCGACCGGGAAGTTGTTTGCGGAGTTTGACCCGGTACCGCTCGGGTCGGCGAGCATAGGGCAGGTCTACAGGGCGTGGCTGCACGAGGGAGACGTGGTCGCGGTCAAGGTTCAGCGGCCGGAGGCACAGGCGAGGGTCGAGGCGGACCTCGCGCTGATGCGGGACTTTGCGGCGTTACTCAACGCCAGGTTCGGAGACAGGATCTTTATCGACGTCACCGAGCTCGTGGCGGAGTTCGAGGGGGTGATCCGTCGCGAACTCGACTACGAGGCCGAGGCTAGTAACGCGCGCCGCTTCGCAGTCAACTTCGAGGAAACTCCGGTCAAGATACCCCGGATCCATGCTGACCTCTCCGCGCGAAGGGTCCTCACGATGGAATACATCGAGGGGACCCGGTTCCACGACATCCAACCCCTCCTCCTGGCCCCAGCCGAACGCCGGCGCGTGGCGGCGATGGGGGCCGAGGCGATCTTCAAGATGACCTTCGAGGACGGCTTCTTCCACGGCGATCCCCACCCCGGCAACCTCATCCTCACTCCCAAAGGCGAGCTCGCCCTCCTCGACTTCGGCATGGTCGGGTTCATGAGCCGGGGCGACATCGAGGCCCTGAGCCGCCTCTTCATCGCCGTCATACAGCGCGACGCGGCGGCGGCGTTGCGGGGCCTCGAAGGGCTGGGTGTTCGGTATGCGACCGAGGTTCGGGGGGAGCTCGTGCAGGAGCTACGGGAGTTCCTGTTCAGGTACTCCGGGCTCTCGGTAGGGGAGGTCACGCTCGGGCAGGCTCTAGGGGAGTTGATCTCCCTGGCCAGACGCTACAGGCTCTCCATGCCCCCCGTCTTCCCGCTCCTCACCAAAGCTCTCGTGACCGCCGAGGGCTTGTCCCGCTCCATAGACCCGACCATCAACGTCTACGAAGTCGCTCGCCCCTACGCACGCCGCCTCCTCCGCGAACGCTACGAGCCTGCCGCCCTCCTGGATCGGTCCCAGGAACGCGCCCTCGAATACGCTCACTACCTCGAAGAGTACCCCGAACAGCTAAGGCAACTCCTCGCAGAGCTAGAGGACGGGGAACTAGCGGTCAAGGTCAACAACCGCGACCTCGACGAATTGTTCGCCCAGGTAGACGTGCTCGCTAACCGGCTCGTCTTCGCTGTCGTGACCGGCGCCCTCCTCATAGGCTCCTCCCTGTTAGGCGCCTTCGCTACCGGCGGTCCGCAGGTACCCTACCTCGGCGTCCCTCTCGTCGCCTTTGCCGGATTCACCTTCGCGCTCGTGATGGCGACGGTGCTGCTCGTGGTTATTTTCCGTTCTGACCGGCTCTGAACGAGTATGCGGGTTGGTCAGCAATGCAGCCGGTCGACGTTTCGAATTTCGTTTCAGTCGTCCCCGACTAATGGCAGCACCGCAAAGCTGACATTGGCCTGTCCGCTCCGCGGTGCGCCCCCTTCGAGGGCTCTTGTGGCTTCGCCTGACACACACGGCAAAGCGGTAAGATGTAGCCCAAAGATCAAGAAGAGGAGTAGAGACATGGTAGCCAAAAGCGAGCCGATCATATCCCGCGACCCGGAGGTGGTGAGCGGCGAGCTCGTCTTCGCCGGCACCCGCGTACCCGTCAAGAACCTCGTGGACTACTTCGTGGCCGGACATTACTCCCTGGACGACTTCCTGTATGACTCCCGAGCGTCGGCCGCGAGCAGGCCGCCGCATACCTCGAGATGAGCATGGAGGCCGCCGACGAGGTTCGCGTTCGCGAACACGAGGCTTCGCCGGATGCGCGTACTGCTCGATGAGAACCTGCCGCGACGCCTGCTCAGGCGCTTCGGCTCCGGCGTGGAGGCCGTAACCGTTACCGCATATGGCTGGAGCGGGTTGAAGAACGGTACGCTGCTCCGGGCCGCCGAGGGCGAGTTCGACGCCTTCGTAACCGCTGACCGCTGCATTCCACACCAACAGAACCTCTCTAGCTTCGACCTCGCCGTGGTGATACCTGAAGCCAAGAGCAACATCTACGAAGACTTAGCCTCGCTCATAGACGGGGTGAACGAAGCGCTGAGGGACCCGAGCCCCGGCGAAGCGGTCCACGTCCGGATCTAAAGAACCCCGAACAGCTAAGGCAACTCCTCGCAGAGCTAGAGGACGGGGAACTAGCGGTCAAGGTCAACAACCGCGACCTCGACGAATTGTTCGCCCAGGTAGACGTGCTCGCTAACCGGCTCGTCTTCGCTGTCGTGACCGGCGCCCTCCTCATAGGCTCCTCCCTGTTAGGCGCCTTCGCTACCGGCAGTCCGCAGGTACCCTACCTCGGCGTCCCCTCGTCGCCTTAGCCAGCTTCACCCCCGAGCTGGTGATGATGGAGGCGATGCTGCTTGTCATGATCTTCTGGCCCAACCGGCTTTAAGGCCGAGCCTAGAATCCCAGGTCTACGTATCCGTTCTCGTCCGAAAGTGCAGCAGTGTCCCCTGCCTGTAGCTTGAATCCGGAGGCATCAGATGCAACCGTGAAGATAGCTTGCCCTTGTTGCGAGACACCGAGGTTGATCCTTTGGAGGAATATATTTCGGTCTTTTGGTAGATACTGGAATTTGTTCGAGTCCGCCTGACTTTTGTTTCCTTCGCTGTCTATCAAGGCCAGAGACTGGTTGTCCAGCGTGACCGGCTCACTATCATTGTTCTTGAAATCGAAGTTGACGATAACGAAATCGCCCTGCAGCGGATTCGCGAACTCTGCTGTGAGGCGGTTGGCTTCTTTCGCGTCGGTAACGGTCCACGCTACGTCTCCCACGGCCACGGTTTCTCCGATAGCTGCTGCGGGCTGATCCTGGGGATTCGGCTCGTCTCCGCCTCCTCCGCCTCCTATGCTGCCAAGGATGGCCGCGCATCCTATGACCACCACCAGCAACAGTACGATCAGGCCGGCGCATCCGCCGAGGCCAATGAACACCCAACGTCGTGTGGAAGAGCCGCGTCGCGGCGGAGGAGGTACACCTGGCACATCAGGTATCGGTATTCCGCCTGTGGCCCTCCTTGCGGCCTCTGGTTCGGATCCTGGTCCACTGTTACCCCCCTCGAAAAGATACCCTACCCTATAATGCATATTATCCTACCAATAGGTTTGGCGCTAGGCGAGTTCGTTTCAGGACCTATTGCCTCTCTTATACCGGCGAAACTTTCGCTTAGATAGGGGCGCTTTGTCGCGCTGTGCCGAGCCGAGAGTAGATAGCTGACTGGTATACTTTGTATATGGAGATTCTGCGCGAAGAGGCTTATCCGAAGGCGGTGCCGGTCCCGGAGGTGACGATCACGTCCCTCCTGAAAAAAGTCGTCGCGTATAACCCAGAGGCCGACGAGGAGCTTATAGCCGAGGCTTACGGTATGGCGCACGCGGCTCACAAGGGGCAGGTGCGCAAGAGTGGGGAGCCGTTTGTCTACCATCCGCTCGCGACGGCGGACGTGCTCGCGGAGCTGCACCTGGACTCTACGACCATTGCTGCGGCGCTCCTGCACGACGTCCTCGAGGACACGAACGTCAGGAAGGAAGAGCTCGCCGCCAGGTTCGGGGGAGAGGTCGCGGACATCGTCGACGGGGTCACGAAGCTCAAGAGGCTCCCCTCGGGGAACCTGGAGGATACGCAGGCGGAGTCGCTGCGGAAGATGATCGTCGCGATGAGCCGAGACGTGCGCGTCATCATCATCAAGCTCGCCGACCGGCTGCACAACATGCGCACGCTCGCATATCTCAAGCGCGAGAACCAGCTAAAGAAGGCGACGGAGACGCTGGAGATCTACGCGCCCCTGGCGCACAGGCTCGGTATCTACTCGGTCAAGTGGGAGCTTGAAGACCTCGCCTTCGCGACGCTCCACCCGAGGCGCTACGAGGAGATAAAGCGGCTCGTGGCGGCGAGGAGGGCGGATCGGGAGTCGTTCATCAACGGGACGGCCGCCGAGTTGCGGAAGAACCTCGAGGAGGCCGGGGTAGAGGCGGAAGTAAAGGGGCGGGTCAAGCACTTCTACTCCATCTACAACAAGATGGTCAGCCGCAACAAGGAGTTCAACGAGATCTACGACCTCGCCGGCCTGCGTGTGGTGGTGGACGACGTCCGGGACTGCTACGGTGCTCTCGGCGTGGTCCATTCGGCCTCGAAGCCGATACCGGGGCGCTTCAAGGACTACATCGCGATGCCCAAGTTCAACATGTACCAGTCGCTCCACACGACCGTCATGTCCAGCGAGGGGAAGCTGTTGGAGATCCAGATACGCACCCGCGAGATGGACGTTATCGCTGAGTACGGTATCGCCGCTCACTGGATGTACAAGCACGGTCTGAAGGACAGCCAGGTAGATCGCCTTGCATGGCTGAAGAGCATGATGGAGTGGCAGAAGGAGACGACAGACGCGGCTGACTTCATGGAGTCTTTGAAGGGCGAGCTCGTCGCCGACGAGGTCTATGTCTTCACGCCGCAGGGCGACGTGATGAGCCTCCCGGCGGGGGCTACGCCTATAGACTTCGCCTACCACGTCCACACGGAGGTCGGGCACCGCACCATAGGCGCGCGGGTGAACGACAGGATCGTGCCGCTCGACTCGGAGCTCTTGAGCGGGGACCGGGTGGAGATCATCACCGGCAAGGCCGCCAAGCCGAGCCGGGACTGGCTCGCCGTGGTCCAGAGCGGCCGCGCCCGCAACAAGATCCGGCAGTTCTTCAATAAGGCTGACTGGGAGGACAACCTCTCTTTGGGCCGCGAGAAGGTCGCGGCCCTCCTCAAGAAGCAGCGCATCGAGAAGGTGCCCTCTGGCGTCTGGGAGGAGGTCGCCGCCAGCACCAACTACCCGACCCCGGACGACATGCTCGCCGCCGTGGGCCTCGGGGCCGTCTCCGCCGACAACGTCGCCCACCGCATCGTCGAGAAGGTCCAGCCGAAGGAGGAGCCGGAGGAGCAGCGTAACGGTGATTTCCGGAGCCCCGCGCTCGTCCCCCTGCCGCTCCCGGACACCGACTCTACTGACTCGGAGACGGGAGTACGGGTGGTCGGTTCGAGTGGCATCCTCACGCGCCTGGCCCGCTGCTGTAGCCCGCTCCCCGGCGACGACATCGTGGGCTACGTGTCTCTAGGACGCGGCGTCGTCGTCCACTCGGCGGGTTGCACGAACGCCCGCGCCCTCAAGAGCCGCGACCCCGAGCGGTTCGTCGAGGTCGAGTGGGCACACGGAATGGGGAGTTTGTTTACCGTGGAGATCCTCGTGGAGGCGCTTGACCGAATGCACCTTTTAAAGGACGTGACCTCGACCATCTCGGACACGGGGGTCAACATACTATCGGCGCGGGTTGACACCATCGAGAACAGGACGGCATTGAGCCGGTTCGCGTTTAAGGCGGCGAGCGTGCCGCACGTCGAGGAGGTCATACGTAAGATCCGTTCGATCCCCGATGTCTACGACGTGCGCCGGGTCTCCCGCGACGGCACGCCGCTCGCTCCGTCCCACGAACGCTAGGAGGTTAACCTTGACCGAGATAGAACAAGTGCGCCTAGACATGGGCGGCTTTGAGGTCAACTCCTACGTCGTCCATGCCCCTGGGGGAGACCTGATCGTGGACGCGGGCGCCGAGCCCGAGAAGATACTGGCCGCTCTCCAAAGACCCGTAGTAGCCATTCTCATCACCCACGGCCACCCCGACCACGTTAACGCTCTGGAAGACGTGCGCCGCGAGACCGGCGCCCCCGTCTACGCCCACCCGGCGGATGCCGACGGCGCGGGCGTACAGGACTACGAACCCTTGAGAGATGGGGAGGGCCTGGTGATGGCCGGTGAGACGTTCCACGTGCTTCATACGCCGGGGCACTCGCCCGGGTCGGTGACGTTCGTGGTCGGGAAGGACCAGATACTGGGCGACCTCATCCTCCCCGGGAGCGTGGGCCGGACGGACCTCTCGGGGGCGTCGTGGGAGGAGATCGAAGTCTCCCTGAGAAGGGTCATGCCCCTCTGGGACGAATCGACCCGCCTGTACGCGGGTCACGGTCCCGTCCTCGAAGCGATGGAGGAGCTACGGGGCAACCCCTACCTGCCTCTGGGAGTTCTGTGAGCTACCGAGGACCGAAGGGCACCTACGACGTCTACCCCGGCGGACGCGAGCCATACGAGAGGCCGGAGCTATGGGCGTGGGCGGAGGGCATTGCCCGCGACCACTTCCGCTGCTACGCCTACTCGGAGGTCAGGCTCCCCGTCTTCGAGGAGGCCCGGCTCTTCGTGCGGAGCGTCGGCGAAGCGTCGGACATCGTACGCAAGGAGATGTTCGTCTTCCACGACAAGGGCGGCCGGGAGCTCAGTCTAAGACCGGAGGGGACGGCGGGTGTCGTACGCTCCTACGTCGAGCACGGTCTCTATAAGGTCGCCCAGCCGGTAAAGATGTGGTACGTCGGGCCGATGTTCAGGCACGAGCGCCAGCAGAAGGGCCGCTACCGGCAGCACGTCCAGATCGGGGCGGAGGTTCTCGGCTCCGACGACCCGCTGGTGGACGTAGAAGTAATATCTCTCCTCTACTCGATCCACCAGTCTTTAGGCGTGAGGGATGAAGTCGTCTACCTGAACAACCTCGGCGACCTGGAGACGCGCCGCTCCTACGTCCCGGAACTGCGGAGCTACCTCAAAAAGCATGAGTCCGAGCTGGACCCGGACTCTATCTCCCGCATCGAGACGAACCCGCTTCGTACCTTCGACTCGAAAAACGAGAACACCCAGGCTTTGCTCGCGGAGGCGCCGGTTATTGGGGACTATCTGAGCGAGGAGGCGCGGGCACACTTCGAGGCGGCCAAGGCCGGCCTCGAATCGGTCGGGGTACCGTATGCGGTAGACGAGCGGCTCGTGCGGGGCCTCGATTACTACACTCTGACCGTCTTCGAGGCTAAGAGCGCGGCCCTCGGGGCTCAGGACACGGTGGGGGGTGGGGGCCGCTACAATGGGCTCGTCTCCGAGCTTGGGGGGCCGGAGATGCCTGGTATAGGGTTCGGGAGCGGCGTCGAGCGTATCCTTCTCGCCGCAGACGCCCCGGAGGAGGGCGCGAAGCTGGACGTCTACTTCGTCACCCTGGTCCCCGAGGCTCGTCTGCCGGCCTTCTCTCTGGCGGCGGCCCTGCGCGCGGAGGGCGTTGCCTGCGACCTGGATTATGCCGACCGCAGCGCCAAGGGACAGTTTAAGCAGGCCGACCGGGTAGGCGTCCGCTTCGCGGTCATTATCGGGGACGAGGAGCTTGCGAAGGGCGCGTGCAAGCTCAGAGATATGTCCTTCGGTGAGGAGAGGTTCGTGCCCATCACGGACGGCCCCGGCGAACTGTTGCGGGCCTTGAAGGTCTGATCCTTATCTAGCTTTGAGAGACGGTAGCATCTCTCTTCCGGACAGTCTCGTCGCCATGCTGCGCGATGCCCGGAGCATGGCTGTCCTCACCGGCTCTGGGGTCTCCGCCGAGAGCGGCGTGCCTACCTTTCGCGAGGCTCAGACCGGTCTCTGGGAGTGTTACGAGCCCACGGAGCTCGCCACCCCGGAGGCTTACCAGCGCGACCCGAAGCTGGTCTGGGAGTGGTAGTCCTGGTGGCGGGAGTTGGTGGAGAAGGCGTCCCCCAATCCCGGCCACGAAGCTTTAGCCGAGCTGGAACACTGTCTCCCCGGAGAGTTCGTCCTGATAACCCAGAACGTGGACGGTCTGCACCGGCAGGCGGGCAGCCGGCGGGTGCTAGAGTTGCATGGCAACATCATGCGCTCGAAGTGCTCGGTCGAGGATGTTGTCGTCGAGTCAGGCGGGGACGATCAGGGTGTTCCTCCCTCCTGTCCGGGCTGCGGCGCATTCTTACGTCCGGATGTCGTGTGGTTCGGTGAGGCGTTGCCGGCCGGGACGCTCGAAGAGGCGTTCGGGGTGGCCAGGGGCTGTGACCTCTTCATCTCTGCCGGGACCTCGGGGCTCGTGCAACCCGCGGCCTCGCTCCCGTTCGAGGCGCTGCGTAGCGGGGCCGTGCTCGTGGAGATCAACCCGAACGACACGCCGCTCACCCGGCACGCGGATTATTCTTTGCGGGGCTTCGCGGGGGAGGCGTTGCCGAAGCTCGTAGAGGCGGCGTTCGGTCGGTGAGACCGAAGTGCGTCTCCGGGGCGCTGAGCCTGTGGTAAGCAGCGCTACGCACACCTATTCGAGTGACCCGTTTCACATTAGATCTCCAGGGGACCCGTATAGTCCTGGCGTACCACAAGAAAGGAGCAGGACGCATGCCCGTGGAAGACCTACGGCAGAGCCAGATGATGAGCCACATGCTCGACGCTTTGGAGAACGGTGAGGACATCGGACACTACGGTCGGTTGACGTTCGTCATGATCTCACGCTACTTCATCGACAACGCCGAGATCGTACGACTCCTGACGCAAGACCACGACGCCGGCGAGCAGGAGGTGCGCGCCATGGTCCAGCAGGTCGAGGATAAGGTACAATCCGCCCCGCGCGACCGCATCATGAAGTGGCAGGCGCAGCAGGATTTTCAGATCTGCCCCAACCCCGACGACCCGGACGCCTGCAATATCTACAACGAGCTACAGTTCCCCGACGAGCTCTACGAGGACATCCAACGCTATCGCGAGGAGAAGGCTTAGTAAAGCCTCTGGCTATGATGGAAGGCGTGCTCAAGGTCCTTTTCTGACAGCGGAGTGCACGAGTAATGATCCCGTGCCTCGTAGCCACAGTGTGTGAACCACCCCAGCACATCCTCCTACCTCACCGCCCTCATCGCCTCACCCGTCGCCTCGTCCAGCAACTCGCCGCGTGCGCGCCCCTGCCTTCCTCACCATGTTCTTTATCTTTGAGAACGCTTCCTCTATCGGGTTGAGCTCCGGCGAGTACGATGGCATGAATACGAGGTCGCAGCCTCTGGTTTTGATGAGTTTCTTTACCCTTT
>JAABVA010001928.1_pt1 | contig 21251 bp, 21 predicted proteins | sample 5560331 | NCBI WGS metagenome assembly JAABVA01 (sample SAMN12812661, study PRJNA571458) | rock metagenome | isolation source: Antarctica rocks | place: Antarctica: Victoria Land, Mt New Zealand sud | collected 2016-01-07
CCGGCCCAGACCGCCGCGGTGATCACCGCCTGCCGCGCCTGCGACGGGGAGCCGTACCGGGTGGTGTCGTAGACGCCGGTGTGGGCGATCTGCAGATAGTTCTCGGCCAGCTCCCGCGGACCGCCGCGGCGAGAAACACCAGCAGCCCCCGCCGCCGCCGGGACGTCGTCGATGATCGGCGCGGCGGGCGGCGATAGCGGGGGAGCAGTGGTCAGTGCGGCGAGCTCGACGGCCAGGGCCTCGGTGAGGCGCTGCCACACCCGCGGCGGGTTACCGATCCGCGCAAGAGCCACTGCCTTGTCCAGCGGCCCGTGCAGCACCTGGAAACCGCCGGAGCGGTGCCGGGCGCCAGGCGGGCGGATCAGACCGTCCGTCAAACCCAACATGGGCGACACATCCATGCTCGGCGTCCGCGCCGCCAAAGCCCGCGCCACCTCCCGCGCCGCGTCGAAGGCAACCGGCCGGCCCAGCGGAATGTAGAGGTGAATGCCGCCTGACGGTGACTCGTCGCTGATCAGTTCACCACCGCAGCGGTGCACCAACGCTGCAACCGCGGCCGCGTCGGTCAGCACCTGTTCGCGGCCGCCGAGCTTCACGTCCAAATCCACCACCAGAAGGCGGGTGTCGCCGACGTTGCTGTAGATCGGCACCGCCGCCGGCACCGACCCCGGCACATGCGAGGCGAACGACCGCCTCCACCCACCGCGATACGACCCGCCCCCGTTGCGGGACTCCCGCACCTCCGGCCGGCCGGCCAACAACGGAGCCAACGCAGCCCAAACAGCGGCGGCCAGCGCTTGATCCCGAGCCGCAGACACAGCAGGGGACCCCGCCGGGCCGGTCATCCGGTCGGTGGAATGAAAACTTCGGGCGATCTGGGAAGAGGGTGCGGCGACACACCCGACGAACCCTTGGCAGGTCGATGGGTATGCGCTACCCTCAGAGCTGCCTACCAAGACAGATCCTTAAAGGGTCAGACCGGACCAGCGGCGAACTGGTTCAGTCGTTGATGTGCACCTTGCCCGTCCCTTGCTAAGGGGGCGGGTTTTGTGCGTTATGGAGTTGTGTGCAGGCGCAGAACGGTCAGCGCGGTTCAGGCAACATCCGCGAACGGCAACCCCTCCTGGATCTCCTCGGGGAAACGCAACCCTGTGTCTCGGATGACCAGGTGCGTCAGATAGTCGGTCAGGCTCATTCCGAGGGCGGACGCCGCGTTGACTGCGGCTTCCTTCAACTCCACCCTGACGTTAGCGTCGATGCGTGTCTTCACCCCAGGTGAGGGGGGTCGACCGGGGCGCCTGATCTGGCGGCAGGCACTGGCTTCCTGACTCATGACGCCGATACTGCCGTTGCATACACATGGAACAGCGGAGGCGCGCCGGGAATTGAGTGAGTCATTCGTCGTCGGTAATCGTGAAGAGAGCAGCGGTGGTGTTCTCGTCCAGGAGGACGAGGTTCGCGACAATCGTCACCCGTCGCCACGTCCCCGTGTTTGACCGCAGGCGTAGCGTCCCTGTCGTCTTGGACGCCGCCGCCAGTCCCTTGGTGATCGCGAGCGCGACGGGAAGATCCTCATCGTGGATCCAGGAAAGCGGATTGGCCTCATCCTTCTGCCATCCAAGTCCAGGCATTGGCTCGTCCAGCCATTGCAGTATGCGGAAGGTCTTGATGTTGACCACTGCTCGGTACTGATTGGGCTCCGCAATGCTCTGGAGCAGCCTCTGTTCGAGCACGATAGGTGGTGGGGCGGCCGGGATTGCCTCTGCCGGTCCGAGATCATGCGTGATACCACGCAACACGACTTCCTTCTTTCCTGCACTGGTGATCTCGACTACCGCTCGACAGCTGAAGTGGGCAGCGCGGCGCGCTTGATCGTCACGGACAACGGTCCACGTTGCCTGGTGTTCGTCGCCTGGTTGGGATCGGACGATCAGGGCCATGGCTGCAGCTACATCCGTGTTGGTCAGAAGTCGAGTGAATGCTTCCGCGGTATGTCGAGTCTCTTGCCGCAAGTCCATGGGAACGCCGTAGAGGTCCAACAGATCATCACTGCCGCCGATAACGTCAGTCGTAAGATTGAAGTGCCAGGCGCCGGCAGGATCCCTAGGCAGCGGGTTTTCCGAACTCGCCCCGACCCACACGTACACGCCATGGACGTTCCCTGCAAAACTGACGAGCGGCACTCCAATGATGCGCCTCTCGCCTACGCTGTGGTCTATCAGTTTCCGTTCGGAGGTGGCTTGTAGAACTGCCGCCTCGACATCCGTCAGCGATGAGCGGCGTCTGAAAACGGAAGCCAGCGGAACGAATGGTCTGGGACTGTCACCTACGCCGATCACGCTGGCGAGCCCGGGGCCGAAAGTTTCGATGAGAAGCCATTTTGGGGGCATTATCGTGTATTCCTCGTGTCATGTTGCGGCGGCAGATTAGACTTGCGTGCGAGGTGTCTTGCTAGCTGAAATAGACGCTGGTAACCTACTGGGAAAAGCCGGCTGAGAAGATCGACCGCACGGGCATCGTGACCGATGAGTATTCGGCTCTTACGCTGGCGAACACCTCGAAGAATGGCGCGGCTAGCCTGTTGTGGTGTCGTACGAGCGAGCCTATCGAACGCGCGGTTAATGGCATCCAGATCCTGCCCGGCGGCCGCGCGACTGGTACGGAGGATCGAAGTTCGGATTGCACCCGGATAGACACAGGCAACACGCACTGGCCATCTCGCGAGCCGGGCTTCCTGCTCGACGGCGTGGGTAAAACCCCGGACCGCGAATTTCGCCGCGTTGTATGCGCTGTAATTAGGGGCGGAGATCAGCCCGTAGGCGCTGGAGATATTCACGATGACTCCCGCACCTGAGTCCACGAGATGAGGGAGAAACGCGGTCGTACCGTGAACGACTCCCCAAAAGTCCACATCTACTATCCGTTGGATATCCTCGTACTCAGTCTGCATCACATCACCTGTGAAGATGACGCCAGCGTTATTGAACAAGATGTCAACTCGGCCAAATTCTGCAATCACCAACTGTGCGTACTCCTGCATCGCCCGTCGGTCGGCGACGTTCAACTCGGTCACCAGGACATGGACCCCAGCCGCGACGCACTGGCGTGCTGTCTCCTGCAGTCCATCAACGTCGACATCGGACAGTGCGAGTGCGGCCCCCTGCTGGCCCAGGTTCACCGCAAGAGCACGCCCAATGCCGGACCCGGCGCCAGTGATGACACTGACCGCATCTTCAAACATCTGGAGTCCCTCCTAGATTAGGCCTGCCGAGTTGATGCAACCCATTGGCGGCGACTACATCCGGCATTGGGTTGACACCTCTCAGTGCCACGATTTAGGCTCTCGGCGCACCCCGGGTTGTAGGTCTCCGGGTTGGGTCAGCGTCTGCATCCATCGGCCTGTTCCCCCGCATCTGCCTTTGCGCCAAGTCCCCACGGGACGACGCCGTCTGCGATGTAGGAGGAATGTCCCAGTGAAGCACAGGTTTCCGGCCGATTGGCCACTCTATTGGTCGTCGAACGCGTCCATGATGTACGCCGCGAGTCGCGCCGCCAGTTCTTCGGCGCGAACAGAATCTGCGCTGTACCGAACTCGCATCCGCTCCCTGTCGCCAGCGGCACGATCGGGAACGACGACCCCCACCGCCTCAAGAGCATCCAGATTCCTGCGTATGTTCACCCTCTGCCCTCCGACCCCAGCGACGATGTCGGACACGAGCGAGCCAGGGTGCCGTGCCAGCCAGACAACAATCGCAATTCTGGTGGGCGAGTGCATCAACTCGTACGCCTCATCCACGAGCGGCGGCAGCGCGGCGACGGGATGGACGACGTGAGGCACTGTGCCATCTTCCCCGATGTGGTGTCGTGGACATACGCACCTTCCCTTGCCCTGTCATCTGATACATTGATAGTATCAGTGCTGGTAGTCCAGAAGCGGAGATGGAGGGGTGCTTTTGCACAGTCTCGCTTGAACATGGTGATGCAGGGCGGGCTCGCGAGCCGCGGTGGCGTTTGAGTTGGGCTGGGCCGGTCCAGCCCAACTCAAACGAGAGACGACGGCTTCGCTGATCAGTGCGTGAAACAGAACATCACCGGCGGCTTCGGAACCTACGAAGCCCGGCGTCCTGGCCACCGGCTACCCCAGCGGATCTGCCGTACTCCGACGGCTCCGGTGCCCTCATCGGCTGCGAATTCGGCGGCTGAGAAACAGATCTCACCTGCGTCCCTTCTCGTTTCCCCCAGCGAATTCGGCGGATGAGGCGCGCCCCCTGCCGCGCCTGCCGTAAACGGCCGCCTGGACGCCGGCCGCACAGATCCCACTTCACTCTTTCCAGCACTGCAGCACAGGCAAGGAGATAGCCGAATGAGCAATCCAGCACTCCACCCTGACCGGCGGGAGATCACCACCTACCCGGCGATGACCGCGGACTGGTCGGTCCGCACCCTGGTCCCGTGTGTGTTGGTGGCCGCGAGGTTGACCGACGACGCCGCCGACCTCGCGCAGCTACCCGAAATCACCCCGGTGAGTTTTCAATGGCCGGGGTTGTTGGAGCGGGCCAGCCGCATCGTGACCGGTGCGGGGGCGGTGTTGCTGGAAATGTTTCTGGCCGAGCACCAGGGGCGCCCAAGTGCTCTGCCACCGACCTATCAGGTGTTGCGGGAAGGCCTGGGCCCGGAAGTCTTGGACGCCGCGGATGATGCGCGGATCGCAGTGTTGCCGCATCAGATCGGGCAGCACGCCTACTACACCGCCACGGTGGGGGTGCAACTGTTGCATCTTCGTCATGGCGCCCACTCGGGGGAGATCCGGCGGCTGCGGGATGCCGCGCAGGTCAGTTTCCTTGACCTGCAACAGGATGTGGCCCAATGGCAGCTGTCCCACCCCGCCGACGTCGGCCTCCCGGCCGAGCTGCCGGCCGGTGCGCGGACGGCATGGCCGTTGCCGGTGCGGGCACCTGCGCAACGCCGGGTCGGTGCCTGATGGGTACCGGGCCGGTAGGGATCGACGGCGCGTTGGTGGCGGCGTGTGTGCGGCTGTCGGTGGGCGCGGCCCGGGAGTTGGTCGGTGAGCCGCGATGAACTCCTTCGCGCAGCTGGCGGCGGTGGCAGCGCGGCCGAAGGTTGGTCCGGGGCAGCTGTCTGCGACCGGCGCCCCGGCCGGGCACGGGTATGCCAGCCGACTGGTAGCGGTGGGGACGCTGCTGCTGGATGTCGCCGCGGTGGTGGGCATTTGCGTGCTGGCCGGGACGGCAGTGGTGATCGCCGTGATGATCACCCGGCTGCACCGCGACGCGAACGTATCCCGCGCCTCGTTGACATCCCGGGTCGCGCAGATCAAGTGGGCGCATTTCGCGCTGATCGGGGTGGGCCTGTCCGCGGCGCTCACCGTCGCGCAGGACTTCATCGCCTCCCACCAGGACTGGGTGGCGGCCACCTTGGGCGGGGCGGCCGCGGTGCCCACGTTGTCGCAGGTATTTGCGGGCCACTTCCTGACGGTCGTGGTGCTGCTCCTTTCGGCGGCCCTGGTCGTGGTGTCGGCGGCCTTTTTGAGCCGGGCCATCGGTTCCACGATGCGGCTGCTCCGCCCGGAACCCAAGCCATGACGAACCTGCCTGCGGTACAGCCCATGCAGACCCGCATCACCCGATACACGGATGGACCAGAAAGGCGGCGGTGGAGATGAAGTTGTTCGGAGCGCGGGGTGCGGTGCAGGCCCGGATGGCGGCGATGCAGGCCGATTGTGACCGTCTGGGGGGCGCTGGGCGGGTAGTCGGGTTCGGCGGCTGGATCGGCGGGGTAGGTAAGACGACAGCTGCGGCGGCGGCGACGCAGCTGTTCTCGGACATGCTGGCTGCGCCGGTGGACGCGCTGGACGCCAACCCCGACAAGGCGTTGCTGCGGCAACGGGTGCTGGGCGGGGTGGGTCGTGGCCGGCTGCTGGAGTTCATCGCCGATCTGGACCGCATCCACACCCCGATGGACCTGGCCGGCTATCTGGATTCGGTGGGCCGGCTGCATCTGCTGCACAAGGACGGAATCCACACCGACGCGGTCGCCGCGATCACCCAGGCCCAGTGGACAGCGGTGATCGCCAAGCTCACCGGCTACGCGCAGCTGATCACGGTCGACGGGGGCACCTCGCAGGTTTCCCCGGCGGCGAAAGCGGTCCTGAGCCAGGTCGACCACTTCGTGTTCTGCATGCGACTGGATCCGACGGTGTTTAACCCCACCGCGGAAGGCCTGGCAGAGCTGACGCAGGCCGGATTCGAGGACCTGGTCGCCACCTCGACCATGGTCATCACCACCACCGACGCGCAACAGAAACTGACCCCGCTGCTGCAGGACGGCATCGCCCAATTCCGGGAAGGCGTCGGCCGGGTCGTGTTGGTGCCCTATGACCACGGCGCCGGCTCCGTCGGCCAAGTCCGGGTCGAGGGGTTGAAGCCGGCGACGCAGCTGGCCTATCTCGAGATGGCCGAACACATCACCGAGGTGTTCACCCGCACCCGCCGCAACACCGCGTCAACAACCATCGACTCGGCCGGGCCGGCTGAGGCGCCGCCGGACCGGTGGCCGCTGCGGGCGGTACCGCCCGCGGAAACCGAATCGGCGTCATGAGCAGCACCGACGGCGGCAAGGGCCGCGACTGGGGGGTGCCGTTGTTCACCCCGGAACAGATCGACGCCGAAACCCGTCGGCGGAGCCGGTCCCGCAAACGGCGCCGGCTGGCGTTGGTTACCGGCGGCGCTGCGGCGGTCCTGGTGGTCACCGCAGCCGGGGCGGTGCTGCTCATCGGCCACCACACCCCACCCCCGTCCGTACCGGCGCTGGCCGCCACCCTGGCCGAATCAACCCTAGCCGGCCACGCGACCCCGACCCCGACCCCGATGGCCACCACCTCATCTGAACCGATCCCCACCACGACGGTGCGGATCACCGTGCGGATCACCGTGACGAAAGTGAGCGTGACGAAAGTGCCGGTGACCATCCTGCCCATATCTCACCCGGCGACCACGCGCCGACCGGTGATCACCCCGTCTTCGGTGACGGTGGCCCGATGATCCGGCGTGGCGGCGACGCGGACAACGCCGCCGAGTTGAAGATGGCACCGTTCCGCACCGCCGGGCACAAGCCTGGTGTCGAGAGACCTTCCGCACCAACACATCCGGGGACGCGGGTGCCCGGGGACGCGGCAGAGAATAACCCGCCCAACCCTTTCCTGCGGCCATCCGGCCGGCAAGAGAAACGGAATCATCCGCAGCCACCGGCTCCGCCAACGGCGCCCCTGGCCGAACCGGCCGCCACCCACACGACAGAGCCGCCGCCGCGGGTGGCTTCCAAGGTGCTGCCCAAGGGGTTCCGCAGCAGCGACGCCGCCGCCGTAGCGCGGTGGTGCGTGGACCCGGCGTTGCCGGGGCTTCGGGCCACGGTGTTCTCCGTCGGCGGCGGGGTCGGGGTATCGACGGTGACCGCGGCCATCGGTGGGTTCGTCGCCGCGTTGTCCACCGACCCGGTGGTGGCGTTGGAGTTGGCGGATCGGCCGTGGGCCGGGCTCTCGCGTCGGGTGGCCGGGGAACCGCAGTCGTTGTCGGTGGTGCAGTGGCGGCAAGATCCCGCCGTCTCCGCCGATCCGGTGGCCGCCTTGAAACTGGCCGCGGCCGGGCCGTCCGGTCTGCGGGTGCTGGGCGCGGCCGCCGACCAGCTGCCCTGGTGGTGGGCGACCATCCCGGCGCCCGTAGCGGTGTTCCTCGACGCCGGGTCCTTCGACAGCAATCCTCAGTTGCCGGGGCTGCTGGCCCAGGGAGGCCCGGTCGCGGTGATGGTGGCCCGCGCGGATGGCAGCGGTGTCGACGCGGCGCTCACCGCGTTGGCTGTCTTGAAGTCCGCCGTGCACGGCCGACCACCCGAGGTGCTGGTGGTGCTGGTCGACGCCGGCGGTTACGGCCGGGTCGCGGTCAAAGCGGCCGCCCAACTGGCCGACTCTGTCGCCCAGGTCGTCACCGTCGGCCAGTCGGAGGCGTTGCGGCGCACACCCCTTCGCATTGACCAGCTGGAAAAGCCGACTGCGGCAGCGATAGCCAGGATCGCGCACCACATCGCCGACCGGACCTGGCGCCGCGGCGCCGCTACTGCCAGCAATGCCGATCTGGCGCCGTCCGGCGGCGCCGCAACCGTTCACCCCACCCAACCGTTCACCCCGTCGTCGTCTCTTCAGGAGGAAACCGCATGATCATCCACACGCTCACCACTCAACTACTGGACGTCCATCAACAGCACCCGTGGTTGATGGTTCCCACGGTCCCGCCCGGTGCACCCCAGACGCAGGACTACAACGTGCCGGCCAGTGACGGCGGGATAAAGAAGCTCAACATTTGGATCACGTTTGCCTCGATCATCAAATACGTCGGCTACGGGCTCACGTTTTTGGCGTTCTTGTGCGGGATCGTGGTGTGGGGGTTCGGCCACTACTTCCTGGGCCAGCACTCCACCACCTCGGCCAAACAGGTCATCATCCGGGCCGGGGCGGCCGCGGTGTTTCTGGGCTTGGCCGGGACCATCTGGTCCTGGCTGATCACCTGACCGCCGCACGATGAGCTACAGCCAGGTTCAGGGCAGTCCCGGTGCCAGACGCGCTATCGCGGTAGCGGTCGTGGTGCTGCTGTTGGTGGCGGGCTTGGGCGGCGGCTACCTGTGGGGTCACCACAGCGCCGACCAGGACGCGGCCGCCCAAACGGCGGCCGCCGCGGCCACCCCCGGTGGTGTCGCCGCCGGCGGGTCGGCGGTGGTGCCGGTCAGCAAGGGCGGCCCCGCCCGGATCGTCGGCGGGATCGCATCGGGATACACCGACGACCGGCAGGGCGCGATCAGCGCCGCTGTCGGGTTCCTGCAGACCATCGCGATGGCCGATTCCGGTCTGGTGACCACCGTGGCCGCCTCCGCTCAGGTGTTGGCGGGCAACCCGTCCGCGGCCGCGGTCAAGGCCTTGACCCAAGATCCAGGTTCGATACCGCAGGCCGGGTTTGAGCAGGAGTACATCGACAACCCGCTGGCGGTGAAAGTCATCTCGGCCACGAAAAACGCCGTGCAGCTGAGTTTCTGGGCCTGCTTCACCGGTGGAGACTCCACGATCGCAGGGCAGCCGGTGCTGGCCACGACGGGCTGCAGCATAGAAAATGTGGCGCTGTCCTGGGAACGGGGGGATTGGAAGGTGGCGGACTACCAGACCCAACAGCCACCGGCTGGCACCACCATGACCACCCTGGTGCGGACCCAGGGTTATCACCTGCTGGCCGGGGTGTTCACGCTGCTGACCGTGGAACAGCCGTGAAGACGCGGTGGCGGTTAGGCACGGTCCTGGGTCTGGTGCTGACCGTGCTGGTGACCCTGTCCGGAGTGGCGGCGGCGGACACCGGTGGCCCACCGGTGGCCGCGAACGCCTCAGCGATCGGGGACTGGCCGCAGGCCTTGCAGCAGCTGGTCGCGGGGACGGCGGCGTTTCGGACCGGGCCCTGGTACACCGATCCCGGCTGCAAAGGCCACGGCGGCAATGTCGGGATCTACATCAACACCTACCTGGCGCACGAGAAGGACTTCTGGTTGCAACTGGCCAAGTCCACCAATCAGGGCAGCAACGCCGGCGACGCACAGAAATTCATCGACGCCGCCGGCGGCGCTTCCGGCTTCAACACCTGGCCCGGCGCAGCCGGTATCGCCACCTACGGGATGCCCACCAAAGGGACGTGCGCGGACACGTTGAAAGCCTGGGGCACTCCCGATGCGACCTCGGTGTGGGGGTTCAAATGGGTCGACACCCCCGACGAGCCGTCGATGACCAAGATGATGCAGATCGGTACGCCGACCGGCGACGACCTGGATCCGCACAACGTCGCCAAATGGGGCAACAACTCCGACACCGCGTATTTGAAGAGTCGCGCCTTTTACTTGAACTGCGACCCAGCAGGGGTAAACACGAAAGCTGGACGGCAGTGCCAGAACTGGAACTACGGGGTGCAGAACCTGATCGTGGGCACCGACCAGTGGAAGGTCGCGCACGCCAGCTTCTGGTCCAACGTCGGGCTGTTCGTCAAGATGGTCGGCTTCGGGGTGTTCACCGCCCCGGCCTGGGTGATGGTCGGCGCCGGTTTCGTGCTGGGCCTGGTCGGCAAGGGTCTGCAGGCCGTCGCCGACTACGCCGCGAAAAAAGGTATGGACCAGGTCGTCGCGTTCTTCACCAGCGGGTTGATCACCATGTGGGGGGCTTTCACCTCCTGGATGGTCAACTTCACCACACCTAACCTGGCCACCGGCGGGTTCATGGCGATCTACGACCTGATCGCCGGGATCATGTACGGGCTGGCGTTTTTGGGTTGGCTGCTGGCGTTGACGGTGGCGTGGCGGCGCGGCAAACTCGGCCGGTCCCTGCTGGGTGGAGTCCGGGCGGTGCTGGCCATCCAACTCATCCCGATCATCGCCGTCTCCATGCTCACCCTGGCCCGGGAATGCACCAAACTGCTGATCGCGGGGCATGTCGATTCCATCGGCTCCGCCAAATTTGCCACCTCACTAGTAGCGGTGAACCCGGTCGTCGGCCTGCTCGCCGCGGTGTTCGGCATCATCGGGCTCCTCGTGGCCCTGCTGATTCTGATCTTCCAGATCCCGCTGGTATTCGGGCACGCCCTGTTCGGGGTGATCGCCGGGGCCGGGCAGGCCAACCCCGCCACATCCGGCTGGCTGCTCAAATGGTTCTTCACGTTCCTGTCCCTGTGTTGGACACCGTTTTTCATGGTCGGTCTGTCCATCCTGGGCCAGGACCTGATCGCCGGGTTGGACTCAAACACCCAACAAAACGTGGGCCAGCAGATGGCCACCGTGCTCGGCGGGCTGCTGATCATGCTGCTGCTACCCACCACCCCGTGGCTGTTGTCCGGGATCATGTCGGTCACCGCCGGGCGGGTGTCCGCCGCCGCTGATGCGATCGGGGAAAAGGTTGGCGGCGACATGATGTCCGCTGCGGGCGAGGCCGGCCGGGCCGGGATGGAATCGGCCGGCCGGGCCGCCGCCGCCGGCGGTTCGGAAACCTGGGGTGCGTTGGCGTCCAGGGGATCCAACCTGATGCTGCTGGACCAGATGAGCAACGCCGCTGGCACCGGTGAAAGCGGCGGCGGGGCGGGCCGCGGCGGCGGGAACACCGCCGGAGCCGGGTCGGGTAGCGCCGCCGGAGCCGGCGTGGGCCGGCCGGGGGGAGACACTTCATCGTTGGCCGGAGATGTCGCTCAGGGCGCCGCCGCCGGCGGCCCTGTCGGGGCGGTCGCCGCCGCCGCGTCCGCACTGATCGGGGGCGCCGCAAAGATGGCGCAGCCCAACGACGGGGACAGCTCAGCGGCGGGTGAGACGGCGGTAGAAGGAGGGACCGGAGCCGCGGCCCTCGGGGTGACCGGGGCCTTGGGCGACGCCGCCCCAGGCACCGAAGCGGCGGCGGGTGGCGTGGCGCTGCCGGGTGTTGGGCAAGCCGAGGAACAGGGCGGGGAGGGCGGCGAGCAGACACCGGCCCTGCCGGGTGGCAGTGACGAACGCACCGCCACCAGTGCCGGTGTCGAGCAAGCGGGTATCGGACAGGCGGGTATGGAGCAGGAGCCGGCGACCGTTGCGGCGGGGGGTGACACTGCCGGGTTGGGTGAGGACGTCGGCGGCCGCCACCACGCCGACCAGGGTGCCGGCGGCAGCGCAGCAGTCGAACCCGCAGCCGCAGAGGTGGGCGGCACTGGAACCGGTCTGGGCTCGGGTGAATCGTCAGCGTCACCTGGCTCGACGGTGGGTGGTTCAACACCGATGGGTGTATCTGACGATTCGGCCGGAGTTAGCGCCGGACCGGGTATCGGGGCGGGTGTGAGCAGCCCGCTGACCCCGGACGCGCAGTCGGGACCAGAAATAGCGGCCGGCTCGGGACCAGCAGGCCAAACAGGATCCGGGGCTTCATCGCCTGGACCAGATGCGGTGGATCCGGCGCCCGGGGTTGGCGGCGGAGCGCAGCAGTCGGTTGCGCCCATGCCTCCGATGACCGCGCCCGGCCTCGACACGTCCTGGTTCGATCCGCTGGCACCGACCAGCGCGCAGATGGCGGCCGGCCGGGGTCAGGACGCGGCGGCGCCGGACTGGATCAGCGATCCGCCGGAACCACCACCACCGGCACCTGCCCGGCCCACCGATCCGGCGGCGGCGACCAGCTCAGCACCGGTGTCGCTGCCCGTTCCGGCCGGCCGGTCAATCCCGGCCAGTCCCGCAGCCAATCCCGCATCGTCAACGGTCCGGCGTGACCGCCGCGGTGGACCTTCGGAAGGACAATCGTGAGTCAGACACAAACGCCCGAGCAGGCGCGGGAGTTTTACTTCCCGCCGCGTCAGACATCACGGTTGCTGGGCCGCTTCGGCGCCGTCGATCTGGCCATGTTCGCCGCCGCGATCGTGCTGCTGGTGGTGGCACTGAATCTGCTGCCGGCGTGGGGTTGGCTGATCGCGTTGGGCATCCCGGCGCTGATTTTGCTGTTGCTGCCGCTGCCCCGGCCGGCCGGAGGCCGACCGTTCACCGACTATCTTGGCCCAGCCGTTGGCACGGTGTGGGACAAGCTGACCGGCCGGAATGTGTATCGGGGCACCGTATTTGCCCCCGACTCGCTCAAGTACCGGATGGATCTTCCGGCAGATCTGGCCGGGTACCGGATGATCTCGGTGCCCGCCCGGGACGGGGTGTCCCGGATCGGGTTGATGGTCAACGAAGCCCATCCGAAACATCGGACCGCGGCCGCGACGATGCTGACCTCGGGGCAGTCGCTGATCACCGCCCACGAAGCATCCGCCGCGATCAGCCTGGACGGGTACGAGGCGGTGCTGGAGTCCTGGTGCCAACGCAAATCCGGCATCGGCCGCTACCAGGTGATGGTGCGTACCGCACCGGATGTGATCAACCAGGCGGCCCGGCACGTATACCTGCGGGCCCCGATCACCAGCGGCCCGGTCTGGGAGAACACCCGGGAACTGGTCACCGGCCCGGCGGCGTCCGCGGTGCGGCAGGAAATTTACGTGGTCATCGAATTCGACCTGTCCGCGCTGTCCAAACAGATCGAACAGGTCGACAAGAACTGGGGGGACGAGGCCATCGGCGGCGCGGTGCGGGACCTGCTGCTGGACATCGAAACATCGCTGAACGAGGAACGGATCAAATCCGACGGGTGGCTTCGGCCCGGGCAGTACGCGGCGCTGATCCACACCCAATTCGACCCGGACTCGATGCCGCTGTACGACATGCTCGGCGCCGTCCACAAGGACCTCGACCCGCGACTGGCCGGCCCCTCGGCGACCGAACGGTCCTGGAAGTACTACCGCCACGATTCGGCGTTGTCCCAAACCATCTGGGTACACGAGATGCCCGGACGGCCAGTCCGCACCGGGTGGCTACGGCCGGTTTTGGGGCAAACCGGGGTGCAACGCACCGTCAGCCTGGTCGCCCAACCGCTGGACGCGCTGGTCGCGCAGCGGCAGGTCCAGCGGCAAAGCCAAACCACCGGCTCCGACGTGGAACTCAGACAGCAGAAGGGCATGTTCGTCTCGGCCCGTAAACGCAAAGAGGTCCACGCAGCCGCCGAACAGGACCAGGCGTTGGCCGGCGGCGACGGATTCTTCCGCTACCAGATGTTCGTCACCGTCACCGCGGCCACCGAGGCGGCCCTGCACAAAGACGTGTTGTCGGTGCAGCGCCGACTGACCAAGGCCTACTGCCAATCGGTGGTGCTCTACGGCGAACAGGACCAGGCGTTCTTCGCCGGCGCCCTACCCCTGGCCCGCGGTTTGGCTCCATTACGGGGCGGCGGAAAATTCTGATGCCCACCATGACCTTCCTTTCCTACCCAGCTCAACCACGACTTGCGATGTCCGGCACGGCCGGGAGGGGGCAGCAGTGATGTTCCAGAAAAAGAAAGATCTGTGGGTGCCGCAGTGGGCCCGGGACGCCGGACCGGCCCGCCCGGCGGTGGGTGAGGAAATCGTCCGGCGGATGCAGCTACGTGACGCCGCCGCGGCGGCCGGGGTGGCCGCGGAACGGCAGACCCGGGAGTTGCAGGCGGTCCTGGCGCGGCAGGCCCCGCCGGGTGCGGGCGCCTTTGTGGCCAACCGGAAAGGCGCCCGCGGGGTCGGGTCGGGCCGGATCCGTTCGCCGATGCGGCTACCCGTGCACACCGCGCCGTCCCGGATGCTCAAATCGATCTACCCGTGGATCACCGACCCGGGCCTGGGCATCGACGGCGCCTACATCGGTGTCGACCTGTTCTCCATGTCCTCGTTCCTGTTCGACATCTGGGAGCTGTATCCCAGCATCATCACCTCACCGAACATGTTCCTGATGGGGGTCCTGGGGGCGGGTAAATCTGCATTACAGAAATGCCTGATCTTGCGAATGTTGGTGTTCGGGATCCGGTTCTCCTGGGTGCAGCTCAAACCCGAATACGACGAGCTGTGCGCGGCGATCGGGGTACTGCCGTTGCGGGTCGGACCTGGGCAGCTGGTCCGGCTCAACCCGCTGGCCGAGATCCGCCGACACCCCGACCAGACCTACGCCGAGTGGGTCAATTCCAACCGGGTGCGCCGGATTACCCTGACCCAGGGGCTGCTGCGGGCCAGCTCGGGCAGACCGCTGTCCGACATGGACGAATCGGTGATCGGGTGGGCCTTGGACTCGGTCACCGGGCAGGACGACCCCACCCGGGAGCAGCTGGCCCCGGTGTCCCTGCCCACCCTGCTGGCCGCCATGGTCAATCCCGAGCGGTGGGCCGACCGCGCCGAAGCGGCCGGCGAAACCATCGCCACGGCGATGGAAGGCTCCCGCCAAGCCAGGCTGCGGCTGGATGCGTTGGTCAACGGCTCGCTGCGGGGGATGTTCGATTCCACCGAGGCCCGTAACACCGCCTTCGATCTGCAGGCCCCGGGCACCCTGCTGGATTTGTCGGCGGTGCGCTCCAACAACGACCTGACCGTGTTGGCCATGGTCTGCGGCCAGTCGGCCATGGAAGCCGAACTCATGCACCCCGACGCCGGCCGCCGACTGGTCGGCTACGACGAAGCATGGAAAGCGATGCAGTTCCTGGACCTGCTGCGCCGCATGCAGGAGCAGTGGAAATTGGCCCGGATGTACGGCATCGCGAACCTGCTGGCCTTCCATCGGTTCTCCGACCTCGACGCCGTCGGCGAATCGGGATCCGAGGCCCGGGCCCTGGCGCACGGGCTGCTCAAAGACTCCGGGGTGAAGATCTCCTACCGGCAGGAAGCCGACGCGCTACCGGCCACCCAGGACCTGATGGAACTGTCCAACGTGGAAACCGACCTGCTGCGCTACCTCAAACGGGGCGTGGCCATGTGGAAGGTCGGCAAACGCACCTTCGTGGTCAAACATTTGATGACCGCGATGGAACACCAACTGACCTACACCGACTCGAAGATGAAAATCGTCCGCGGCATCGACGACATCGACGACGGCGACTGGGAAGACATCATGGAAACCTGGGTCGCCCAATCCGCCTCTCCCACCGCGGGCGCTGGTGCCGTCGGTGCCGGTGCACCGTGATGGCCGGGACCCGCCCGACTACAGCTGGAGGTCAGCCCAGCGTGGCGCAGCGCGCCGGCTGCGCCGCCGCCGCAGTGGTGCTGCTGCTCCTATCGGCCGGGTTGGCCCTCGCTCCGGTGGTGGCCGGGCACCTGGCCTACCCGCTGACCGGGCGCCCCTGGCCGCGGCTGCGGACAGTGGGCTGGGCGATCTGGCACACCTGGGCGCACCCCGGCGGCCCGGTGCAAGACTGGCCCGCGCCCGCCGGGCGCCCGGCGACCTGGCTGGTCTACCTGATCACCGCCGCACTCGTCACGGTGGCGCTGGCCCTGGTCGTCGCTCTGGTGGCGGTAGTGGTGAAGGTCGGGCGGGGGCGCCGCACGGTCGGGGGCATGGCCACCCGGAAAGAGGAGCAGCGCAGCCACACGGAGACGGCTTTGCGGAACAGCGCAGCGAATCTTCGGCCGGTGCTCTCGGCGACCACCAGGGGGCGGGAGCTGCGCCCGGAGCAGCTGGGCAGCTACCAAGGCCGGTCGGTGGCCACTGGGCAGCACATCTACCAGCCCGGGCAGGACTCGGAGATCGTCTGCGGGTTGACCGGGTCGGGGAAAACCACCAGCAAGGTGATCCCATCGGTGATCGACTGGGACGGTCCACAGGTGGTGTCCTCCACCAAGACCGACATTCTGCGCAGTACGTGGCAGTTCGCCGCCGACCGCGGTGGGCTGGAAGTGTTCGACCTGCGGGGATTATCCGGCGGGATGTTCCCTGCGCTGCGGGTCTCCCCACTGGCCGAATGCGATGACCCCGACGTCGCCGCCTCCCGTAGCCGCGCCATGATCGACACCCCGGCCAATTCCTCGGACAACAACGCCCAGTTCACCGCTCAGGGCAAGACGATCCTGCGGGGCTTGATGCACGCCGCGGCCCTGGAGGATCTGCCGTTCGAGAAGTTGCTGGGCTGGGTTTACAACCCGCTCAGTGAACAGCCGGCCAACATCATCCGGCGGGCCGGCCGCGGCTACAACATGTACGCCGATCAGCTCGACGCGGCCCGTAAACAACCCGAGAAGCAGCGGGAAGGGGCCTACTTGTCGGTGCGGGCCGCGGTGGACCCGCTGTCGACTCCGCTGATCCTGACCGGCATCAACCATCGGCCGTCCAGCTGTCTGCACATTCGGCAATGGTTGGGCAGCGGAAGCGGCACTCTGTACCTGATTTCCCACAAGACGACGTTGGCCGGGGCGGAACGGATCGTCACGTTCCTGATCGACACCATCTTGGACGATGCCCGCACCTTGGCCGCCGGGTCGCCGGCCGGACGGCTGGATCCGATGTTGTCGCTGTGGGCCGACGAGGCCACCAACGCCTGCCAATTGGCCTCCTGGGAAACCGTGCTGGCCGATTCCCGCGGGTGGGGGATCAGCGCGAAATTGGCGATCCAGAGCCGGGCGTTGCTGCGCAGCACCTACGGCCGGGAGATCGGTGATGCCATCTGGTCCGCGGCGAACACCCGACTGATGATCGGCGGTGGGGAAGGCGGCAACGACAGCAAGGAGTTGGCCGCCGCGTTCGGTGAGGAAGAGGTGGCCACCTACAGCCGGCAAAGCGGCGGCGGTGTCACCGTCGGCTCCCGGGACAAAGCGGTCCGCACCGAAGCGAACATCCTGAACCTGCCACCTGGGCGGGCGATCATGCGGGCCGCGCAAACCCCGCCCATCGAACTGGAGCTGCGGCCCTGGTGGGAACGACCCGACGCCGACGCGATCACCGGCTGCGGCAGCCGCTACGACCAGGCCCGTATTGAGCAGTCCACGCTGATCACCGCTCACACCCTGGGGACCGCCCGATGAACGGCACCGACCAGGGGGCGCCCTACCGATTCAGTCGGCGCCGGCGACGTGCGGTGTTGCTGCTGTTTCTGGGGGTGGTGGTGCCGTTCGTGGTGCACTCGGTGCACTACCTCACCGGCACCCACCCGGCGTACGTGCCATCGCACTGCCCGCCGCCCGGCAGCGGCAAGCTAATGCCGACCACGTGTTACGGGGTCCTGCCGGGCTTCTACAACTGGACCATTGCGCCGCCCCTGACGCTGGCGCTCGCCCTGGTGGTCGTCGGCGGGTTGCTTCGGCTCGCCGAGTACCGCCAGCAGCGACGCGACAGTTCCAGCGGGGCGAGCGGTTCCACCATGACGCCCTGGGCCCGTACCTGATGAACGACCACGACCAGCACTGGGACAGCCCGCCGCCCGACCCCGACGACCAGGACGCCGACTTCATGGTCGGATCATGGGCCATGACACCGGCCGCCGCCGATCATGAGGCGGCGCAGCCAGGACCGCCGGAGCGCCACGACCGGGCCGGGGACCAAATGCCGGAGATGGCGGAGCTACCCGAGTGGCTCAGACAAATCCTGGCTGCGGTGGACGTACAGCTGCGGGAGCACGGCGAGCAGATCGCTGTCGACGCCGCGGGACTGGTCGAGCACGCCGGACGCCTCGATGCCATGGGCCAACAGCTCGCCGACCTGGCCGCGCCGAAGGAAAAGTCGAAAACGCCTCACCTGCAGCGGTTCCGGTACGAACGAGTCGAACCAAAGGTGGCCGCGGCGGCGCAGAACGAGCTGGCGGCCTGGGTGCCGTGGCTGGTCACCGTGTACCGCCTCGAGGACCTGATACCGCCGTGCTGGCCACGCCACGACGCGTTGTTCGAGGAACTGGCTGGGCTGTATTTGAGCTGGGTCGGCGCGTGGAGCACCGACAACGACCCGTCCGGGCCGCTGGTGTGGCACGAACGCCTCGACCGGTTCCGCAGCCGCCCCCCGACGTGGGCCCGCGGGGTGCTCTGCCACGAACAGGCCTGCGGACTGGACACCACCGACAACACCCAACGGCTGGACCGATGGCTGTTGAGCAACGCCAACACCCACGACGGGACGACCGTGGATCAGTACCGGTTGACCCGGGGCCGCCTCGTCCTGCCCGCCCCGATCCCCGCCGCGCCACCCAAAGCTGACAAACCCAACAACCCAACCAGCGCCGGCGGCGCCCCCCCAGCCCACCCGTAACAGCAGGAAAGGACCCCATAGATGTACCCGAACAACTACACCAACTACATCGCCGACCGCGCCGTAGACAACGACGAGAACCAAGACCGGCGGCAGGAAGCCGAAACCGAACTGGCCGCCGCGCTGATCGTGCAGCAGGACCACCACATCGAGCTGACCGACCCGAGCGTGCAGGCCCAGGCGGAGCTGGACTGCGAACCGGATTACTGAGCCGATGATGAAAGCGGTGAGCGCAGTCGTGGCCGTGGTCGCCGCGGCCATGTTGGCCTGCTCGGCGATCATGGCCACGCTGCTGAGCGACCCCGACCCGCCGGCGGCCGGGATCGCTCTGGCCTCCTACCCCGGGCAGGGCGGGGTGATCTGCGCAACCAACGCGGCCGCGACCACCGTGGCCGGGTTCACCGGGGACCAGCTGGACGACGCCGCCACCATCGTGGCCGTGGGCCGCCGACTCGGCGTTCCGCAGCAGGGCTGGGTCATCGCGGTGGCCACCTCGATGCAGGAAGCGACGCTGCACAACATCAACTACGGCGACACCATGTCCAACGGCCAGATGTCTAGCAGCCGCGGCCTTTTCCAACAGCTGCAAACCTATGGACCGACCCGCACGGATCCAGCCGCCGCGGCCAAAATGTTCTACACCGGCGGCCCCCAAGGTCAGGCCGGGTTGATGCAGATCCCCGGCTGGCAGCAGATGAGCGTGGCCCAAGCCGCCGAATCGGTGCAACAGTCCGGGCTACCCGACGCCTACACCAAATGGCAGGACCCGGCCCGGCAGGTGGTCGGCAAAGTCGAAGGCCGCACCTGCACTGGGGCGACCGGCAACGGCGCTACCGGCGCCACCGGCGGCAGCACCGGACAGGTCGCCGTGGCCGGCAACCCGCAGGCCCAGACGGTGATCAACCGGGCACTGGCCGAAGTCGGCGTCCCGTATGCGTGGGGCGGCGGCGACACGGCCGGCCCGACGTTGGGGATCTGCGGACCGAACGGCGCCCAGAACGACTGCCACATCACCGGTTTCGACTGCTCCGGGCTCGTCGAATACGCCTACGCCGGGATCGGTGTCGCCGTGCCCCACCAAACCCTGGAGATCTGGAACGCGTTCCCGCACATCACCGACCGGTCCAAGCTGCTGCCCGGGGATCTGCTGCTGGTCTCCTCCGACGGCACCGCCGCCGGCATCCACCACGTGGCGATGTTCCTCGGCGGTGACCGGGTGGTGGAGGCACCGTACTCCGGGGTGCTGGTCCGGACCGTCGACAACTTCTGGGAATCCGGCAACGGCGCGCATTTCATCGGCGCCGTCCGCCCCGGCGCCACCCGCACCGTCTAACGCGCTCCACCGGAAAGGACCCCCTGATGACACCCAGACCCGCCGCTCCACGACGGCCCATGTGCGCCCGTGCGTCTCAAGTAGCCGTTCTAGTGACTGCGCTGGGCGTCGTCGCCGCCTGTTCCGCCGCGCCGGCCCCGGTCGCCGTGGCCGCCCCCCGAAGCGCCGCCATGTCGTCGGCCGTCAGCGGACCGGTGGTCCGGCTCAGCCCACTGACCACCACCACCACGCCGCAACCGCAAACCCCGGCAGCGGAGACGTTGCCCTCGGGTGTCCCGCCGTTGTCGTTGCCGCCCACCGGATATCCCAGCCCCGCCGACGAAACCACCGCACCGGTCACCACCGCAACCACAACGCTGGTGACACCACCCACCACCGCGCCCCCCGTAGTCAAGCCGACGCCGGTGTCCACCACCCCGAAACCGGCACCCATCCCGGCCACAGGTTCGGCCACGATGCTGCCCCCCGCCGCCGCGATGACCCCGGTCGCGGTGGCCACCGCCTGGCTGGTCGCCTACCGGCAGGCCAGCTGGACCCAGCCGGTCACCGCCTGGATCGCCAGGGTCCGGCCCTATGTCACCGACAAGCTCTACCGCAGCTACCTGCCGCTGGCCGGTAAAGGTGGCGGCGCGGACTGGCGCACCTTCGTCGCCGGCAAATGCACCGCCACTCCGGGCAAGGTCGGCGGTGTCATCCCCCCGGAAGCCCCACACAGCGCCGGCCAGGTGTTCGTGCAAGTCGGGGGCACCCTGCACAACACCTGCGCCGCCGGGCCGCCGCCACCCGACGAACCGCTGGCCGCCACCCTGACGCTGCTGCACACCCCGACCGGGTGGCGCGTCGATGCCAGACAGTACTGAGTCAGGCATCCAGAGCAGTCAATGGCGCCATACTTCCCTTTGAATATTTCGACGCTGTAACGACCCGCCGGTCGGCAGCACGCCTATCGTGAGGACATCGCGCTTCCGGGCTTGACGTGTGTTCGAAGGACTTGCTGATGACGACTAGTTTGCGGTTGCGTGTGCGTGAGTCGCCGCTGCTGGTGTCCATTTTGGGTGACAGTCTGATCCGTGAGGTGACCCCGGGAGCACTGCAAGCCGCCGGCCTACCCGAGGTGGCCGCCCAGCTGCGGGAACTCCCTACGTGTCAGGATGTAGTGAGACCAGCGGTTGTTAGTGATCTGATGGCGTAGGGCGAGATCTGAGGTTGATGATGTCGGTTGGGGAGTTGGAAGTTCATGATGGTGTGGTGGCAGCTGAGCCGG
>JAABVA010001929.1_pt1 | contig 21244 bp, 19 predicted proteins | sample 5560331 | NCBI WGS metagenome assembly JAABVA01 (sample SAMN12812661, study PRJNA571458) | rock metagenome | isolation source: Antarctica rocks | place: Antarctica: Victoria Land, Mt New Zealand sud | collected 2016-01-07
TCCGGTGCAGTTCGTGTCTGCTCATCGTAAAAAGGTCCAATCTCCGCCTCCGAGATCATTCCTCGGAAGGGTAGTTTGGACATTTCAACTTTGCAGAAACCGGACATTTCAACTTTGCAGCTACACGGTGGGATCGGAGAATACCGAGGTGACCATCTCGGCAGACAATCCTCCCCTTTCCACCGACGACGCCCTGCTCGGAGAGACTGTAAGTCAGCAGCAGCTACGTGATCTGCCGACACTGGGACGTCAGGCCCTACAGCTGGCTGCGACAGCGTCGATGATCACTGTGAGCGGGACTGCCCTTACGGGAAAGCCCCCGGAAAACCGCGCCAGCGGCGCCGGGACGCGATTCATCACGAACAGCATCTCGCTTGACGGCATCTCGATCATGAACAACCTGATCACGACAGCCTTTATCGTCCCAAACGCCGACACCCTCGATGCGGTGCAAACGCAGAACGGCAACTACACGGCGCAGTACGGCGACTATATCGGCGTCCATGTCAACCTGGTTACCAGATCCGGGACGAACAGCTTCACGGCACGGCATACGACTACATCCAAAACGACAGCTTAAACGCCCGTAGCTGGCTGGAGGCCAAGTCGGTTCCGAACTCGCAGCTTCGCTACAGTCTGTTCGGCGGTGTGTTGAGCGGGCCTATCTGGAAGGACAAAGCCTTCTTTCTCGGATCATTTGAAGGTCTGCGGCAGCACGGCGCCACGTCGATGACCGGCACCGTCCTCACCGCACGCATGCGTACCGGCGACTTTGGCGAGCTCTGCGTCGCCGGCTTCCAGGCAAACGGAATCTGCACCGGGTACACGGCCACCCGGCCGACGACTGGTGTTGAGAATACAAACGCTTCGATCTTCAAGAACTTCCCGATCTGGGAGCAGGTCGCGCTGCAATTCCGCCTCGAGGCCTTCAACGCCTTCAACCACCCTAACCTCGGCAATCCGAACACGAACATCCAGAGCGCTTCTTTCGGTTACATTACGGCAGCCAACACCAGCTTCGGTGCCCGTACGCTACAACTGGCCGGCAAGGTAACTTCTAACCCCTGTCGTCTCTCCTCATAGCCGTCGAAGATATTTGCCCGGTTATTTTCTTTCCTGCGTTGCAGGGTCTAGGATGCTCCTATTCAAAACACTGGAGGATGTCCGTCTATGTCCGAGCGTCGCCGATACAATACCTCCGGGAGGCGCAGATGGGCCTTCAGGGCCGTGGCCGCGCTGTCTGCCTGCACTCTGGCCCTTGTGCTCCATGCCGAAATGCCGCTGACCCAGGGCGAATATGAGCGCAATCCTGAGCGCATGATCGAGGCCTATCGCCACGTCGAAGCGGCCTCCGTCTCGGATGCGGAAGAGCAGCTGCTGCACGAGAAGCACTACATGTCGCACGCCATGCAGTCGATCTTTCCAACCAAGTTTGCCGGCGTGGCGCTTACGGTGCTGCTGAAGAAAGAGGAGAACAAGGACCCGAACGCGCTTTCCGGCATGCTCTCGGCCATCGACAGCGGCGGCCCCGGATCGGTCTACGTGATGAAGGTTGAGGATGGGCAGGATATCGCCGGGATGGGCGGACTAATGGGGACAGCCATGTTTGCGCGCGGCTTCGCGGGAGCCGTGGTGGATGGCGGGGTACGCGATCTGCCGCAACTCAAAAAGATCGGATTTCCCGTTTATGCAACCGGCCCCGTGCCCTCGACCTCCGTCTCGCACTACCGCTTTGGTGGCATGAATCTTCCTCTCGATATGGCGGGCACGCACGTGAATGCGAACGACCTCATCGTTGCCGACCAGGATGGCGTCGTCGTGGTTCCCAGGGCGCGCGCGGCGGAGGTCCTCCTCCTCGCGCAGAAGCTGGATAACAGCGAGCACAGCATGTACCCGTACATTGAGAGGTTCCACTCGATCGTGGAGGCGGTCAAGCAGTTCGGCCGTATCTAGGCCACGGCTCAGCAACTTCCGGAGCCATCTCTTACGGCATTTATCCTACGTGCATGGCGGTCTTCCGGCCCATGACGTGCTCGCCGGAATATCATCGAATCAATCTGACCTGAACCTGCCGTTCGCGGAAGTCCACACTTCCTCCCCTGGCTTCAAGACTACAGAGATCTATCTACGGAGCACAGCGTGTCCGCATCGAACGAGTCACAAGCAGACCTCCTATCCCGCCGCCGTTTCTTTCGCTGGACCAGTTCCGTCGCGGCCGCTGTTGGCGCTGCTCCTCTCCTCTCCTCGAGCCAAGCCCTGGCGGCGCCCGCCGCCGAGCCGGCCGGTGAGGACTACTACGACAAACTGGGCGTACCCAAGATCATCAACGCAGCCGGCACGTACACGACGTTGACCGCCGCCTGCATGCCTCCGGTCGTGCTGGCGGCGGTGCGGAAAGCGGCGCTGCATCCGGTGCGGCTCCACGATCTGCAGGTCAAGTCCGGCGAGTACATCGCGAACCGCTTAAAGTGCGAGGGCGCGGTGGTGACCTCCGGGGCATCGGGAGCAATTAGCCTGGCGACTGCGGCGTGCATGCTCAACGCGAATCCGGGCCTGAACTACCTGGCCATGCCGCAGGCGATCGCCGGCCTGAAGAACCAGGTGATCGTGCAGAAGGCGCATCGCTATGGCTATGACCATGCAATGTTTCTGTGCGGGGCGCGGGTGACGGAAGTGGTCACGATGGAAGACTATAAGCGCGCCTGCAAGGCGGGCGACGTCGTGATGACGAACTTCTTCAACGCCGCTGAAGAAGAGGATGGACCGGCGGGCGAGGCGCAGATCGGCCGCGAAGACTGGCTGCGGGTGGCGCATGAGCACGGGATTCCGTGCCACATCGACGCGGCAGCGGATATGCCTCCGATCTCGAACCTGTGGAAGTACACCGGCATGGGCTTCGACCTCGTGTCGTTCTCGGGCGGCAAGGGCATGCGCGGTCCCCAGAATGCAGGTCTGCTGCTGGGCAAGAAGCACCTGACCGACTTGGCGCAGCGCAACAACAATCCTGGCGATGGCGTGGGCCGCGGGATGAAGGTGGCGAAGGAACAGATCGTCGGCATGGTCGCGGCCGTGGACTGGGTGTTGTCGCACACGGAGGAGTCGATGCAGGGCGACTACCAGAAGCGGGTGGACGTGATCGTTCGTGCCGTGAAGGACATCCCCTCCGTGAAGACGGAGACCGTGGTGCCGAAGATTGCGAACCATGTTCCGCACCTCCTGATCCGCTTCGATCCCGCGGTGACGGGCGTGAGCACCAGCGAAATCGTGGCGGCGCTCCAAGCGGAGCAGCCATCCATCGAACTAAATCCAAATACCGGGCATAAGCCGAACCAGGGCATACCAGCGGATGCAAATACGCTGGTTGTCGGCGTCTGGATGCTGCAACCCGGGGAAGATTTGATTGTGGGCCGCCGCATTCACGCGGCCATGACTAGGAAGGCATAACTGTTGTTTGACGAAGGGAAGGACAGCATGGAAAAGCAATCGCGCAGAAGTTTGTTGAAGAACGCAGCAGCCGCGGCAGTTGGTGTGACGGGGGCCGCCGCGCTCGCTCCGGAGGCGAAGGCGCAGGCGCAGACAGGCGTTGTGTGGCAGAAGAGGGCGGTGACCCGCACGCCGGGCGGAAACGTTCCGCCAGCGGTAACGCCTCCCGCGGGTGCCGCCGCACCGAAAGCGCCGCTATTCAACAGCATCATCACCTTTGGCAATCTCGTCTTCATCGCCGGAATTGGGGCGCACTTCCAGGGCACGATCGAGGAGCACACCCAGCACGTGCTGGATGAGTTGGAGCAGAACCTTATCCGGGCGGGATCGTCGATGGAAAAGGTGCTCAAGGTGAACGTTTACCTGAGCGACATGGCGAACTACGCCAAAATGAACACCGTGTATGCAGGCCGGTGGGGCAGCGTTCCGCCGGTGCGAACAACCATTGCCGCCGCAGGCATCCCTGGAAATTCGCTGGTTGAGATCGACTGCATCGCTTCCATCTAGGGAGAGCACTCCGCTGACTAGGACAGAGCGGCGCAGGTGAAAGAGTGTCCCGGCTTCAACAAACGAAAGGCAGGCGATCGACAATGTCATTTTTCAGCAAGGCACACTGGTCCAGGCGAGATGTTCTTAGGCATACGGGGCTGATGTCGGCGGCGGCGGCCGTCGCTCCGGTCTCCGCCACGGCGGCTACACTGCTCGACCCTGAGGGCGCGCAGAGGTCGACGCCCGCCGGCGTGAAGCCGCCTACACCGTCGGGGGCCGCGGGCGACAATCTCTTCTCGCAGATCGGCGTCCGACCCATCCTGAATGCGCGCGGCACCTTCACCATCATCTCCGGATCGCAATCATTGCCGGAGGTGAAGCAGGCGATGTACGAGGCTTCGCAGTACTACGTGCACATGGACGAGATGATGGCCGCGGTCGGCGCCGAGATTGCCATGCACATGGGCGCTCCGAGCGCGATCGTGACCACTGGCTGCGAGGCTGCGATTGCCGCCGCCACCGTCTCGTGCATCTGCGGAACGGATCCCGAGAAGTCGCAGGCGATGCCGTACACCAAGGCTCGCAACCAGGTCATCATCCCAAATTATTCGCGCAACCCCTACGACTTCGGCGTTCGGATGTCGGGGCCGGAGATCATAGAGGTGGAAACGGACGAGGATCTGCGATCGAAGCTCAGCGAAAACACCGCGATGATCTACATTCTTTCCGGTCCGCGCGCCTTCAAGGAGCCGCTCTCGATCAAGAGCATCTGCGCGATCGCAAAGGACAAGAACGTTCCGGTGTTCGTCGATGCGGCTGCGGAAGAGCCGATCGTGCCGAATATTCACCTGGCTGCGGGAGCGACGTTTGTGGGCTACTCGGGCGGCAAATGCATGCGCGGTCCGCAGGCCGCCGGCGTACTCCTTGGGCCGAGGGATCTATGCGCCGCTGCCTTCTGGAACTCCGCTCCGCACCACAACTGGGGCCGCGCCCTGAAGGTCGGTAAGGAAGAGGCGATGGGCATGTTGGCCGCCGTGCGCATGTGGTACAAACGCGACCACGAGGCCGAGCAGAAGCAGTGGCTTGAATGGAACACCTACATCGCTAACGCCGTGAAGGATATCCCTTCGGTAACGACAAAGATCCAGATGCCGGGTGAGGATCTATCGAACCGCGCGCCGACTCTGGGCATTCACTGGGATGCGGCAAAGGTCGGCATTACCGGGACGGAGCTGGTGGCGAAGCTCGATCAGGGGACGCCGCGCATCCTGGTCACGGGCGGTGAGGGGCGGCGACCGGAGATGATGAACTCATCGGTCGGCGTCATGCCCTACATGATGCAGCCGGGGGACTACAAGGTCGTGGCGGACACGATCTCGAATCATTTACGAAACCCGGGCCGTTTCGACAATCCACCCGTCTATACCGGGGCGATGGCGGATCTTTCCGGCAGATGGAAGGTGACCATCAACTACGTGAAGGGCACGGGCGACCAGCAGTTCATGCTGAAGCAGGATGGCGATGCGCTCTCCGGCGACCAGAAGGGCGAGATCTTCAGCGCCACCCTCAAGGGCAAGGTGACGGCCGATCATGCGACGCTGATGAGCGTGATGCATGCCAACGGATACCAGGTCCCGTTTGTGTTCACGGGCGTCGTCTCAGGGAATACGTTCTCAGGCAACGTTAGGATGGGCGAGTACGGCCAAGCAACGTTTACGGCCACAAAGGCCTGACCACGATCTAGGCACGCGGAGATCAAAATCCGTGGGCCTCCTGCGCATCGATCTCATCCAGGTATCCCGTGACACGTCTCTTCGAGAGGTCCAACATGAACGTCAAGCAACTTGGCCGGGCGATTCTCGGCTGCTCTCTTCTCTGGTCCACGGCCGCGATCGCCCAGGAAGGCCGCCGTGGGCCGCCGCTGCCACCCAATCCGCTGGCGTATGACCTGCTGCTGAAGGGCGGCCACCTCCTCGACGACAAGAACCACATCGACTCCAACCGCGACATTGGCATCAAGGATGGCAAGGTCGTGGCCGTGGGCGAGAACCTTAATCCCAAGGATGCGCTCAAGACGATCGACGTGAAGGGACTCTTCGTCTCGCCGGGTCTGATCGATCTCCATGTGCACGTCTATGCGGGCACGGGCGAGCGCGGATCGTATGCGGGCGACCTCTCGCTCTATCCCGACGGTTTCACACTGCGAAACGGCGTCACCACGGTGGTGGACGCCGGCAGTTCGGGCTGGCGCAACTTCGACGACTTCAAGGACAAGATCATCGATCGATCGAGGACCCGTGTCCTGGCCGAACTGAACATCGTCGGATCCGGCATGCGTGGCGGCAAGTACGAGGACAACCTCGAGGACATGGACGGTAAGCTGGCCGGCGATAAGGCCAAACAGTCTCCGGGCGTCATCGTGGGCATCAAAAGCGCTCACTTCACCGGGCCGGAATGGAAGCCCTACGACCAGGCCGTGATCGCCGGAAACATCGCCAACATTCCAGTCATGATCGACTACGGCGCGCGCCGCATCGAGCGCCCCCTGCTCGATCTGGTCTCGACCCATTTGCGCTCGGGCGATATCTACACGCACTGCTTCTCCGGTCTGCGCGGCGAGCAGGACCCGACCACGGGCGGACCGTCGCAGGCTCTGCTGGTCATGAGAAAGCGCGGCATCTACTGCGACGTGGGACACGGCGGCGGGTCGTTCGCGTGGACCGTGGCAGCGCCGATCGTCAAGTCGGGCTACCTGCCTGATTCCATCTCGACCGATCTGCACGTCGGCTCCATGAACAACGGCATGAAGGACCTGCTGAACGTCGCTGACAAGCTGATGCTGGTGGGGGAGACGATGCCGCAGGTGATCGCCCAGATGACCTCGCACCCGGCGCACGAGATCAAACAGGAGCAACTCGGAAACCTGTCGGTCGGATCCCCGGCTGACGTTGCCGTGCTTTCGGTGGAGACCGGCAGCTTCGGCTTCGTCGACATGTACAACACCAAGATGATGGGAGCCAAGAAGCTGGTGTGCGAGCTGACGCTGCGCGACGGCAAGGTGGTCTATGACCTGAACGGCATCTCGGCCGACATGTGGGACGCCAGGGAGCACTCAGTCGATGAGCGCCTGGCGCGGAGATGGACGACATTCAACGAGCGCCCGTTTGGCGCTAGCCGCGGGCAGCGCTTCCCGCAGTCGATCCCCGTCGGATCACCACCGCAGAAGGACCAGAGCCCGCGTTAGAGCGCGGATGTTGGGCGTGATGAGCGGCGCTCCTGCAGCAGACTCCGCTGCTTTCTGTGAGGCTCGGGTAGGTTCCTATGAGGTTCTCGATGCACGATCGTTTTCTCCTGAATGGGCTGCTTGCAATGCTGCTGCCCCTGAGCGTGGGGGCGCAGGTACGCACGCCTCGCCCAATCTCGCCGAATCCTCTGCCCCTACGATTTGCTGCTGCGGCATGGCCGCGTCATCGATCCGAAGAACCGGATGGACGCGGTTGCCGATGTCGGTATGAAGGACGGAAAAATCGTCGCCGTGGGCACCCACTTGAACGCGGCCGACGCGATCAAGACGCTGGACATGTTGCGCTACGTGGTGATCCCGGGCGTGATTGATCTCCATGGCCACGTGTATGCGAGCGCGAAGGACTCGCCCTCATTTGCGCAGGACATCTCGCTCTATCCCGACGGCTTCACGCTGCGGCATGGGGTCACGACGATCGTCGATGCGGGCGGATCCGGACGGAAGAACTTCGAGGACTTCAAGGTGCGCATCATCGACAAGTCGAAGACGCGCGTTCTGGCGATGGTCAACATCGTCGGCGAGGGCATGCGCGGAACGGCGTTTGAAGAAAACCTCGATGACATGGACGGCAAAGCGACGGGAGAGTTTGCGAAGAGGTACCGGGGCCTGATCGTCGGGATCAAGTGCGCCCACTTCACGGGCCCGGACTGGAGGCCGTACGACCAGGCGGTGATCGCCGGCAACTTCGCCGATGTGCCGGTGATGGTCGACTACGGCGCGCGCCGCATCGAGCGGCCAATCTCCGAGCTCTTCGCCACGCACCTGCGGCCAGGCGATATCTACACGCATATGTACTCGGGGTTGCGTGGAGAGCAGGATCCGGTCACGGGCCTCGCCTCGGCCCCGATGCTTCTAGCGCGCCAGCGCGGCATCTTCATGGATGTCGGCCATGGCAACGGTTCGTTCTACTGGACCGTCGCCAATCCGCTCGTCCGCAGCGGGTATGTGCCGGACTCGATCTCAACCGACCTCCACTTCCAATCGGTAAATGAGGGCATGAAGGACATTCTCAACGTGGCGGACAAGTTCCTGGCCCTGGGGGAGCCGCTGCCGCAGGTCATCGCGCAGCTGACCTGGAATCCCGCGCGAGAGATCAAACAGACCCAGCTCGGCAATCTTTCCCCGGGGTCGGTGGCGGACGTGGCTGTGCTCTCGATCGAAAAGGGCGACTTCGGCTTCATGGACGTCGAAAATACCCGCCTGAACGGAAGCCAAAAACTGATCTGCGAGCTCACGATCGTTAACGGAAAGGTGATCTGGGACCTCAACGGCATCTCGGTTGATGCCTGGGACGCAAAGTCGCGGAGCTCTGACCCCGCGCTGACGCGGAAATGGACAACCTTCGGGCAGAGGCCGTTCGCCGCGCGCCGCGACCGCTTTACCGTCTACCCGCCGGTCCCGGAGAAGCAGGAGAAATGATCCGGAAACGCATCTCCAGCGGCATCGGCAACGTCTATACGAGCAGGCAGGCGTTGCCTGGAGGCCGACGATGAAGCGCTTCGCACCGATCCTGGGGACCGTCCTCTCGAGCGCCCTACTATCTGCCACGCCCGTCCTCGGCGCTCTGACGGTTGGCTGGTCGACGTTGAAGACGCTCAACTCGGCGCAGGCGAGCTCCCCGGCGCGAGCGTTGAACAACAAGCTCGTGTCCGTTCCAGGATTCATGGTACCGCTCGAAGACAACGCCGATCAGGTCTCGGAGTTTCTGTTGGTTCCCTTCGCCGGCGCCTGCATTCATGTGCCGCCGCCACCGCCCAACCAGATGATCTACGTCAAGCTCAGGGCAAACGGGAAGGCGAAGATGTCGTTTACTGAGCCCATTGTGGTGACTGGCCAGCTCCACGTGGCGACGGTGCAGAGCCCTTACGGCGACGTCTCCTTCAACATGGACGGCGACACCGTTCGGCCGTACGTGCAGTAGCCGCACCATGATGGGGGGCGACGCGGTACATCTCAAGCACGTTCGCTTCGGCTACACACCCGGCCAGGCCATCCTTGACATCGACGAGCTTCGAATCCCGGCGGGTCGGCGCGTCTTTCTCCATGGACCTTCCGGCAGTGGAAAGACGACGCTGCTCTCCATCATCTCCGGTGTTCTTCTTCCCCAAAAGGGAGGCGTCCACGTCCTTGGCCGTGATCTCACGCAGCTTTCCGCCTCGGACCGCGACACCCTGCGCGGATCGGAGATCGGGTATATCTTTCAGGGCTTCAACCTCATCCCGTACCTCAGCGTGGCGGAGAACATTGCGATCCCGTGCGATCTGCATGCAGCGCGTCGATCGCGCATCGCGTCATCGACGGTCTCGACCGAGGTGGCCCGCATAGCCCGGCGCCTGGACATTCACACGCATCTTCATCGCTCGGTTACGCGCCTCTCCACCGGGCAGCAGCAACGGGTGGCGATCGCGCGCGCCATCATCGGCACACCGGCGCTGGTCATCGCAGATGAGCCCACCTCCTCGCTCGACACGAACCGCCGCGACGCGTTCTCGCGCTCCTGACAGAGGTGACCAGCGAAGCACGGAGAGGAAGCGACGCCACCACCCCAGCGACGCTTCTGTTCGTGTCGCACGATCGATCGCTCGCCACCCACTTCGACCAGACGCTGTCGCTGGCCGACATCAACACCCAGGCCCAATCAGCGCAGGCGATGGAAGGATGACGCTCCTCCGGCTGGCCTTCCGATCGCTCCGGGCGCGTCTGCTGACGACGTCGCTGACGATCTTCTCGATCGCTCTCTCGGTCATGCTCCTGGTGGGCGTCGATCGTCTCCGGGAAGCGGCACAGGTCGGCTTCTCCGGAACGCTCTCGCACACGGACCTCATCCTCGGCGCACGCGGTGGCGGTTTGCCGCTGCTTCTATCGAGCGTCTTCCACATCGGCAACGCCTCGAACAACATCTCGTGGGAGAGCTACCAGCACTTCGCGCATCATCCCGCCGTGGCCTGGACTATACCGATCTCCATGGGAGACTCGCATCACGGCTACCGCGTCGTCGCTACCGACAACGACTTCTACGCGCACTACCAGTACCGGCGCGATCACTCACTGAGCTTCGCGGAGGGCCGCGCTCCGGGCGGCATCTTCGATGTCGTGCTGGGTGCCGAGGTGGCCGCTCGCCTGCGCAATCATCTCGGACAGCAGATCGTGCTCGCGCATGGGATCGAGGAGCGATCAATCCTGAACCACGAGAACACGCCGTTTACGGTGGTTGGCATCCTGGCGCCGACCTCCACCCCCGTAGACCGCGCGCTCTACATCACGCTCATGGGTGAGGAGGCCATGCACTTCGGATGGACGGATGGGACGCCGCGGGCCATCGGCGAAGCCACACCCACGCTCGACCCGTCGAAGCTCAAGGTCGACCAGATCACATCGTTTCTGCTCGGAACCAAGTCGCGAATCAGCACCTTGTATCTGCAGCGCGAGATCGATACGTACAAGCCGGAGCCGCTCACCTCCATCATACCGGCCTACACGCTGCAGGAGTTGTGGAGCCTTCTGGACTACGCCGACACGGCCCTCTCGCTGGTCTCGGCTGCTGTGCTCGTCGTCGGTCTGCTGGCCATGCTGATCGCGCTGTACACGGCGCTGAACGAACGCCGGCGCGAGATCGCGATTCTTCGTGCCGTAGGACTCCATGCGAGGCAAATCTTTACGCTGTTCCTGCTCGAGTCCACGCTGATCGCCGCGGCCGGGACAGCCCTTGGAATCGTCGCCGTGTACGCTCTTCTGTTTACCCTTCGCACAGCCATCGAGAACCGCTTCGGCCTCCCCGTCGCGGTGGTCGGCCTCTCCACGCGCGTGGAACTCTACGCTATGGTTACGCTGGTCTCGGCTGCCTTGCTGGGAGCCATCCCCGCCCTTCGCGCATACCGGAACTCGCTGGTCGACGGTCTCAACGCGCACTAACCGGCAAGGAACCGAATCACGAGATTCTTTTCGATTCTCGGCGGGCGTCCTCCGTTGACAAGCGGCCAACCAATCAGGGCAGGAGGCCCTGCCTCCATGCGGTCACGCGCAGCGAAATGGATACCAGCAAAACTCGCAGCGAGCCAACCACTACCCCACTACCGACCTCTGAAGGTCGTCAGACCGGAGCCTCAATAACTGGTTCGGAACAGATCCCTCGGCGATTCTCTGCACCACGGCGGGTGTCGAACAACGGTGTCTGCGCCTATAGCCAGCGCTTGGACGTTCGGATCTGTTCGACCATCCTCCGAGCGGACACCTAACTCCAGACGTACGGTGCTTCGATCGCCAAGGCCTTCATCGTCTGGCATGAGCAGAAAATCAACTTCCGTGCGGATGCGGATACCTCTTCAAGAGCGCCTTCCTGTCGAACCCGGCCAGCAAGGTCAGCTCTACGGCCTTCGGACAGATCGAAGCAATACGGTCTGGACCGAGACGTCTGCAGCTTTCGGCGAGTTTACCAGTTCTAACCCGCAACCATGTGGCCCGGGTCCGTACCGGGATGCTGAGCCATTTTCTTTGAGAACACCCTTTTGCTGCGCGATCTTCTTCACTCCGAATACCCGGCGTCCCGGCTGCCGTCAGTCGGCTTTGAAGCGGTACTGAATCGCCCAGCTTTGCGTCTTCCCGGGAGGCACGCTGATGTGGATGTAGGCCTCGGGGCAGATCGTCGTCGCGGTGGACCAGAAGTAGAATCTCGCGATGGGCGAGGCCGAGGTCTGTTCGACACCCACGTGCGAGGTGCGGTCTTCGACGGATATGTTGTACTCGCCGGACTTTCCGGTGTAGCCGGTGAGATATCCCTGCGGGCTGTTGCCCCGTGAAGGTGTGTCATGGAAGACGATCTCGTTGGCCTCGATGGTCGCGGCGGGTGGAAAGGGCTTGTCGGGCGTGGGTGGGAAGCCGAGACGAGCGACCATGCCCGGGCCGGTGGGTTTCTTGTCGAGCATGAAGAAGTCGTGATCGTAGACGTTGGTCTCGATCGGCTTGGAGCCGAGATTCTTCAGGCTATGTTCCAGCGTGAGGCCGGCTCCGTGCTTATCCAGTTTGATCGTCTTCTCGTAGATATAGCTGTAGCCGAGATCTGACCGCAGGACCTGGGTGAAGCTCACAGAACGCTTCCTGATGCGGGTGGTGCGCTTTCCGGCATCGACGATGGGGTAGGCCACGCCGAAGTTGTAGGGGGAATCGTCAAGCCTTCGGAGGACGCCGACGCCGATCTTGACGAAGTGGCCGCCGGCCGCGGCCTCGTTGTAGCCGGGCTCACTATCCGGTGTGCGGAACTCCTCGACGGGCCCGGTGATGGCGTCGTTGATCGTGGGGTCGTAGCGCGGGAACCATTCACCGAAGTAGGTGTGACCCTTGTAGGAGACGCAGCCGATAACGCCGGCCCAGTCGAAGCGCGAGGAGCGGTAGTATCCGTTCGTCGCCTCGGGGAGAAAGAGCACGGCGTCGAGAGCGCCGTTCGAGACTGCGGCCGAGGGGTGGTCGGAGTGCGGGAGGTCGGAGCAGGCCGCGCTGGTGGCGGGACCGGTTGAGGCGGCGACCTGTGCGACGGCGGAGGCACAGCCGAAGAGCGCAGCCGAGCAGACGAGGAGAGGTGAGAGACGAGAGCGCGGACTCAGAGGCTATCTCCTGTGCTGGGGTCTAGAGGTGTCTCAGGGCGATGGCGGACGCGGAGCCGAGAGGGGTCAGCTCCACGGGATCCGAGAGGCTAGCGCGCTCGACGTCGATGCGGAAGCGGGTCAAGCAGCTGCGGTTCAGCGCGAACAGGTGTGCTCCATCGGAAGAGGCGCCGAGGGCGATCGCGGGTGCCGTGTGACGGCCGGCGAGATCGAGCGTGCCGGAAATGCTGGTACGCGCGATCGAGATGCCAGCGAGGTCAGCGACAAAGAGAAGGGTGCCCGACCGGTGCATCGCGAGAGCAGTGACTCCGCCGGCCGCCGAGGGGCATGTTAGGTGCTGCAGGGGTTCGAGCGGCTGTTTGGCCGAGGCGTCGAAGCGCAGGCTGGAGACTACGGGATCGAGGCCGCCCGCCGTGAACACGAGGTTGCCGGAGGGATGCGCGACCATGTGGGCCGGACCGCTACCGACCGCTGCCTCGTGGTGCTGCGCCGTGGAGAGGGCACCCCCAGCGGCGACCGAGAAGGCCGAGATGCGATCGCTGCCGAGGTCCGCTCCGAGGAGATGCCTATCGCTATGGAAGAGGACCGATTGCGGCAGGGCGCGCCCCTGGAGTTCAGGGTGCTGTCCGCTGCCGATCTGCTTCAGAGAAGCCGTCACCCGGCCAACCGAGCCATCCTCAAGCACAGGAAGCAGGTTATAGGCCGCGCCTCCGGCGACGGCGACGGCGATCTGACCTCCGTCCGGTGAGACGGCGATATGACTGGGCATGACCGCGGAGAGCGCCAGCCGCTGCCGGTTCAGCAACGTGAGGCGGCCGGTTTGCGCGTCCACGGCAAAGGCTTCCACCGATCCCGTGGGCATGTGCTCAAAGGAGTCGACCGCGTTGGCGACATACAGGAAGCGCCGATCCGGTGAGAGAGCGAGCGAGGCCGGAGCTGCGGAGGCGATGGTCTGCACGCGTCTCCATGCTCCACTGTCGGCCGTGGTCGAGAAGACCTGGATAGTACCGTCCGCGGACGCGACATAGCCGAATCGAGGCGAGGCCGAGGATCCTGCCGCTTCAACCGCCGCCGCGGTTGCCCACGGTGCAAGCAACGTTACGCCGCCGAGCGCGGAGATGGAACCGATTGTCTGAACAAAGATCCTTCTTGTACACGATTTACTCGGTGTGCCCGATGCCATGCTGATCTCCCGTGCTTCAAACGGCTGCGGTCTGGTTCGGCTTCTGCCCACGCCGGAACTCCTGCGAACATGAGCCTCGATCTCAGGCCTGGATCGACATGGTGTGGTGGAAAACATTGTGCAGGTCGTACTTCTTCTTCACGCCTTGCAGAAAGGGGTAGAGATCGCCGATGCCGAAGTAGAGCTGGGGCCAGAAGCTGTGCTGGATCATGTCGACATCGGGATAGTTCATATAGCAACCCTCAAAGTGATCGTTCGGGTAGGGCGTGCCGAGATGCGCCTGGTCGGCAACCTCGGTGGAGTAGGCGGCAGTGTAGGTCTCGCGGATACCCTTGAGACGGGCGGCATCGTCGGACGCATCCTGCCAGTAGGTCTGGTACTGCAGCTTCATGACGGACGATCGCTGCGGGATGGCGGTATCTTTCGCCCGGGCAGGGTTGTTGGTGGCTCCGCCGTAGGAGTCGACGGCCACGATCAGACCGCGCGAGACATCATCCGTGAGCATCTTGTAGAGCGCGAGCGCCTCGCCTTCAGTGAAGTTCTTCTTCATGTAGGCGGACTTGTACTTGGCGCGGGATCCGCCGCCGATGCCACCGCCCCCGCCACCGCCGTTGATGGCGGATTCGATCCAGGAGGTCTTCGTCATGACGTGCTGTCCGTAGCAGACGGAGTCACCGGGAGCTATGGGCCGCTGCACGCCGTTGCCTCCACCCCCGGGGCGAACTTCGTGCGCGGTGTAGCCCGGAGGCGCCTCGGCGATGGGCTTGCACTTCTCGAAGCGATCGAGAAAATCGATGAGAACGGAGGCGTCGTTGGCGGTGCCATCGGGGTTGGTGAAGTGGGCGGTGATGCCGAATCGGCCCATGCTCTTGTTGTTGAGACCCATATAGCCGAACATGCCCCAGGTCTCCTTGTTCTGATCGTGCTCCTCCCAGTACTTGCCGTAGGTCGTCACGATGGCGACGAACTTCTCGGGCGTCATGGTGTTCCAATCGAACGAGATGCCCGCCTGGAGGATCTCGGAGGGCATGGGGGGCAGCTCGTCGAAGGTGAAGCCAGTAATCAAGCCGAAGTTCGAGCCTTGGCCACCGCGGAGCGCGCGAAAGAGATCCGGATGGCCGGTCTTGCTGGCGCGGACCGGCAGGACCTTTCCGTTGGCGTCGACGGTGAGGATGTCAACCGAGGAGAGCCAGTCGACGGTGATTCCCTGCAGGCGGGCCAGGACGCCGTATCCCCCGCCGCTGACGTGTCCGCCCGCAGTGACGGTGAAGCAGGTGCCGCCCGGGAGGACGACGTTGGCGCGCTTGTAGAGCTCCTGGTAGATGTTGCCGAGCATGGCTCCGGGCTGCACGGCAAAGGGGCCCGAGCCGCCGGGGCCGGAGCTGACATGATTCAGCAAGCTGACGTCCAGGATGGCGCCGTTCGGATTGTTGACGACGAAGTCCTCGTAGCAATGTCCGGAAGATCGCACGGTGGGCCGCAGGCCGGCGTCCAGGATCTTCTGCAGGGCGGCGGCGGCGTCTTCCGTGCTTTCGCAGTATTCGACACGGCCCGCGACGTCGGCCTCAGTCGCGGGGAAGCGGTGATTACGGCCGCGGTGCGCGAGTGCGAAGCGGGAATCCTGTCGGTTGACGATCGTCGGCATAGTGCTCCCGTGAACTGCTGATGTTGGCCTTGCGCCCGCCGCCGGAAGGGCAGACGGCGCGGCCCAGTTTCTTCATCTGGCTTCGAGGGTCAGATTACGCGCAGATTCTGCGGTGAGGTCACTATCCAACACGCGGGAGGCGCTGTCAATGCGCGGCGCGGCTGCTTTAGAGCGCTTCTCCTAATTGATTTGTTACGCGAACACAATGCACTGGGGCATGTCCAGGGGAAACCTGTGCTTCGGTTTGGAGAGCTTTCCAGATTTCGGATCGCGCGCCAGAACGACCAGCTCGTTGGACTCCTGGTTGCAGAGCAGCAGCCATCGGCCGCTCGGGTCCAGCGTGAGGAAGCGGGTATTCTTGCCGCCGTTCGGCGCGAGCTGCTCCAGCTTGAGCGCGCCCGAGTTCCCGTCAGCCGAGAGAGCCGCGATCGTGTCGCTGCCTACGCGGTTTGCAACATAGACGAAGCGTCCGTCCGACGAGATGCCGATCTCTCCAGCAAATGCGGTGTTCTTGGGAAAGCCTGGATCGAGCGTCGAGACGAAGCTCCCTTGGGTAAGGGTGCCGGTGGAGCGTTTCCAGTTCAGGAGGTCGACCGTGGAGTCGAGCTCGTTGACGCTGTAGAGCCACTTGCCGTTGGGATGCCACGCCAAGTGCCGCGGGCCAACGCCGGGCCGCGTGCTGAAGAAGGGTGGATCGTTGGGTGTGAGTTCAGCTGTCGCCGGATTGATGTGGTAGATAACGATGCGGTCGAGGCCGAGGTCGTTCACTAGGAGGAAGCGTCCGTCGGGCGAGGGGAGCGCTGAGTGGGCGTGGGATTGTTCCTGCCGCTCGCCGTTGGGACCTCTGCCCTCGAATTGGAAGTGCGAGGCCGGATTCGAGAGCGAGCCGTCCGGGTCCGTGTGGAACGAGGTCACCGATCCACCGCTGTAGTTAGCGACGTAGACGCAGTTGCCGCGCGCGGAGATGAAGGTCGTGCCCGGACCGAGCGATGGCTGGTCGTTGAGCTTCGCCAGACCGGAGGCGGAGATGGTGAATGCCGTGGCCTTCGCCCCTGTGCCACCCGTCTCGCTGCAGGCGTACAGGTGATCGCGATTGACGGCGAGAAAGCTGGGATTGTCGACCTCGGCCGTCAGGGTGATGTCACCGATCTCACCGGTGTAGGCGTTCCAGGGTGCCATGTAGATGCCTTTGCTAACCTTGCCGGTGGTTCCGATGAAGATGCGGGTCGAAGGTGCGGCTGCGAACGCCGTGGGATAGCGCATGGAGACGGCGGCGGCGGAGAGCGAGAGCAGGAAGTTGCGTCGGGTGAGCATAACGGCCTTTCGATCGAGGTTGAACTGTTTGTGCCACGTATCTCGTGCGGACCAAAACCTGGCTGCCTTGGTAACGCTTGATGACCTTCAGCAGCGTCTCGCCGCCTGTGGGTGAGATCAGGATCGCTGCGAGTACACTATCGCAATCCATCCAGGGACGGCATGCTCGGCAACGGTTTGATCCACGCTGCCGATGGCATGACCGAAGACCGGATCGAACGTGCCCTCGAAGACGACTACCTCTCCCGCGATCCCAGCCCTTCAAAGCGAGCTGCCTATATCCGGAGGACGATCGGAAAGGCCGGGAGATGGCCGGAGCGGTAGGGTGTCCAGTTCCGCAATTAGCCTTGTCGCTCTTCCGCTGCGTGTGAAGACAACTCGCGATTCGGATTTCTGGTCTGCAACTCATCGCCGTCGAACTTCTTTGGCAACGCTTGCATCCTGGGTCACTCACGTACACTGCGGCGATATTCCTGAGCGCGATTGCGCACGCCAGGCTGAATCTTCCACTCGCCACGTGCACCCGATAGCTTAGGGCAGAGGCTCGTACGTCACATATGCGAAGCGCATCGAGTCCGGAGCCCAGGAGGTGACGTTTAAGCTTCCCTGGCCGCCCGTGCCCTGCACCAGCGTCTTCTGTGTGGTGCCGACCTTCCCGTTGCTGATCGTTACGAGTTTGAGCTCGATACGAACATCGCGTGGATTATGCGTAGGTGTGCCAGCCGGATAACCGATGTACACCATCTTGCTGCCGTCAGGTGAGATATGCGGGAACCAGTCCTCAAGACCGTCGCTGACGACCATCTCTGCCCTCGTATCTTTGGGCCCTGCGCCCTCCGCGGGGAACCGCCAGATCGCCTCTTTGCCTGAACGCGTTGAGTTCACATAGATCCATTTGCCATCGGGCGAGTAGTCCGGGCCATCCTCCTGAGACGGGCTTGAATTCAGGCGCTGCTCCGGGCCGCCCGCTGCTGGCACCCGGTAGACGTCGTACTGGCCGCTGCCGCCGCGTTGTGCCACAAAGGCGAGGGTGGTGCTATCCGGCGACCAGCCGTGAAAGTAGCTGGGTGACTCCTCCGCCAAGAGCTTGATGTCGCTGCCATGTGCATCGGCAAGAAAGACTTGTGATCCCTCGTGCGGTGCGAGGGTCGCGGAAAAACCAAGTTTCCTGCCGTCAGGCGAGATCGCCTTATCGTTGTTGCAGCGATATTCCGCCGGAATAGCCAGACGCTGCGGCGTCTCTACTGCGCCATCCTGTTTGAGAACCAGCTTGTAGATACCCCCGCCGGAGTTCGAAATCAGATACTTTCCGTCTGGTGACCAGTTGGGAGCCTCCCACACGGCGTCCGCCGTATAGACCATGTGCGAGGTGCCGTCGCGCAGGTCGTAAATGAAGATCCGGCTGCGAAGACGCTCTTGGGGCTGCTTGGCTGCCGCGCTTTGGGCTGGAGCGCCCGCCGGCGCAAGTGAGAGTTGTGCTGAAATCCCAGGTACCATCGCCCAGAGCGCCGTCGCGCTGAGCGCACGACAAAGGCGAGAACGTATCGAGAGAACCGTCATTTCTAGTGCTCCTATTTGCTGTGAACCCATTAAACCGCGTATCCATCACGGCGAGCGAACGCATCGTCGCAAAATAGCGCTCATGACGGGTATAAAGGTGTAGTCACGCCGCCATAGAGCAGCCTGGCCGCACTCTGGGAGATGCCATGGGATCGTTGCCCTCGTTCCGTCTTGAAGGCCAAACCGCGCTGGTCACCGGAGCCGCTCGCGGCCTCGGCCGGGCTATTGCTCTAGCGCTCGCCGAGGCAGGCGCGGATGTCGCGCTCGGTCTCCGCGACGCAACCCAGGAGGGAGGCGTAGTCGCTGAAATCGAAGCGCTCGGACGCAAGGCACTGCCCCTGCAGATGGAGATGAACAACCTCGAGCAGATCCGTCACGCGATCCACGCCGTTTCCGCGGGGCTGGGCAAACTGGACATTCTGGTGAACAACACCGGCGTTGCACCGACGAACCTGGCACTGGACGTGTGCGAGGGGGACTTCGATCGCACTCTGAATATCAATCTCAAGGGCACCTTCTTCGCCTGCCAAGCCGCTGGCAAGGTCATGAAGGAGCAGGGCGGCGGACGGATCATCAATATGAGTTCCCAGGCCGGCTTCGTGGCGCTGCCCACAGAATCCGTTTATTGCATGACCAAGGCCGGCATCGCACATCTAACCAAGTGCCTGGCAGTTGAATGGGGGCCTTACAACATCAACGTCAACGCCGTCGCCCCTACGTTCATCCACACACCAGGCACGCAGCCCGCTCTCTCCTCGCCCGACTTCTACGCGGAGACAGTGAGAAACATCGCCGCTTTGCATCGGATTGGGGAACCACCTGAGGTGGCCGGGGCAGTTGTCTTCCTGGCCTCACCAGCGGCCTCTCTGATCACTGGCCACACCCTGTTGATCGATGGCGGCTGGACGGCCGTTTAGATCCTGGAGCGTTCTCTATGAGCCGCGAAACCCTGACTTATATGGGTCTACCCAACTGCATCAAGCTGTCGAACGGGACGGTCGATGTCGTCGCTTCCACTACCGTCGGTCCTCGCCTTCTGTTCTACGGGCCAACAGGCGGCCGTAATGTCCTCGCACAGTTTCCGGAGGCCTCCAAGGAGACCGCGCTGGGTACCTGGAAGCCTTATGGCGGTCATCGGCTCTGGGTCTGGCCGGAGGTCTTTCCGGCGACCTACGCACCGGATAACGAGAGCATCGAGCACACGGCCGAGGGCGACTTCGGTCTTTTACTGCGGCAACCCGTGGATAAAGCCGGTATGCAGAAGCAGATGCGCGTCTCGATGTCGCCCGAGGGCACAACGGTGTGGGTTGAGCAGACCGTTACCAGTCACAATCTATGGCCGGTCGATATTGCGGCCTGGGGCATCAGCGTAGTTGAACCAGGAACCTCGATCGTACCCCGCGTCCCCTTCCAGACGCACGACGAATATGTTCCAGTGACGCAGCCGGTAGCCCTATGCGCTTTCACCGACTTGCAGGACCCCCGCTTCACCCTGGGGCTGAAGTACCTCTTGCTGCGTGGCGATCCATCTCACTCAAGCTCTCAAAGCTGGGGCTGCGCAACAAGCAAGGGTGGTGCGCTCATCTCGTGGACAACCTGCTTTTCGTGAAGAGGTTTTCGCATGACGACCGCGCTGAGTACCCCGATTACGGCGTCAATACTGAGGTCTATACCGAAGGCCGCTTTCAGGAGCTGGAGTTGCTCGGCCCTCATCGCGTTGTCGCGACAGGCGACTCGCTGAGGCTCACCGAAGATTGGAATCTGTTCACAGACTTGGAGGTGCCTAGCCCGGAGAATCTGGATCTCCTGGACGCCGCTATCGGCCCTAGAATCCGCTCGCTGTTCGAAGGTACAGGCGTCTGAGTACCTGGCGCCGACATGGGCAATCTCCGATCAGTCGGAGAATAGCCGCCTATGACTCGAATCAGGCTGCAGTCTCATTCCCTGCTTTCGATCCTGGTTAAAGTCGACATTTCCGCAAAGCGCATTTGCCGTTAGTGATGCGCACGGCTCCGCCCTGTTGTCTTCCGGGGGGTTCCAAAGGCCGGTGTGGGCGACGGTCAGAACGGTGATGTCGTCGTTCTTGGGTGCACCTCATGCGAAGAGGCTGGCGGCTTCTGCGACGCGCATCTCGTCCGTTAAGCCCGAATGGTCGGCCACTCGGAAGTCAGGCGATCTGGTTCGATCCTGTTTAGCCGGCTTATCCCCGACCGATGCGCACACAGGTAGACCGCTCCGGTAGAGTGAACGTGTGCAAGTTGCCATCGTAACGGGAGCGGCGCAGGGCATCGGGCGCAGAACTGCCGACGTTCTCGGCGAGGCTGGTTACACCCTGTGCTGCTCGATATGCAGCCCTGCGAAGCCAGGCTCTCCGCACTGCGTGCGGCTGGCTCTGAAGCAGAAGCGCTCATCGGTGACATCACCGACGAGGCTCTGATCGCGCAGGCCGTCTCCCTCGTAACGCGACGTTGGGGCCTTGCCTACGTCCTCGTCAACAACGCAGGGATCAGCTTCATCGCTCCTGCCGAGACCACCGAAGCCTCTGCCTTCCGCCGCGTGCTTGAGGTGAACCTCGTCGCACCCTTTGTTCTCTCGCGGCCCTTCGGGTCCATCATGCTCGCGCAGCGAGACGGCAGTATCGCCAACGTGGCTTCCATCGCCGGTCTCGT
>JAABVA010001930.1_pt1 | contig 21243 bp, 24 predicted proteins | sample 5560331 | NCBI WGS metagenome assembly JAABVA01 (sample SAMN12812661, study PRJNA571458) | rock metagenome | isolation source: Antarctica rocks | place: Antarctica: Victoria Land, Mt New Zealand sud | collected 2016-01-07
AGGCCGAGAATTGGGACAATCCGTTCCTGGGCGCGGGCGCACGGCTGGCTGGCTACATCCGTAACGATGCCGCCCATGTGCTGATTCGCCGGCTGCGGCATCGCTGCGAGACGGGCGGCAGTTGCTAATCTTTCCCGAGGGCACCCGCACCGCATGCGCTCCCATCGGCGCGTTGAAAGGCGGTTTCGCGCTGATGGCGCGGGCCGCCGGCGTGCCGGTGCAGACGGTGTTCATCGAGATCGACTCTCCCTTCTTGGGCAAAGGCTGGCCGCTGTTCCGCAAGCCTCCCTTCCCCGTTGCCTACCGGGCCCGGCTTGGCCGTCGCTTCGTGGTCCACGGCAGCGCCACAGCGTTCGCGGCCGAACTCGAAGCCTATTTCCGCGAGGAACTGGCCCGCCCGCCGACCGCTTCATGAGGTCCGCACCGGGCCGTCTCGTCCTGATCTCAAGCTACAACACGGGTCCCCGGCTGCTGCAGACCGTTACGGAGGCGCTGGCCGAGTGGTCGCCGGTGTGGGTCGTGATCGACGGCAGCACCGACGGCTCCGACGCGGCGCTGGCCGGCATCGCCCAGCCTGCCTTGCGGGTGCTGGCCTTGCTGGTGAACGGGGGCAAGGGCGCGGCCGTGCTGCACGGGTTGCGGGAGGCCGACAAGGCTGGCTACACGCATGTGCTGACGATGGACGCGGACGGGCAGCACCCGGCGGACCACATCCAGACCCTTATGGCAGCATCGCTGGAGGCGCCCGCCGCCATGATCCTCGGCGTGCCGGTGTTCGCCGCCGACGCCCCGGCGTTGCGGCGGAACGGACGGCGCATTTCGAACTGGTGGGCGAACCTCGAAACGCTTTGGGCCGGAATTGGCGATTCGCTGTTCGGATTCCGTGTGTATCCCGTGCGCGACCTGCTTGCGGTAATGGAAACCCACCCCTGGATGCGCCGCTTCGACTTCGACCCGGAAGCGGCCGTGCGCCTGTGCTGGCGCGGCGTGCCCCCGCTGAACCTGTCGGCTCCGGTGCGCTACCTGCAGGCGTCCGAGGGCGGTGTGTCGCACTTCCGCTATGGGCGGGACAACGCCCTGCTCACGTGGATGCATATACGGCTGATGCTTGGTTTCTTGCCGCGGCTGCCGCGCCTGGCATGGCAAGCGCGCGGTCGAGCGAGACGGCACTGAGGCCTCGGGTTGCAAGTTGCTGCAGCAGCGCCGGCAGGACCGTCAGGACCACGGGACGCCCGGTCTCGTCGCGCGCCGCGTTGCCGTCGTGCAACAGCACGATGTCGCCAGCGCCGAGCCCGCGCGTCAGGCGATGCAACACGCGCCACGAACTGCGGCATGCGGTGTCATAGCCGCGGCGGGTCCAGCTGACGCCGCGCAACCCGGCGCCTGTCAGCACATAATCGAGCAGCGGCCCGCGGAACCCCATGGGCGGCCGGAAGAATTGCGGCTTGCAGCCGGCGATCGCCTGCAGGATGTCGTCTGCGCCGCCGATCTCGCACCGCATCGCCGGGGGCATGTAGAAGGCGAACGCGTTCGGGTGCGTCATCGTGTGGTTTTCCACCGCGTGGCCGCGCCGCACGATATCGCGCACGATGGCCGGATGCGCCCTCGCCCGCGCGCCGATGCAAAAGAAGCTCGCGGTGACGCCGTATTGGTCGAGCAGGTCGAGCACATGGGGCGTCACCGCCGGATCGGGGCCGTCGTCGAAGGTTAGTGCCACCTGCGAAGCCGTGCCGGGCAGCCGTACGATGACGGGGCCAAGCAGCCGGCTTTGCGGGGTCATCGCGACAAGTCCGATTGCGGCATGGTTGCCGGCGACGGCGGCCAGCGCGGCGCCCCATGAGCTTGGGTCGAATGCGGTGGCCCCTGCTGCTGCCGCGTGCAGCAGGACCGACGCGCGAACGGCAAGGGTCGGGGTCCAGCGTGGGGGTTCAGGGCTGGTCGGGGGCAGAAGGGCCTCGGGCGAAGGTTCGAACGGTTTCACGGATTGAGATGTGCGGATAATTACGAAATCGCAATCGTCTTATGCTATACTCGGTTGCGAACATCACGACGACGAGTGGAAAATCCAGCACGTTGACGAACAACGACCATGTGGCGCGCGGCGCCAGCACGAACAGCAATGCCGAAGTCGCGAGTTGGGCTGCGAAGAACGCGCACCAAGCGATGGTGACGCGATGCGTGTAGGCCATCATGTCGCTCGTCAGCCCTCCGCGCAGTCGGCGTGCGAGGCTGGTAATTAGGTCGTCTTGGCCTAGCCGCAACGACGTGCCGAATAAGGTCAACAGAGAGAGGTAGATCACAGCGTGCGACACCCCGGATGCCGCAACCAGGCTATCGGCCCGCACGCCGGGAGCGAGCCGGAGGATCAACAAACCGATGCCGAACAGCAGCAGATACGCACGTCCGCGCCGGCCCGGGGCCAGCGATCCGAGGGCGACCGCCCCGATCGTGATCACCTGGCACGTCGACAGGGCCGCGGCGAGCAGCAGCCCACGGCCAGTCGCCAAGTACCAGTGCGTCGCTAGCGGGGCGGCGGCCGTCCCGATCCAGCCGGCCGCCGTCACGGCGCGGCGCACCGCAGTCCGCATGACGGTCGGCTCCAGGTTGCGAGGGCATCATGCCGCTCGATCGAATGCTTGACCATCTGCGCCACTCGGGCAGAACCACGATTGCCCGTTCGGCAACACGCGACTATTTTGGAATAAAGGAACCGACATGAGCGATGAAGTGGACATCCTGCCGTATGACCGCCTTGCCGTGCAGTCGCCGTTCGAGGCGGAAGTTGCAGCCCTGATCGTCACCAGCCTACAGCTCGAGATGGACGCCGGGGACATCGCGCCGGGCAACGCGCTGTTCAACGAGGGGTTGGGCTTGGACTCGATCGACGCGTTGGAGTTGGCGCTCGCCATCTCGCGCGACTACGGGCTGGAGCTCAAATCCGACGCCGCCGACAATCGGATAATTTTCACCAATTTACGAAACCTGGCGCATCACATCGAGACCCATCGGACCCGTTAGGCGATGTCGCCAAACTGCGATGCAGCGGTTCGCGTGCCCCTGGTTGACCGAGCCATGGAGTCGGTGTTGTTCCGCCGGCCGACGGGTGACGTCACGGCCGCCGGGTTCCTGGCCGACGTGCAGCGGGTCGCGGCGGCGCTGCCGGAGGGAACGGCCGCCGTGAATTTGTGCCGCGACCGATACGCCTTCGCCGTCGCCTTCGCGTCGTGCATGGTGCGCGGCCAAGTCAGCCTGCTCACCAGCGACTGCCGCCCGAGCCGGCTCCGCGACCTCCATGCGAAGTTCGACGGCCTCTATATCCTGGCGGACGGGTCTGTGGAGAGTCCGCACCACGAAATTGGCGCGCTGCCCGGGGTCGGCTGCGGACCGAACCCGGCGTTTCCCGCCGAGCAGGTCGCCGCGGTGGTGTTCACCTCGGGCAGCACCGGCGAGCCAGTCGGCCACCGCAAGACCTGGGGCGCGCTGGCCGGCCGGTCCAGGGACGCCGGGCAGCAGTTCGGCCTGACTGCCGTCCGTCCCACGGCCATTGCCGGCACGGTCCCGCCGAATCACATGTACGGCTTCGAAACGACGGTGCTGCTGCCGTTCCACGCGCCCGCTTCATCCTGGTGCGGGCCGGCGTTCTATCCGTCGGACGTGGCGGACGCGCTGGCCCGGTTGCCGGAACCGCGAATGCTGGTCACCACGCTGCACCAGGTCCGCGCGCTGCTGCAGGCAAATGCGGCTTGGCCGGCCATGGCGGCGATCGTGTCCGCCACGGCCCCACTCGACCCGGCGCAGGCCCGGGCAGCCGAAGCACGGTGGCAGGCGCCGGTGCACGAGATTTTCGGCGCAACCGAGGTCGGCTCGATCGCGAGCCGCCGCACCGCCGACGGCGACGCGTGGACGCTGTATCCGCGCACACGGATGGACATGACCTCCGGCATCGCCTGGGTCGAGACGGACGGCGATCGGACGGCTCTTGACGATCATGTCGAGTTGCTCGGCAGCCGGCGATTCCGCCTGCTCGGCCGCCCTTCGGACCTGGTTAAGCTGGCGGGCCGTCGCGCTTCGCTGGCGGGGTTGAACCACGCGCTGAACCAGATCGACGGCGTGCTGGACGGCGTGTTCGTCACCCCGCCCGACCTTGGGCAACGGCCAGGCCCGCGGATGCTGGCTTTCGCGGTGGCGCCGGGTTGCGCGCCGGACGACCTGCTGGCCGCCCTCCGCGCGCGCATCGACCCGGTGTTCCTGCCGCGCCGCATCGTGATAGTGCACCGGCTGCCGCGCAACGACGTCGGCAAGCTGCCCCGCAGCGCTTTGCTGGCTCTCGTCTCATGATATCCGCCGGGCAGTTCAAGGTTTCCTCCGACCACCCCGCCCTGCCCGGCCACTTCCCCGGCAACCCCGTCGTCCCCGGCGTCGTGCTGCTGGACGAGGCGTTCGCGCTCATTCTGCTGGCCCACTGCGGCCGCACGCTCGCCGGCTTGCCCGCCGTCAAGTTCACCGCCCCCGTCGGACCGGACCAGCCCATCGATGTCGCCTGGCGATCGATCTCTGATGGCGTGGAGTTCGCCTGCACCTCGGGCGGCGTCCCCGTCCTGCACGGCCGGGCGCGGCTCGGGCCATGAGTTGGTCATCGGACCGCGAGCGAGGCAGCGTCGCGCTGCTTCACATCATGGTCTGGATCACCCGGCGGGTCGGGTTCCATGCCGGGCAATTGCTGCTCTGGCCGATCGCCGCGTGGTTCTATTGCACGTCCAGCGCAGCCCGCAGCGCTTCCCGCGACTATCTCAGCCGCGCGCTCAACCGGCCTGCCACGGCGCCCGACGTGTTCTGGCACATCTACATCTTCGCCTGCGCCATCCTCGATCGCGTGTTCCTGATTATCGGCAGCACAGCCGCCTACACCGTCGAGGCGACCGGGCTGGACGCATTGGACGCCATCGTCGCCCGGGGTGGCGGCTGCGTGCTGCTCGGCGCACATCTCGGCAGCTTCGAAGCGATGCGGGCCATTGCACGGCGGTCACCGGTTCCGGTTCGGCCACTCATGTACCGCAACAACGCTGGCGCGCTCACCCGCCTTCTCGAACGGCTCGACCCGGCGCTGGCCGGCAGCGTCATCGACATCGGCAGCATCAACACGATGCTGCGGGTGCACGAATGCGTCGCGCGGGGCGAGATCGTCGGCATCCTGGCAGACCGTGCGCCCGGCGCCCAAAAACGGGTGCTGGTCCCATTTTTCGGCACGCCGGCCGCGTTTCCCGCCGGGCCCTTCGTGCTCGCGGCCAGCCTCGGCGTCCCGGTGATGACGTTCAGCGCCGTCCGCACCGGAACGCGCCGCTACGCCGTACGGCTCGAGCCGTTCGCCGACCGCATCGTGCTCGGCCGTGCGACCCGTCAGGCGGACCTGCGGGCCTATGTCACGCGTTATGCGGCACGGCTGGAAGCGCTCTGTACGGCGCACCCGTTCAACTGGTTCAATTTTTACCCGTTCTGGGAGCAACCTGACCTTGCAGCCTCCCTGGCGTCACGCCGTCCTCCTGCTTGCGTGCCTGTCGCCAGCAACAGCGCAGCCATCGAGCGTGAAGCTGGATGACGTGATGGCGCGGCTGGCCGCCGCACCGCAACGCCGCGCCGCCTTCATCGAAGACAAACGCGTCGCCGCCCTGGAACAGCCCCTGCACAGCGCCGGCACGCTGGCTTACAGCCGGCCCGACCACCTGGAGAAGACCACAACTGCTCCCGCGCCGGAACGCCTCGTGGTGGATGGCACGCGGCTGACGGTGACGGCTGGCAACAACTCGCCTCGCGTGGTCGACCTGGGCGGCCAACCCGCGGCCCTGGCGCTGATCGACACCATCCGCGGCGTCCTATCGGGCGATCTGGCGCTGCTGCGGCGAAGCTACGACGTGACTGGGGGCGGGAGCATATCGGCCTGGCGCCTGCTGCTGCGCCCCCGCGACCCGGCGTTGGCGCGGCTGGTGCGCGAGGTCTATATCGAGGGCGCCGGCGCTGACGTGCGGAGCATCGACACCGTGCAAGCCAACGGCGATACCGACCGCCTGACGATCACCCTGCTGCCTTGACGGCTGCCCGCCGCGCCGGCCCGATCCTGGCCGCTCTCGCCGCCGTCGCCGCGTTTGCCGCCCTGGTGTTCAGCCAGATGGACATGCGGAGCGACATGGCGGACTTCCTGCCCGCCGGCCAGACCGAAGCTGCACGCTTCATGCTGCAGGAGCTGCGGTCGGGAACCGCAACCGGACTGATCCTGGTCGGGATCGAGGATGCGCCGCCGCCGGACCTCGCCCGCATCAGCGCCGGTGTCGCCGCGGCGCTGGATCGCTCGGGACTGTTCACGATCGTCAGCAACGGCCAGCAGGCGCTTGACGGACCAGACGGGCAGGTGCTGTTCGACTCCCGCTACCTCCTGTCGCTGGGCACGACGGTCGAGGCGTTCACGACGGAGTCGCTGCACGCCGGCATGGAACGGCTGCTGCAGGGCCTGCAATCCTCCGCCTCCCCGCTCGTGTCCCGGCTGGGCCTGCCCGACCCGACCGGGGCGTTCCCCGCTTTGGCGCAAGTCTGGATCGGCGGCAGCCACGTCCGCACGCAGGACGGCGTCTGGTTCGCGCCCGATCGCGACCGCGCGCTGCTGCTCGCGCAAACCCGGGCCGGCGGCATGGACATCGCCGCGCAGGACCGGGTCGACGCCGCCATTCGCGACGCGTTCGCCAACGCGTCGCCCGGTCCGGCCCGGCTGCTCGTCTCGGGCCCGGCGGTGTTCGCGCGGCAGGCGGCGCACGCCATCAAGGCCGACGTGGAGATGCTGTCGGTGGTATCGGCCCTGCTGGTCGCGGGACTGCTGTGGTGGCGGTTCCGCTCGCCGCTGGTGATCGCGGCCATCGCCGTCCCGATTACGCTCGGCGTCGCGGTGGCGGCGTTGGTGGTGCAGGCGGCGTTCGGGTTCGTGCACGGCATCGCGTTCGGTTTCGGCATGACGATGCTGGGCGTTACCGTCGATTACCCGGTGCTGCTGATCGGCCACCGCAAGGCTGGCGAGGCCGCGCCGGGCACGCTGCGCCGCATCGGCCGCGCCTTCGCGATGGCGGTCGCGACAGCGGCGCTCGGCCTGACCGGCATGGTGTTCTCCGGCTTTCCCGGCCTGTCGCAACTCGGCCTGTTCAGCGTCGTCGGCGTGCTGACGGCAGCGGCGGCCACCCGCTTCCTGCTGCCCCGCCTGATCGTGGCCGCCGACCTGGCCTCGGTTTCGGCCGGCGATCCGGCGACCCTGTTGCGGGTCGAACGCCTGCGCGCCGGGCGGTTATGGGGGCTGGCCCCGATCGCGCTCGCCGCCGCCCTGCTGCTCGTCCATCGACCCCAATGGGAGGGCGACCTTGCCAATCTCAGCCCCGTGCCGAAGGCTGCGCGCGACCTGGACGCCGAACTCCGGCGCGAACTCGGGGCTCCGGACGTGGGACAGATCGTCGTGGTGCGCGCCGGCAGCGCCGATGCCGTCCTCCGCGCACAGGAGTCGCTGCTGCCCCGGATCAATGTCCTGCAGCGCCAATCCGTCATCACCGGCGCCGAGGCCGCCGCGCGTTTCCTGCCCAGTGCCGAAACCCAGCGCGCCCGGCAGGCAGCCCTTCCCGACGCCGCCATCCTTGCCGCCCGCATCGAAGCGGCGCGGCAAGGCTTGCCCTTTCGCCCCGATGCGTTCGCTGTGTTTGCCAACGCGGTCGAGGCCGCCCGCACCGCCGCACTGATCACGCTAGACACGCTCGGTGGCCCGGCAGCGACCGCCCGCCTCCACGCGCTCCTGTTCCAGCGCGACGACGCGTGGTTCGGACCGATCGCGTTCCAGGGCGTCATCGATCCGGGCCGCCTCGCCGCCGCGTTCGCCGGCGCTGGCATGACCTTCGTCGACATGCACGCCGAGACCAACGGCATCGTCGCCGGATACGCTGCCCGGGCCTGGATCTGGCTCAGCGCCGGGGCGCTCGCCGCCGCCCTGGTGCTGGCCACCGGGCTGCGCAGCCTGACGATGACGTTGCGCGTCGTCGGCGCGATCGGGGCCGCAATGCTGGTGACGATCGCGATCCTCACCGCCGCCGGCGCCCGGCTGTCCCTGCTCAACCTGGTCGCCCTGCAATTCGTCGCCGGGGTCGGGCTGGACTACGCGCTGTTCTACGCCCGACGCCAACTGGACCAGGAGGAGCGGGCGCGCACCCTGCGAACGCTCGCGACGTGCAACGCGATGACGCTGTTGACCTTCGGGATCCTGGCGCTCTGCCGCACCCCGCTTTTGCAGGCGATCGGCGTGACGGTTGCCATCGGGGCGGTCGCGGCCATGTGCTTCTCGTTCCTGTTCGTTGGCCTGCGCCCGCGAGTATGCGAGGAAGCTGGCTGAATGGGTCCACTCGTCCTGACCGCCAGCACCGCCATCAGCGCCATCGGTCGCGGCGCCGCCGCGACCCTCGCCGCTTTGCAGGACCGTCGCAGCGGCCTTCGCCCGAGCGATTTCGGCGCTGTCCCGCGCGGCTGGATCGGCCGGGTGGACGCGGTCGAGCAGCACCGCCTGCCGACGCCCTTCGCCGCCTTCGAGTGCCGCAACAACCGGTTGGCGGACCTGGCGCTGCACACCGACGAATTTGCGAATGCGGTCGGAGCTGCCGTGTCCCGCTACGGCGCCGGGCGGATCGCGGTGGTGATCGGCACCAGCACGTCCGGCGTGCTGTCCGGCGAGGAGGCCTACGCCAGCCGGAACGCAGACGGCGCGCTGCCCGCGAGCTTCGACTACGACCACACCCAGGACATGTTCTCCGCCGCCCGCTTCGTCCGCGCCGTGCTGGGCCTGCGCGGCCCGGCCCTGGTCGTCTCCACCGCGTGCGCCTCCAGCGCCAAAAGCTTCATCGACGCCCAGCATTTGATCGAGAGCGGCGTCTGCGATGCCGCGGTGGTCGGCGGTGTCGACAGCCTATGCCGGATGACGCTGGAGGGGTTCGCCTCGCTCGACCTGATCTCTCCGACGCCATGCCGACCCGGCGATGCGGCGCGCGGCGGCATCTCCATCGGCGAGGCGGCGGGCTTCGCCCTGCTGGAGCGCGACGGCGACGGCATGCGCCTGCTCGGGGCGGGGGCGACCAGCGACGGCTACCACATGTCGTCGCCCCACCCCGAAGGCGCCGGGGCGATCGGCGCGATGCAGTCTGCCCTGGACCGCGCGGGCCTGCGCCCGTCCGACATCGATTACGTCAACCTGCACGGCACCGGCACGCGGGCGAACGACGCGATGGAGGACATCGCCGTCGCCACCGTGTTCGGCACGAATGTGCCGTGCAGTTCCACAAAAGGCTGGACGGGTCACAGCCTGGGCGCATGCGGCATCTTGGAGGCGGTCATCGCCGGGCAATGCATGCAGGCCGGCTTCGCGCCCGGTGGCCTCGGCATCGAGCAGGTCGACCCGGCCTTCCACGCCCGTGTGCTGATGGGCAATACCCCCGCTCGCATCCGCACGGTCGCGAGCAACGCGTTCGGTTTTGGCGGCATCAACTGCTGCTTGATCTTCGGCGCGGGATGATGCGCGTCGGGGTGGCGGGGATCGGCGTGTGTGGCCCCGGCTTGGCGGGGTGGGACGCGAGCCGCGCAATCCTGGCGGGGGACGCTCCCTTCGTGCCGGCGGATATTGCCCTTCCCGCCCCTGCCCTGCTCTCACCGACCGAGCGCCGCCGCGCCGGGCCAGTGACGCAGCTCGCGTTGACGGTGGCGCAGGAAGCGTCCGCCATGTCCGGCCTGCACCCGGCCTCGCTGCGGAGCGTGTTCGCCAGCTCCAATGGCGACGGGCTGGTAGTCGGTGCGATTTTGGACGCGCTGTCGCGACCCGATGGGTTCGTGTCGCCCACCCAGTTCCACAACTCGGTCCACAACGCGGCGGCGGGCTACTGGTCGATCGGCACCGCCTCCCCGCAGCCGGCGACGGTGCTGGGCTGCCACGACTGGTCGTTCGCGGCGGGGCTGCTGAAGGCGGCAGCCGAGGCGGCCGTGGAGAACGTCCCGGTGCTGCTGGCCGTCTACGACGTGCCGCTGCTGCCGCCGATGTCAGCCAAGCGTCCCATGGCGACGCCCTTCGGGGTAGCGCTGGTACTGACCCCGGACGCGACTGGGCTTCCGACGCTCGACCTCGCCTTCAGCAGCAAGCCCTCGGACGACAGCGCGCCGGACATCCTGGGCCTCGCCGCGCTCGCGAACGGCAACCCCGCCGCTCGCTCGCTGTGCCTCCTGCAAGCGTTGGCCGGCAACACGGCCCGCGATCTTGCGCTGTCCTACCTCGACGGGCATCTGGCCATGCGGGTCACCCCATTTCCGACCTAGCCGCCCTGGTGCCGCATGCCGGGGCGATGTGCCTGCTGTCCCGGGTCGTGTCCTGGTCGGCCGAGCGGATTAACTGTGCCGCCCGGTCTCACTTGGACCCGGCTAACCCGCTGCGGCGCGATGGCCGGCTGGGCATCGGATGCGCCGTCGAATACGCGATGCAGGCCGCGGCCGCCCACGGCGCATTGCGGGACGGCGCGGCCCAAAAACCCGGCTACCTCGCGGCGCTCCGGGGCGTCGCCTTCCATGCCGGCGAGCTTGACGACCCGGCGCACGGCGTCCTTGACGTGGAAGCGCAGCTGGAACACGCGACCTCCGCCGGGCTGATATATGGGTTCACGGTCCGCAACGAAGCCGGCGCGGCGCTCGCCGAAGGGCGCGCCACCGTGGTGCTCCCCCCATGAAGCGCGCCTTGGTCACCGGCGGCGCCAGCCCGCTCGGCGAGGCGATCTGCCGCCGCTTGGCCGCCGACGGGCTGCACGTGATCGTCCACGCCAATGCCGGCCGTGACCGCGCCGCAGCATTGGCGGCCACCCTGCCCTCCGCCGAAACGCTTGCCTGCGACATCACCGACGTCGCAGCCACGGCCGCCGCCCTGCAACCCGTGCTGGCCGCCGGCGTGCCGCAAATTCTCGTCCACAATGCCGGCGCGCACGACGACGTGCCGTTCGCCGGCATGACCGAGGAGCAATGGCGGCACGTGCTGGATGTCTCGTTGACCGGCTTCTTCGCCGTCACCCGGCCGCTGATCCTGCCGATGATGGGCACGCGCTGGGGCCGCATCGTCGCGCTGTCGTCGGTGGCGGCCATCATGGGCAACCGCGGGCAGGTCAACTACGCCGCCGCCAAGGCCGGGTTGATCGGCGCGGTGAAGTCGCTGGCGCGCGAGGTGGCCAGCCGCGGCCTCACCGTCAACGCGGTGGCGCCGGGCGTGATCGCGTCGCCCGCGGTCGACGCCGCGATGGACGCCAAGCGAATCGCCGAGATCGTGCCGATGAAACGCGCCGGGCGGCCGGAGGAGGTCGCCGAGCTGGTGGCGTTCCTGGCGTCGGACCGGGCCGGGTACATCACGGGCCAAACGATCTCGATCAACGGCGGGATGGCATGATACTCGTTGCAAACCCTAAAGGAGCACGCGTGGTGGATGAATGTGATGTTCTCGTCATCGGCGGCGGTCCGGCCGGGTCAACCGCGGCGGCCATGCTCGCGGAGCGCGGACGCGACGTGGTGCTGCTGGAAAAGGCGGAGCACCCGCGTTTCCACATCGGCGAGAGCCTGTTGCCGCGCAACATCCCCATCCTGGAACGACTGGGCGTGGCCGACGAGGTCGCCGCCTTGGCCGAGTACAAGCCCGGCGCCGAGTTCGTGGACGACGACACCGGCGCCCGGTCGGAATACCCGTTCAGCCTGGCGCTGAACAAGGAATACACCTCCGCTTGGCAGGTGCCGCGCGCCGCGTTCGATCAGGCGCTGTTCGCCAACGCGGCCCGGCGTGGCGCGCGCACCGCCGAGTGCACCCGGGTGGTCGACGTGGCGCTCGCCCCCGCCGGGCAGCGCGCGCGTGTGGTGGCCGAAAAGGCCGATGGCAGCCAGCGCGTGCTGGCGCCCCGCTTTATCCTGGACGCAACCGGGCGCGATACGCTGATGGCCGGCAAGCTTGGGCTGAAGCAGTCCAACAGGCAAAACTCGACCGCGGCGGTGTATGCACATTGGCGCGGCGTGCAGCGCCAACTCGGGGCCGAGCCGGGGTTCATCACCGTCCACCTCGCCGCCGATGGCTGGTTCTGGATGATTCCGTTGCCGGACGACATCATGAGCGTCGGCTTCGTCGGCAATTCGGACGTGTTCAAGGCGTCCCCTGGCGCAAGGCGCGGCACGCCGGAGGAGCTGTATCTCGAGCGCATCCGCCGCAGCCCGACCGCATCGGCCCGGATGGCGGGCGCAGAGCGGGTGTCGGAGGTGACCGGCGCCGGAAACTACTCGTATCGAGCGACCAAGGCCTGGGGCGAGGGCTACCTGATGATCGGTGACGCGTTCGCCTTCCTCGATCCGGTGTTCTCCAGCGGCGTCCTGCTGGCCATGACCGCCGGGGAACTTGGGGCGGACGTGGCGAATGCCTGGGTGGACAGTCCCGCGCGCGGCCGGGTGCTCGCGCGGCAGGTCGAGCGGACGCTGTGCCGGGCGATGGATAACCTTGGCTGGCTGGTGTACCGCATCAACACCCCGGTGCTGCGGGCGATGTTCATGGACCCGAGCAACCGCTTCCGCATGCGGGACGGGCTGGTGGCGATGCTGGCGGGCAACCTGGCGATCGGCTGGCAACTACGCGGCCCGGTGCTGGCGTTCAAGGCGGCGTATTACGGCTTGACCGTCGCGCGCCGGTTCGGCTTCCGCCACTCCCCGACCGTCATCCCCGCGCTGCCACCGATGACCGTCCTGCCGGCCGAATGACCGCACGCCTCACCGATTGGCGGAGAGGGCTTGGGTGAGCGATCCGGTCGATCTCGCCGCCATCCTCGACCGCACCGCCCGGCGCTACCGACAGTGCGACCGCTTCTCCCGCCACTACGTCGCGTCCAAGCTGCGGCGCGACCCGGTGCATGCCGATGTGCTGGCCCTCGCCGCGCGCGAGCCGTTCGGCGATGTGATCGACGTCGGTTGCGGCCGTGGGCAGCTTGGGGTGGCGCTGCTCGAAGCGGGATTGGCGCGGTCGGTGGTCGGGTTGGAGCGGCGGACGGCCTCGCTCGCCGCGGCCACACTCGCGGCCGGCGAGCTCGCGTTCCGGGGCGAGACGCGTGACCTCGCGCGTCATCAAGCCACGGCCTCCGCCGACACCGTGCTGCTGGTCGACGTGCTGTATCAACTTGACGACAGCGCGCAGGCAGCGGTGCTCGACGCCGTTGCCGCAGCCGCACGGGCACGGGCACGGATCGTCATCCTGTACGCTCGACCCGAAACGCGGTGCACGCAGCCAGCTCACTCAGGCGCTGGAACGCCTTGGCCGTCGCGTTTGGCCGAACGCGGGGAACACCGTGAATGCGCCGACCATCGCCGGCGTGACGGAAAGGCTAAAAGCGCGGCTTCGCGGTCGAGGTGGTGCCCTGCTGGCGCGGGACGCCGTTCGCGAACGTGCTGCTGGTCGCCCGCCGGGTCAGCGCTGTTCCGCTGCCGCCGCGACCTGCTGTTGAAGCGCCTTGATCAGCGCATCCACATCGTTGCCGTGATGCGACAGGAACGACGTGTAATCGTTGCGCTGCGTCAGCCGCAGGCTCATGCTCTCGGCCACCACGTCGGCGATGCGCGGCGATCCGCCGCCGTTGACGACCATCCAGGTGACGCGGACGGGTTGGTTGTTCGGCCGTTCGACGACGGTCGGCACGAGCACCGCGTCCTCTTTCGGCTCTGGCTTGCCGATCACGACGCGGGTGGATCCCGCCTGATAGTCGCCGAGCCGGCCGACGACGCCGTTGATGAGGACGGTGTGGAACAGTTGCAGGTAGTCCCGGCGCTGATCTTCGGTCGCCGCGCGCCAGAAGCGCCCCAGGACGAAGCGGGCGACGCCGTCCACGTCCACGATCCTGTCCACGAAGGGCGTCAAACGCTCGTGCCGCTGCTCTGGGGTGGTGGCGCCGGCGACGGTGGCGGCAAGGTCGCGGCCGGTTTGACGGACGAACTCTGCGGCTTGCGCCGGGTCGGGCTGAGCTTGGGCGGGTCGAACGAAGGCGAGGCAGGCAAGAAGCAGAAAGACGGTTCGCACGACGGGCTGGCTCAGCAGTGCGGCTTCGGAAGGGTGAAAGTCGCCAGCTTGCCGTCCACCACGAAGTCGGAAAAGTCCATCTTGAGATCGTCGGCGACGCCGTTTTCCCAGTATTTCATGCCGACCTCGTAGTCCGGCTTTTGCGTGTCCTTCTTGCGATCGAAAAACGCCACGCGGACGCGTCCGGACGGCAATTCCGCAAGCGGCGAATACTGCGACGCGCTCGGCGGATTCCAATTGGAAATGATCACCGAAGTGTTCTGCGCGCCTTCCGCTCCCGTGCCGTCGAACAGCGGTAGGGCAACGAACTTCTTGCCCTGCTCGGCGGCGGCGATGATGGCGGCGGTGTGCGCCATCGGGAACAGCGTCCCGGCCGGGACCGGCGTCGTCTTCTCGTCCGGCACGGTGTAGTGGATCGTGCCGGGACCGCCGGACTTGTCGAGGCTTGCGTCGCCCTCGACCTGCTCGGTGACGGCGGTGTCGGTGGTCTGCTTCATGCGAAAGGTCAGCTTCAGGCCGTCCTTGCTCTCCCAGGTCAGGTAATCGCTGACCATCTCGACGTCCTGGCCTTCCCGGTTGGTGATGGTCATGTCTAGCCGTTGGCGCACCGCCCAGCCGTCGCAGGCATCCGTCACCTCGTAGCCCATGGTGCCGGACACGCCGAGCACGTCGCCGCTGCGGGCATTGTCGAGCGACAGCCGGTACGTCGCTTGATGGGCGGCGAGCGGCACCGGCGTCGCAGCGAGCGCCGGCGTGGCGAGAAGCGCGAGAAGGGATGCCAGAAGCCGCATGCGTGGAAACTCCTTTTACAGCCCGTACATAGTGCGGCGGCGGCGCGCCCGCTACTGCTTTGCTTTGGGCGGCAAGTCGAGCTTCAGCGACAGCTCCTTCAGCCGGGCCGCGTCGACCGGGGCGGGCGCGCCCATCATGAGGTCCTCGCCCTGTTGGTTGAGCGGGAACAGGATCACCTCGCGGATGTTCGGCTCGTCGGCGAGCAGCATGACGATGCGGTCGACGCCGGGCGCCGAGCCGCCATGGGGCGGCGCGCCGTAGCGGAAGGCGCTGAGCATGCCGCCGAAGCGCGCCTCCACCTCGCTCGCCGGGTAGCCGGCGATCTCGAAGGCGCGGATCATCACCTCCGGCTTGTGGTTGCGGATGGCGCCGGAGGACAGCTCGATGCCGTTGCAGACGATGTCGTACTGGAACGCCTTGATGGCGAGCGGGTCCATGGTGTCGAGCGCCTCCAGCCCGCCCTGGGGCATGCTGAACGGGTTGTGGCTGAAGTCGATCAGGCCGGTTTCCTCGACCCGCTCGTACATCGGGAAATCAATGATCCAGCAGAACCGGAACGCGTCGCGCTCGACCAGGTCGAGCTCGTGGCCGAGCCGGATGCGGACGGCGCCGGCGAATTTTTGCGCGTCCTCGCGGGGGCCGGCGGCGAAGAACACGGCGTCGCCGGGTTGGAGGCCGCAGGCGGCGCGGATCGCCTCGGCGCGGTCGGGCTCCAGGTTCTTGGCGATCGGGCCTTTCGGGCCGGCCTCGTCGAACGTGATGTAGCCGAGGCCGCCGGCGCCCTGCTCGCGCGCCCACTCGTTCAGCTTTTCGAAGAAGCCGCGCGGACGTGGCCCGGCGCCGGGTGCTGGGATCGCGCGCACCACTCCGCCGCCGGCCGCGATGCGCGCGAACAGGCCGAAGCCGCTGCCGGCGAAGTGGGCGGTCACGTCGGTGATGCGGAGCGGGTTGCGGAGATCGGGCTTGTCGGAGCCGTAGGTAAGCAGCGCTTCGTCGTATGGGATGCGCGGGAATGGGGCTGCGCTCACGGCGCGGCCGCCGCCGAATTCGGTGAACACCCCTTCCATCACCGGCTCCAGCACCGCGAACACGTCCTCCTGGGTGACGAAGCTCATCTCGAAATCGAGCTGGTAGAACTCGCCCGGGGAGCGGTCAGCGCGGCTGGCTTCGTCGCGGAAGCACGGAGCGATCTGGAAATAGCGGTCGAACCCGGCCACCATCGCGAGCTGCTTGAACTGCTGCGGCGCTTGCGGCAGGGCGTAGAACGTTCCCGGATGGGTGCGCGACGGCACCAGGAAGTCGCGCGCGCCCTCGGGGCTGGTCGCGGTCAGGATCGGCGTCTGGAACTCGGTGAAGCCCTGCTCGATCATGCGGCGGCGCAGGCTGGCGATGATCCCGGCGCGCAGCATCATGTTGCGGTGCACCCGGTCGCGCCGTAGGTCGAGGAAGCGGTACTTCAGCCGCAATTCGTCCGGGAAGGTCTCGGTGCCCGCGACCTGCATCGGCAGCACGTCGGCGGCGGATTGCACGACCAGCTGCGCCGCCCGTACCTCGACCTCGCCGGTCGGCAGCTTCGGATTGATCGTGGCCCCCTGGCGCGCCACCACCTCCCCGGTGACGGTGACGACGCTCTCGGGCCGCAGCCCGTCCGCCTGCGCGAACGCGTCCGACCCGGCGGGGAACACCACCTGCGTCAGTCCGTAATGGTCGCGCAGGTCGATGAACAGCAGCCCGCCATGATCGCGCTTGCTGTGCACCCAGCCGGACAGCCGCACTGTCGATCCGGCGTCGCTGGCGCGCAGGGCGCCGCAGGTGTGGGTGCGATAAGCGTGCATGGGCCGGGTTCCAAAAGGGGCGCGGCAACCAAGCGACGGGAAGATGCCGTGTCAAGTTGCTTCTCCCGCTGCGGCTACCGGGAGGAGGCTTTACGAATTTGTCAGGCGGGCGACAGCACGTGCACCACGCGGCTGGCGATCATCTCCTTGGTTGCGGCGGCGTAGGCGGCCATATGCGGAGAACCGGCGTGGGCCTTCAACGCCTCGGCGGTCTCCCATTTCTCGATCACCATGAAGGTGTCCTCGCCGAGCTTGGTCTGGATCCGGCCCATGTCGGCAGCGTCGACCACCGGCGTGTACTCGATGCAGCCCTGCTCGGCGTGGACGGCGGGCATGTTGGCCCGGAATGCGGCCAGGACAGCGTCGAGTTGGCCCGGCTTGGCGCTGAGGATGGCGACGACGTGGATCATGTAAGATCTCTCCGGTGTTGATCGGTCCGAACGCGCAGCATGCCGTGACTTCGGCCTTGCCGGAAGAGTTTCGCCTGCGTAGCGTGCCGGGCGACCGAGGGCAGGCCCGAACAATGGGCCGCCTACCTGGGGGACACGCCTATGACGTTGCTGGCGCTCAAGCAGATCGGCCGTTCCTTCGGCGCCATCCAGGCCCTCACCGACGTGGATCTGCTCGTGGCGCCGGGCGAAGTCGTCGGGCTGATGGGCGACAACGGCGCCGGCAAGTCCACCCTGGCCAAGATTATCGCGGGCAACTTTCCGCCGACATCCGGACGCATGGAGTTCAACGGGCAGGAGGTCGCCTTCGACGGCCCCGTCGACGCCCGAGCCGCCGGCATCGAGGTCGTGTACCAGGATCTCGCCTTGGCCGATAATCTGTCGGCGGCGGCCAACGTTTTCCTCGGGCGGGAACTGCACCGCCGGGTCGGCCCGTTCCGCCTGCTCGACCATCGCCGGATGGAGCAGCGCGCCGCGCTCCTGTTCGGCGAACTGAAAAGCGAGACCCGCGCCGGCGACCTGGTGCGGCAGATGTCGGGCGGCCAGCGCCAGGCGGTCGCAATCGCGCGCACCCGGCTGTCCGACGCGCGCCTGATCATCATGGACGAGCCGACTGCCGCCATCAGCGTGCGCCAGATTGCGGAGGTGCTGGCGCTGATCGTCCGATTGCGGGAGGCGGGCATCGCCGTGATCCTGATCAGCCACCGGATGCCCGACGTGTTCGACGTTTGCGACCGCGTGGTGGTGATGCGTCGCGGGCGGAAGGTCGCCGACAAGCCGATCGCGGCGTCGAGCCCGCAGGAGGTCACTGGCCTCATCACCGGCGCGCTGGAGCTGGCCTGACATGTCCCAGGCCGTTCCGAATTTGCTGAATCCCACTCGGGGCGCGTGGCATACGCGGGGCTTCTTCGCGACCCAGACGGCGTATGTCAGCATCGCTTTGGTGGTCATCGTCGTCGTGATCTCGCTGCTGGCCCCGGTGTTCCTGACCTTGGGCAACCTGGCCAATGTCGCCACCAATTTCTCCTACATCGCCATCGTTTCGCTCGGCGCCACCTTGGTGATCATCACCGGCGGAATCGACCTCTCGGTAGGCTCGGTGATGGCGGTGACGGCGATCCTAACCGGGTTGTTCTTTCGCTGGGCCGGCGCCAGCCCGCTCGCCGCCGTGCCGGGGCTGGCGATGTCCGCCGCGGTGGTGGGCGGATTGCTGGTGGCGACGTGCATCGGCCTGATCAACGGCTGGCTGATTGCGCGGATGGAGCTGACGCCGTTCGTCACCACCCTTGGCATGCTGAGCGTGGCGCGCGGCCTGTGCTACGCGATCACCCGCGGCGCCGGGGTCGCCATCGACGGCGCCGACGCCGACCTGTTCTCCAATCTCACCGACGGCGCGGTGTTCGGCGTGCCGGCGCCGCTGCTGTACCTGCTGGCATTGGCGATCGGCATGGGCGTGTTCCTGCACCACACTGCAGCCGGGCGGCACGTGTTCGCGCTCGGCGGCAACGAGCGGGCCGCGCGGCTGGCGGGCGTGGCCGTCGTCCGGGTCAAGATGGGGGTATACGTCGCCTCCGCCCTGCTCGCCGGGTTTGCGGGCATCCTGATGGCGGGCTGGCTCGGCTCGGTGCCGGCCAACCTGGCGCAGGGCTATGAGCTGCGCATCATCGCCGCCGCCGTCATCGGGGGCGCCAACCTCAACGGCGGCATCGGCGGCCCGACCGGCGCCGTGGTGGGAGCGGCGCTGATCGAGGTCATCCGCAATGGGCTGGTGCTGGCGCGGGTGGACACCTACTGGCAGGACACGCTGGTGGGCGTCATCATCATCGCCGCCGTTTTCGTCGATCGGCTGCGCAGCCGCCGTATCGGAAGCTGAACGACAACATGGGATATTCAAACATGCGCAAGACATTGATGGCGACGCTGGCTCTGGCCACGCTGGCTTCGGTCCCAGCCTGGGCCGCCGATGCCTACCGGTTCGCGATCGTCCCGAAGGCGATGAACAACCCATACTTCGACCTCGCCCGCAACGGCTGCATGGCCGAGGCTCCCAAGATCGGGGTCAGCTGCACCTACACCGGGCCGGTCGAGCACGAGCCGGCGACGCAGGTCCAAATCGTCCAGGACCTGATCAGCCAGCACATCGACGGCATTGCCATCGCCGTCGCGGACGCCGCCTCGGTGAAGCGAGTGATCCACCAGGCGCGGCAGGCTGGGATTCCCGTCATCACGTTCGACGCGGACAGCCCGGACAGCGAGCGGCAGGCCTACGTGGGCACCGATAACGCGGCGCTCGGGCACGCGCTCGGCCAGATGCTGATGAAGGTGCATCCGAAGCCGGGCCAGTTCGCCCTGGTGTCGGGCGGCCCGGCGGCGGAGAACCTGACGCAGCGCGTCCAAGGCGTGCGCGACGTGCTAAAGGCCGCCGGCTGGACCGAAGTTGGCGGCTCGCCCACGTTCTGCAACGACGACTCGGCGCTGGCGGTGCAGCAGATGATGGATTTGATGACCGCCAACCCCAAGCTGAACGCGATCGTCCCCGTCGGCGGCTGGCCGCTGTTCACGCAGGGCGCGTTCAACGGTTTCGTCAACGCCCACAAGGCGGCGATGGCCAGCGGCGAGTTCACCATCGTCTCGGCCGACACCCTGCCGGTCGAGTTGCAGGAGGTGCAGGCCGGCAGCGTCGCCGGCCTGGTGGGACAGCGGCCGTTCGAGATGGGCCAGAAAGTGATGGACGTCTTGCTGGCATTGAAGAAAGGCGAGAAGCCGCCGGTAATCACTTACGCCGGACTGGACGAGGTGACGAAGGCCAACGTCGCCCAGTTCGCCAAGCCATAGCAGCGGCGGGTGACGTCGCCCCAAGATGCGGCAGTGTCTCAGTTTGAAATTCCCAGTGAAAATGAGGTTGAGGTTACGCCGGAGATAATCGCAGCAGGACTTTCGGCGTGGCGGGGTAGCACTGAAGACGAATACCCCTCCAATTCAACAACGGCTGATTTGACCGTAATCGTCCGGCACGCACCGGATCAACCATCTGGCGCCGGAACTCAGGTGAATAAGGTGGGCAACTTCTGGGCATAATGGACACCTCGCTTGGAAGCTTCAGGGCGCCCACCGAACCGGGTCAATCTCAGTGTCCCCGCTTGTAGATCATCATCATTGAACAAGCTCTCAGCGGGAAGATGCCAGCGATTCAGCTCATTGACACAGGCGCTGCTTCCAAACGGGCGCCGCGAGGGAAATCCGGCTCACAGTCGACGCTGCATTAAAGGAGGGCGACATGCCAGCACGGAAGCCGAAAACGGACGAGAAGCCCCAATCCGAACGGTCTATCGAGACCGCCCGTGAGACGGGCGCATCCGAGGAGCACGAGGTATTCGAGCGCGTTTTTGAGAAGTTTGTGCAAAACCGCCGGCTTGCGATTTCAGTTGAGGCAGCCTGTGTTACGACGAAAGCATCAACCGTCGGTCCTCAAGTTGACAACGCTTCTTCGGACTTGCTGGCATATAGTTCAGCCTGCGCGGGAAAGCGGCCGCTGCGTACATCCGCAGCGTAGCTAGCGACCGCTTGGCGGATCACGCTCTGCATATCTCCATAGCGGCAGACAAATTTCGGTGTCCGCTCGAACAGGCCAAGCATGTCGTCGGTGACAAGGATTTGGCCGTCGCATTGCCCCGAAGCGCCGATGCCGATCGTTGGCACGCTGACAGCGCCAGTGATCTCATTGGCCAGTGACGCCACTACCCCCTCGACCACGATCGCGAAGGCGCCGGCCTGATCTGCCGCTTGAGCTTCCGCGAGCACGCGCTGTCGCTCCACCGCGGTGCGTCCCTTGGATTTGAACCCGCCATCGACGTTCACCGCTTGTGGGCGCAGGCCGACATGGCCAATCACTGGAATTCCACGCCCGGTCAGAAAACTAGGGCGTATCGTCAATTGAGCCAGATCAGGGCGGCGGCGAGATGGATGCCGCCGAGGAAGTTCCGGGCAGTTTTGTCGTAGCGGGTTGCGATGGCGCGGAACTGCTTGAGCTTGGCGAAGAAGT
>JAABVA010001931.1_pt1 | contig 21238 bp, 19 predicted proteins | sample 5560331 | NCBI WGS metagenome assembly JAABVA01 (sample SAMN12812661, study PRJNA571458) | rock metagenome | isolation source: Antarctica rocks | place: Antarctica: Victoria Land, Mt New Zealand sud | collected 2016-01-07
GGTCCCTACGAAATAATCTCGTATGCAAATTGATCATTTAGGATGCGAGGCACATTACACGTTGGGCACCCAATCTTCGGCATGAGGTAGTTCGGGCGTATCGTCATCGTTGTTATCAGGGAAAGGAAGACTATCATTGCTGGGACGCAACTGGATGAGAGCCTCCAACTCTGCCTTTTTGTAGAGCCGTTGCCGCTTTATTCCTTGTTTGTAGCTTCTCAAAACGCCTCGACTGACATATGTGTAGAGCGTCGAGAGTTTTATACCGAGCAGATGGCACGCTTCGTGTCCATCAAGATAGTTTTCGCCGTTTAACTCTATCACAGTTGTATCCTCCCTCCTCATAAATTGAAGAGCAATTGTCTTCCTCTAATCATAGATGCACAAAGATGTTTTGTCAATCACGTTTTACGTTGTTCCAAGGCAACTTAAAAGACCTATCCCAACGGGCGACCACAAGGGTCGCACCCTACTATACATAGTAGGTGTCGGTGTGCGCCCGTCGTATGGTAGGGTGCGACCCTTGTGGTCGCCCGTCGTTGACTTGACGTTATTCGCCAAAACTGGCATACCGGGGATATTCTTTCATTTTTCAATCAACATAAATCGAGTAATACAAAGTTTTATCAAAAGAGATTGACATTTATCAGAATCAATGGTACAACTTTAGAAGAACCTGTTGAGAGAATGCGTTATCTTGACTATATGACACGCAAAGGAGCAAAAATCTATGTCAACGACGATGCCGGAAACAAATCCACAGAAAGAGCCAAATACACAGGACACACCTCCAGCAAAACCTAACAAGGGGGGGCTAGAGGGAATTGTTGCCGCCACCACCGCTATCAGTAAGGTCGAAGGTACGGCAGGACGCTTGATCTATCGTGGCTACAACATCCATGACCTTGCACGAACGACGACGTTTGAAGAGGTTGCACATCTGCTCTGGTTCGGGCACCTGCCCAATCAAAAAGAATTAACGGACCTGAAAGCGAAGTTGGTCGTCGAGCGCACGCTACCCAGCGCTGTTGTCGAGGTGTTACGTAACCTTCCTAAAACGATAGAGCCGATGGATGCGCTACGGACTGCGACCTCCGCATGGGGTGCAATGGCGATTCAAGGCAAGCCAACACAGGAGCAGGCCATCGCTGTTACCGCTCGTTTTCCGCTTTTCCTCGCCGCATTTCATCGTCTCCGCAATGGCTTAGAGCCATTAGAGTCACAACCTCACCTTGATTATGCTGGCAACTACCTGTACCTGCTCACGGGTCAGGAGCCAAAAGAGGAGCATGTCAGGGGATTGAACGCTTACCTTGTGCTGCTCGCCGATCATGGCATGAACGCATCGACATTTACTGCGCGTGTCGTTGCCAGTACCGAGTCGGATATCGTGTCCTCGGTTGTTGCCGCCCTCGGCGCCCTCAAGGGACCACTACACGGTGGCGCACCCTCGAAGGTGTTGGACATGCTCAACGAAATTGGCACCGTTGACAATGCTGAACCCTGGATACGAGACGCGATTACACGCGGTGGCCGCTTGATGGGTTTCGGGCATCGCGTGTACAAGACGGAAGACCCACGCGCGGAAGAATTGCGTGGGATGGCGCGTGTCGCCGACCCACAGGGCTTTGTGCTGGCAAGGCACGTCGAAGAACTCGCGATAGCACTCCTGGACGAACTGAAACCGGGGCGTCGTCTCTACACCAACGTCGAGTTCTACTCTGCCGCCCTGCTCTCCTCGGTTGGGCTTTCCGGCGACCTCTTCACACCGACCTTTGCCGCTAGCCGTATCGCAGGTTGGACCGCGCATATCATGGAACAGGTGCAGAACAATCGCTTGATTCGTCCAGAGGCGGATTACATAGGTCCAATGGACGTGCATTTTGTACCCTTGAACGAACGCTAGTTTTTATATTCTGTATAGAGGTGCAGAGTAATCGTATGCGCTTACTCTGCACCTGTACGCATATTACTGGATGCAGGAACAGAAGAACTCTTAACGATAGAGCAGATATCCTGCGAGTCCCGCCAGCCCTAAAATAAGCAGAATATTCACCTTGCGGCTGAGTGCTAGCCCTAAAGCACCCAGAGCTATCAGCAATCCTTTCCAGTCTATCCCCGGCTGAGTAAAAATCGTCCAGACTACCGTTAGTAGAAGCCCAACAACTGCGAGCGAGACACCATACATCGCCCCCTGTACTCGTGTAAGATGTTCGATCCGTGTGTAACCTGCCGCGACAACAAGGACGAGCAGGGCAGGGAGAGTGATGGCAATTAACGCGAACAACGCCCCGAGATAGCCATATGTGAGATAGCCCAGGCAGATTACCCATAACCCATTGGGGCCTGGGCTAATCTGTCCAATGGCGATAGACTGTCCGAAGTATATTTCCTTCGCCCAACCGTTGGCAAGCAGGTCCTGATGTAAGCTAGGAAGATTGCTGAAACCGCCCGTCGAAAAAAGTGAAGCTTTCAAGAAAAGAAGAAAGTAGATGAGTGGATTGATCATTGTTGTCCTCGTCGCTCTGTATTAAGCGCAGGAAGCGTTGGTTTTGGCGCAAAGAAGAGCGCACCAAGTAAAACCGCACCGAGGATGACCGCGATAACTGGCAACTTGAAGAGGGAGACAGCCAATAAACAGGTGATAATAACAACAACGCTCCCTACAAAGTACACAACTCCTTCTTTGTAACTTCTACGAAAGATCGGGAGGGCAAAATTCACTCCGACCAGCAACATGAGCGCACCTGTCGCTGGTATCACACCGCGTAAGACCGCCTGGACTGCCGCTATATGTTCAATCTGTGTAAAGAGAGCGGTCAAGAGACAGGTGATGGTTGCACTCGGCAAGAGCAGACCTGCGAGCGAGGCGACGATGCCCCATGTGCCGCCAAGTCTGCGCCCAATCAAGACGGTTAGTGCGACAAGATTGATGCCGGGGGTGAGAATACATAAGCTCCAAAACTTCGTAATATCGTCCATAGTTAGCCATGTATGTTTCTCTGTGAATGTACGTTGTATCAAGAACGTTGTAGAGGCTCCGCCACCAAAGGACTGTAGCCCGATGCCTACCCAGATGCGAAAAAGCTGCCATATGCCGGGATTGGAGTTTTGTGATTGCATGCCAATAGCTCCTAAAGGTGATCCAATTTAGAGGATATCTAAACGGAGGAAGTTTTGTAACACCTTTAGCAATTATAGCCCAACGTGCATACCTATTACCTTGATGTAGGAGAGAGAATACCGCGTGGGCTATTTATTGTCTTGTTAAGAGCCATAAACAACCTGGAATTAGCAATGCATGACACCGAATTGTGGCACAGATGCACATGCATTTACAGTGTCCAGGAGTGTTTGTAACGGAAAGGGCTTTTGGATGATTGGTATTAACGGGAATTCTTTGCGGACTTGTCCTAAACGGTCCAGTCCCGCCCCCGATACCACAATAATTGGAAGGTTATTCAGATGCAGAGTATGATGAACATATGCGATGACATCAAAACCGGAGAGTCCTCCAGGTAAGTTAAGATCAATAATGAGCATATCGAAAGGAGGCTTCTCACTGGCACTACATGCCGCTAAGAGACGCTTCAAGCAGGATGCTCCATCCCCATAGACAACAACAGTATGCCCGGCTAGCTCTAGCATTGTAGTGGTTAGCTCAGACAATGTTGGGTTATCCTCAAGTAATCCTATACGCACTTGCTTCTCTCCCATACCAACCTCTTCCTTGAGTTTTTATTTATAAAATATTTTTCCCCCGTGTAAATGACCAAGCCAGCACCCAGTCAGAGGAAGACGGGTACACTACCTCGATATGAACATCTTGCTTTTTCTGTCGGTAGCATCAAATACTACGTAAGAGTATCTTTCATGGATTACTGCAATTTCTATTGAAGCGGCACAGTCATCGCCATACATACAAAACATAGATGAGGAGGTGCGCGGCCAATGACCGCGCACCTCCTCATCTATGTTTTGAGGGACTTTCTCGCCAATAACAGTATTTACTAATGGATGGTTACTGGCGTTTTTGGCTCTATGAGCATTGATAATGTATTGTCAACCATTTGTGTTCGCAATTGGAGAAATATCTCGCTTGTGTCTTGTGTTCCCATTGCCTGCTCCATCCACCACATTCCACAGAGACCACATATTCCATGTGTTGCTTCGTAGATTTTTGGCAGTGGTGCTGATGAGAGATGCTCTCCGGCGTTGTTCATGAGTCGCAAACACCATGCACACTGTCGTATCATGTTATCCTATCCTTCCAGAAGAGAGCCTTGAAGTAGATGCTCTCGTTTCTGCTGTATTACTTATTGTTTACAACTAGCTAACAATTTCCAAATTCGATATACTGTTGAGTCTGAGCCACTTCTGATGCCCTGGTCGTGCTTTTGGCGGCAATGGCAACAGGTATATCCTTACAACTATTTACCCTCAATATATCAATAAACGTACCGTTTACGCCGACTAGCACATTATGCCTTTTGACTTTGCCATCTAAAAAAGTATACGAAATTGTCACGAAGCTTCCAGGTGTAAAGTTACTGCCACACACATGTAAATGATGTTGCCTGACATCTCTGTCCTGTGTGCAAGTGGTCGCGATACCTGGTGCGAGAGCCGTGCCCGAAGTTCCTGTCGGACTATGTGTTGCCGTTGCTTGTTGCGATGTCACGGTTGCCATATGGGAAGGTACTATCGGTAAGGGACCCCATGTAATATTGGGACTTGCTATGCTTCCCGTGATATGTGCTGTGAAGCCAACGAGCAAGACGAGGCAGAGAACAGCGAACACTCCTATTGCCGAGAGAGGTATTCTCAAAGGCGAGGAACCTTGCCTTGCATGACGAGGTGACTGCGCTGTATGCAGCGTGTGTAAAACACGCTTTGAGACGGTCGCATATGCCGCATCGGTCTCATAGCCATGTGCCCAATCTTCTATGGTATGTCCAATAGACCTCAACTCAGCACAACGTCTGCTACATGTCATACAGGTAGCCACATGCTCTTGCATGTCGGATTGCCCTTGCTGTTGACGTACATAGGCGAGCAACCTGTCATCAGTTGGATGTTTCATATGAATAGCTCGTATCCCCTCTGATCGACAAATTTCTAAAAAAACGTATAGTATCCAGTGTTAGAAAAACAGTTATCCATAGACCTTGCGGAATTTTTCGACGCCGCGCGAGACTCGTTTCCGCACGGCCTCTGCTGAAATATTGACGATCTGCCCAATTTGCTCATAGGTAAAACCATCACCGTAATGCAGTTGTACACAGGCGGCATCTTTGGGTGAGAGGTGTTTGAGTGCTTCCTGAATGAGTATGCTTGTTTCGGTACGCTCCTCAAATGAGGATTCCACAAGCGAACGCTCTACTCTGTCCTCAGGGCTTATACTCAACCCTTCATCCTCTGTGTAGTCAGTGCCAAACGAGAAGGGAACAAACTGGCGCAAGCGTTTTCTGTTGAGATAGCGTAATCCGAAATTTGTTGCAATACGGTATACCCAGGCATCTACTGCAAGATGAGGAGATGTCTTACCAATTTCTTTATATACTTGTAGAAATGTGTCTTGTGCAAGGTCCAGTGCGGCCTCACGCTCACCGACAAGACGGTGTAGATATCCCGTAATCGGATACTGTAACCGTTCCATAAGCGAGCGAAACGCTTGAGGATTCCCTGCACGTAGACGCGCTACCTCATCCCCCTGAACTTCCATCACCATAATGGTCTTACTACCTGCGATCATATAACCGCCGACACCATAACTTTTGCTGCGCCAATGTTTGCAATCCCTGTGTTAGCACTGTTTCTGTTATGAAGCCGTTCCCCCTACATACTACAATCACCGAAGAGGCCAAAAGCGGACAATGTATGCCATATCTTTTTGACGTTTCGCAAACAATAACGAAGCGCGGTTGAAATAGTTGCATACGTCTATACAAGTGTGCGTTTTGGGGGATATTGTTTTTTGTATGACCATATGATTATTTAACGGTGAGTTCGATACTGTGATAGCCTGTTGAGCCATCGGGTAGGGGTGGGGCTAGATTAGGGTCCTGTACATTGCCCTGTGCGTCGATTGCACGCACAATCGCGTTGTAGGAGCCAGCCTGTGGTTGCCAGGGAACTTCCCATAGGACCCAGGTCAGGGCGGACAACGGACGCTTGAGCGTGGCTCTGTTCCACGTCTGTCCGTTATTGAAGCTGACATCAACCTCGCTAATGCCCTTATTGCCAGAAAAGGCCACACCTGCTATATACGTGAGTTTGTTAGCTGGCAGTGTTGCCCCTGTTAATGGCGTGTCGATACGTGATGTCATGAGCAGTGGCGCAGGATCGCTCCATCCACGCTGCTGCCAGTAGCCCTGGAAGTCTGTATTGACAACCTCTATGCGTGTGATCCATTTGACGTGTTTCATGCCATAAATGCCAGGAACCAGCAGACGGAGTGGAAAACCATGTCCCTGTGGCAATGTGGCACCGTTCATCCGTAGAGCGAGCAAGGTCGTCGGCTCTAACGCTTTCGAGAGATGAATGCTATCGCTATAGTCATCGGCTGCATACAAGACAACCTTTGTCGCACCAGGTTTTATCGCTCCCCCGCGTGCAAGTAGGTCAGCAAGAGGAATGCCCTCCCACAATGCACTGCTCATGTAGGGGCCGCCGACCTCGTTACTGATACACATCATCGACTCGTATTGCTGCTTTGTGGATAGGGCTAGCAGGTCCTTGTAGCTGAGTGAGAAGGCGTGTTCAATCTCGCCAGAAACAGACAGGTGCCATGTGTCACCATTTACTGCTGGGTCGGAGAAAAGATTTTTCGAGACGATATAATACTGGTCGTTCGATGTTATCTCCTTCGAGAGCATTGGTACTGGTTGTATATCACCATAGTTCGGCGCTGGTGCTGGCACAATCTTTTTCTTGTAAGCCTGTAATAAGTTTGGAGATGAACTCGCCGCGCCACCACCACCGCTTGTCATGCCTCCTGCACTCGTAATGAAACGCCATGCGAATACACCTAGCGCACCCAGACCAACGATTTGAATGCCACGTAGTACCAGTTCACGACGTGCTACACCTTTTTCGCGCTCTTTCGGTGGCACATTGAGGAAGCGTACCCGACGTGTAACCAGTTGATTCTGCAACAGAACAAACGAGCCACCAAATATAATGCCAACGACCACGAGGCTGACCGTCGTATTGATAGCACCAATCACAAGCTGCGAGCCAAAGAAACCAACGCCAGTAATTGGTAAAAGAATCAAGCCAGTGAGCAGCAAAAGTAACAGGGTAAGTAGCAGTCCTACGCTCCAATGTAACATCTCCTGCCCCGTTTTTTCGGCTCTATACATTCCCACCCACAGCACACAAAGGCCACCTGCAAGCGCGAACACAAGGCATTGGCCGACAATGATGCAATAAAAAAAGTAGTGTTTAGCATCACCGCCAATGAGTTGATGTAGCGCATTAAAGGTTGACGGCGACATCAATTGTGTCAGCGCAGAGCCAAAGACCTCTGGTAGCGAGATACCGTTAAGGGACACGCTCAAGAGCAGCATCAGAATAGTGGCTATAATGCCAGCAACGAGGCCAGCGACAAAGCCGTTCCAGAAGCGTTGTCGGCGTGTGAAGAATATCTTTTCCATCGTTCTCATCTCGGTAAATATATAAACTTAGTATTACATATAGCATAACAGAGATACACACGATTAGCTAAGCTAAAATTGACAGCTATTTTCACCATTGACAAACTGTCGATCATCGGGTACTATATCACTAACGGATATATCCGTTAGTGATATAGTACCCGATGATGCATCTTAGAGGAGGCGCGATGAAAAGAAACGAACGGGAACCAGAAGCTCTGCTCCCGCTCACTCCTGCTGTGTTTCACATTCTGTTGGCTCTGGTTGAGAGTGAGCGGCATGGCTACGGCATCATGCAAGAGGTCGCGGCACATACTGATGGCTCGCTACGTATGGGACCGGGGACATTGTACGGCTCGATCAAGCGCATGTTGAACGATGGTTTGATTACTGAGTCGGGAGCGCGACCCGATCCTACCCTGGATGATGAGCGACGCCGTTATTATCGTTTGACAGATTTTGGGCAACGGGTGGCTCAGGCCGAGGCACAGCGTTTGGAACAGTTGTTGCGTGTGGCTCATAGTAAACATCTCTTGCCGGGATTGGATACGACAGGGAGTATTGCATGAGTACACAACATGTACCACCCACACAACCAGGACGAACTACGCACTCTGAAATACTCTACCGTTCTCTTTTAACGCTCTATCCACCCATGTTCCGCCGCGTGTATGGCCGCGAAATGCTGCAAACGTTCCGTGATTGCTATCGGGAAGCGATGCAACAGGAGGGTAGAGCGGGTCTTGTACGATTGTGGGGACTTGTTCTCCCCGATCTTGTTGTCACTGCTTGCTCTGAACAAGGTAGAGCAGGCATAAGCTTTGGCAAACGTTTGCTAGGTCTGGCAGAAAAGGAGTATTCTCTCATGAGTTTATTGACACTCGACACCGCAGCTCGTACCGATATAGGACTTACTCGTGCTAACAACGAAGACAGCGTAGTTTCCGTCGTGCCAACAGATGCACAGGTTATGGCGCAGAAAGGAGCATTGTTTGTTGTTGCTGATGGTATAGGAGGTCATACTAAAGGGGAGCTTGCAAGTGAGCTTGCGGTGAATACGATACGCGATACCTATTATCAAGATACGCGTACTGATATTGCTACGGTGTTACGCGAAGCAATCGAACGCGCAAATCTGCTGATTTGTGAGCGCGACAACCGCATGGGCACAACCTGCGTCGCGACTGTACTGAAAGACAACACCGTGTATATTGCCAATGCAGGGGATAGTCTTGTCTACCTGATTCGTGGTGAACAGATGCGACAACTTGCGGAAGACCATTCCTGGGTGGCTGAACAGGTGCGTACAGGTGCAATGACGCGAGAAGAGGCACAGGCACAGGGCAAAGGGAATGTGATTACACGCTGTCTTGGCGAGGAACGCGACGTGAAGGTCTACGTTGGCACTGAGCAGGTGCAGGACAAAGATATCCTTGTGCTGTGTACGGATGGCCTACATGGGCTAGTGACTGAGAACGAGATACGCACACTTGTCGAGCAATATGGACCAGAAGAGAGCGTGCAGCGTCTGATTGCGCGAGCCAACGAAAACGGTGGCACCGATAACATCACCGCTGTTGTAGTGCGCGTCTCGCTAGCGCAATAATGTAAATACTATGTTGATTGTCAAGAGGCTTGCTGTCCAGCAAGCCTCTTGACAATCAACATAGTATTTACAGATTGTTAATGCTGCAAAAGGTAGACATTCGACCAATCATCGAAGTACAAACCATTCGCGTTGAGCGAGACACCATGTAGCCATGATGGAATGATCGCCGCCATCGCTTGATGGTCGATTGGAAGCCAGCCAACATCGGTAATGGCGATCTGCTCGGCCTTGTTGTAGAGCGCGATACGCTCATCACCCGACAGAGTTTCTGCCTGTGCAACCGTCTGATCGAAGGTGGGATTATTCCAACTACCATTATTATTTAGGGCGTTAGCAGTCAAGTTCAGCGTGAGCCAATCGTAGGGATCGGGGAAGTCCGCGCCCCACTGGGTAAAGCCAAATTGAATGGTATGGTCCGCGCGGTTAGCCCCCGTTTCGGTGTTATATGCGGTCAACTCCACGCTTCGCATCTTAACCTGCACACCAAGAGCGGTCTGCCACATCTGCTGGATCACCGCCGCCTCATTCGATGTCACCTGTGCGCTTGGGTAGGTAAACGTAAATTGAGGAGCCTTGCTGACATCGGGATAGACGGACTGGAACAGCGATTTTGCTTTCGCCGCATTGAATGGCAAACCTGGAAAGTTGGGTTGATAGCCTGGCATGCCAGGAGGAATAATGGTCTGTGCGGCTGTCACCGAGTCCTTCAATACGGCATGCACCAACGTTTGCTTATCGAGCGCGTAGGCAAAGGCTTGGCGGACCGCGACATTGTTGAATGGCGGCCTTGAACTATCGAAAAACATCAGGTCCGTTTGCAACAACGATGTTCGTGAGAAGCCCTGGATACTTTTCGCCTGTAGCTGGTTATCCGGGGTCAAGTTCCACACAAATGAATACTGTCCTGCACGGTATGCGGCGAATGCGGTTGAGTTTTCCTTGACAAAGATCATGTCAACCTCTGTTAGCTTTGTCTTGTTGCCATAGTAGTGCGGATTGGGCACAAGCACCATCTGCGCGTTGCGATTCCATGTCTTGACCATGAATGGCCCCGTGCCAACGCCCGCACCTTCCACATGCTGAATCCAATTTTTCTGCCCATACTGTCCAATCAGTTTTGAATTGAGCGCAAAAAATATCGAAGTGGTGAGGTCCTCAAGGAAGTATGGCGTGGGCTGGCTCAAGGTCACTTGTAGCGTGTGAGCGTCAAGAGCCTTCACCCCACTCAACGTCTTTGACTTGCCGTTAATTACCTTATCAGAACCTGCAATGGGTCCCTCAAGATACGAGGCAACGGGTGAAGTGACCTCTGGCAAAAGCGCACGCGTCCAGGTGTAGACATACGACTGCGCGGTAACTGGCGTGCCATCGGAAAACGTGATACCGGACTTGATGTTGAACGTGTAGGTCTTCTTGTCATCAGAAATATGCCACGTCGCCTGATCGGGTATCACATTCAGGCTCTTGTCGGTACGCACAAGTCCAGAATAAATCATGTTGATGGCGAGCGCAGAGTTCGCATCAGGCCCCAATGCAGGGTCAAGGACGCCAATATCAGTTATTCCTACATTTGGAAAGGTGAGTACCTGCTTTGGAGCAAGGTTAGACCCGTTGGCCGGGGTAGATGCACTGCCACCACACGCCGCGACCAGCACGCTGAGCAGAGCCAGGAATAAGAAAAGTGCAGTTGGTTGTCGGTGCGTGCGGAGTCTGTGCAGTTTCCGAGCATAATGATACATACTCTATGACTCTCTTCCTAAAGAAAGGTTGCAAGGAATGATTGCAAGTAGGAACAATGTGTATAATAGTATATCATGTTTCTTACAACGGGTACGTTATAGAATTTTTCTTAGCATTTTGCAAAAGGAGTATTGAGATAATGAACTATCGTCCTTTAGGTCGCACTGGTTGGAATGCATCAGAGATGGGCTTTGGCGCATGGGGTATCGGCGGCGATGCATGGGGTAAGACGGACGACAACGACGCAATCGCTGCTCTGCACAAAGCTATTGAGCTTGGCGTCAACTTCATAGATACCGCCGATGTATACGGCGACGGACATTCCGAACAGTTGATCGCGCAAGTCCGCAAGCAGCATAGCGAGCCACTTTTTATCGCAACAAAGGCAGGGCGGCGCCTCAACCCTCACACTGCCGAAGGCTATAACCGTCAAAACCTGACAAGCTTTGTCGAGCGTAGCTTGCGTAACCTTGAGATGGAGGCACTCGACCTGCTCCAACTGCACTGTCCACCAGGAGCAGTTTATGATGATGCAGAAGTCTTTGGCATTCTCGACGACCTTGTGCAGCAGGGCAAGATACACAATTATGGCGTCAGCGTGGAAACAGTCGAGGAGGCACTGAAAGCCATTCGTTATTCCAATGTGCAGAGCATCCAGATCATCTTCAACATGTTTCGCTTCAAACCCTCTGAACAGTTTTTCGCAGCGGCTCACGATAAAAAAGTGGGCATTATTGTGCGTGTGCCGCTTGCGAGTGGTCTACTCACAGGCAAATTTCGCCCTGATTCGCAATTTTCCGATAGTGATCATCGCAAGTTCAATCGTCATGGCGAAGCCTTTGATCAGGGCGAAACATTTTCCGGTGTCGATTATGAGACAGGGCTACAGGCAGTAGAAGAGCTACGTCCGCTTGTGCCGCAGGGCGCGACTATGACGCAACTCGCTCTACGCTGGATTTTGATGTTTCCAGAGGTCACAACCGTCATCGCTGGCGCAAAGAATCCGCAACAGGAAGCGGACAATGCAGCAGCAGCGGCATTGCCACCATTGAGCGACGAAGTCATGCAAAAGGTCAAAGCAGTGTATGATCAACGCATCCGCGCTACTGTAGAGAACAGATGGTAAGGTTTCAGGAACAGGACAAATGGGGTTCAGGGCTGGCCCTGAACCGCCTTTTGTCCTGTTGCATTACTCTTTGTGTCCCACTCCGTTATAGCTTACATAAGAATTTGCGACTCACCTATGGCAGTTGAGTCGCTTTTCGCATTACTATTTTCTTCATGGGGGAAGGATTGTAGTTATGGACAACCAACCGGGGACAGAGGGACAGGCATCCCTTGTTACAGAGTCATCAGGCAGACAAGCGCACGTTATAACAGAAGCACTGGTACTGGGTGAGGAAAGGACACAGATCGGCGCACATCCCGCCGAGCAGATTGTGCTGAAACATGATGATGCTCTCCTTATCACCGATACGACGGGTGATATGCCTGCCACGCAAAAAGAAACGGGGCTTTTCTGGCAGGGAACACGCTTCCTGAATATCTGTAATTTCACTATAGGAGGAAGTCCGCTCATCGACCTCTCGCATCACGTCTCCGATAAAGGTGAGCAGTGTCAGATTGACGCGACAAATGCGCCGTTTGTAGTCGATAACGGAATCAGTATCGGGCAAGGGACGATTCACGTCTGTCGTGTGCTAGAATTACGTGCGGATGCCCTTATACAAACCATTACCATTACTAACTTTCATACAATGGATATGCCGGTAACGCTAGAGTTTGCACAGGGAGCAGACTTTTATGATATGTTTGACGTGCGCGGTCTTGTACGAACCCGACACGGCATTTGCAAAGTACCAGTCCTAAATACAAAAGTCGGTATACTGAGCTATTATGGAGCAGACCATGTAGAGCGCGAAACACGTATTTCCTTCACGCCACCAGCCGATCAAACACAGCTGAATCGTACACGCTGGCAGCGTACCCTTATCAAAGGGCAACCTGTGGTACTACAAATCACATGTGTACTCTCTACCTCCACGCCAACATATAGAGTCGCACAATCGCTATTCCCACTTGCGCTGCCGACAATTACGACAAACGACTTGCTCTTCAACCGATTTCTTACACGTAGTAGCAACGACTTCCTGACGCTCTGTACACCAACGCCACACGGCTATTTTCCTTACGCGGGCCTCCCCCTGTTTTCTTGCCCCTTTGGACGAGATGGCCTTATCACCTGTTTAGAATTTCTCCCCTGGTTCCCTGATGTGGTAAAGGGAGTGTTGACCTTTCTTGCTGCACATCAAGGCACCAAGGTTGAAGCATTCACGGACGAAGAGCCAGGGAAAATACTGCATGAGTACAGAACTGGTGAACTAGCGAACCTACGCGAAGTCCCCTATCTCCCCTATTATGGTAGCGTCGATGCCACACCGTTGTTTCTTGTGACGCTCGAAAAATATGTGCGTTGGACAAACGATATCTATCTGCTCCGACAATTGTGGCCGAATGCAGTCATGGCGGCACGTTGGCTTACGACGTTTGGCGATAAAGATGGTGACGGCTTTATCGAGTATCATAGGGCCTCGGCAAAGGGGCTGATCAATCAGGGCTGGAAAGATACGTGGGACTCTGTTTCACATGCTGATGGACGCCTGACACATGGCCCGGTTGCGCTCTGTGAGGTGCAGGGCTACACCTTTGCCGCCTATCGTGCCATAGCCTATCTTGCAGGTCGCTTAGGCAAGCGACAGGATAGTCAGCAGTGGGAGCAGAAGGCAACGGCATTGCAGGAAAAGTTCATGCATTCTTTCTGGTGGGACGCGGAACAGACCTTCTACCTTGCCCTGGATGGTGCGAAAGAGCCATGCGCGGTGGTCGCTTCTAACGCAGGTCACTGTCTCTGGACAGGAATTGTTCCCGCTACATATGCACAGCAGCTAGTAGCGCGACTGATGCGCGAAGATATGGCGAGTGGGTGGGGGATTCGCACGCTCTCTACCAATGCCACGCGCTACAACCCGATGAGCTACCATAATGGCTCCGTGTGGCCCCACGATACCGCGCTGATCGGAGCAGGTTTTGCACAGCATAACCGGAAGACGGAGGCGGCATCGCTCTTACACAGCCTTTACACTGCCAGCCAGTATTACGAGGGGATGCGTCTGCCGGAACTCTATTGTGGCTTTGCTCAACATCCTGGCTTTGGCCCAACACGTTATGCAGGAGCATGTTCACCGCAAGCATGGGCGGCGGGCGCACCGTTCCTGCTCCTCAATAGCTTGCTGGGTCTGCAACCACAGGCAGAGCGGCAATGTTTGACCCTCGTCAATCCCACCATGCCATCCTGGTTACACTCGATGGAGATTCAGGGCATGAAAGTGCGTGGGGAGGCGGTGCATCTGCGCCTTGTACGCACAGGTGAAGCGACAGAAGTCGTCGTTGCAAATGATAACAGGGTAGACATAGAACTTTTGTGAAAACGGACAACACAGGACCTTACATCTATATACCGTCCTTTTCTGGTTGAGAAATTATAACCGTGATAGGTACTTTTTCACTATATTTACGTATACCTATTCACTCTCAAGCAGGAGAACATGTTATCCTTGTGTCGCAATGTAACACAACGTAGTACAAGGATAGCAGCACATTATGAACAACTTCATTCAACGACGTAAGAGGCTTATAGGGCTGAGTATGATTGCATTCTCCGTAGTTATCGCAACGGCATCATTTATCACACTCATTCGCGCTGCCTCTCCTAACGGGGTCTCACACCTGAATGGCAGCAATCAAAACATCGCTAAAAATGCAACCACGACGGTTCCAACCACGATTGCTACCGTTAGCCCTACACGCGGTGCCACCACAACCCCAAAAGCTAGCTCACCGACAGCAACACCAGTACCACTTGTACCAACGGCAACGCCTATACCTGTGACTACTACAGGTGGTACTGGCAATGCCACTGGTGGGAATGGTGGAACGAGCGGTGGACCCTGGCAACTTATTTTCAACGATGATTTCAATGGTACGCAGTTAAACCCGACATGGGGCGTGTATGGCGGTCCACATGGTGGTGGCGATAGCTATTATAGTCCCAGCGAAGTCTCGGTCTCTAATGGCATGTTACATCTACAGATGGAGCGCAAAACCACCAATGGCCTGCCCTATACAACTGGTGGTGTTGCGGCGTTTCGACTCGCTCAAACCTATGGCAAATATGTTTTCCGCGTCAGATTACCCTATGGCAAAGGTGTAGGTCCCTATGCTATTCTCTGGCCTAATTCGCCTGGCTATATGGCACAAACCGACATTTTCGAGTCGCCACCAGCGACAAAAAACGAGTTGTTTTTCACCAATCACGGCATCAACGGCGGTGCAACCACACAACTGACTGCAATGGGCAGCTTCGCCAGCGGCTTTCATATCCTGACGTGTGAATGGAGTCCCAACAAACTGCAATTTTACGTCGATGGTATCAGTCAGGGCGTGTTGACACAAAGCATTCCCAACCAATCAATGTGGTTTGGCATCGCAGTTGCATCGGGTGATGCCTTTACGGGTAATCCAGATGCTACAACTCCTTTTCCAGTCTCACTCGATGTTGATTGGGTTCAGATATACAAATATACGGGCTAGATTTTGTGACACACAAGAAAAAGGCATGTGCGCGTTGGACAACGCGCACATGCCTTTTTCTTGTGTGTTATTTTATACTTGTTTTAGAGCGAACTCTAATTTGTCGGTATGTTCGGGCAAGCCAACCGTGACACGCAGGAAGTTGTGCAGGTAGGGATGATTGAAGTAGCGCAACAGGAGGCCGTAAGACTCGACCACTTCACGGATACGCTCCATCTTTACCTCTTCGTTGTATAGACGACTGAGGATAAAGTTACCTTGCGATGGCATAGGCTCCAGGTATGACTGATTGCTGAGTACCTCGAAGAGCCGCTCGCGCTCCTGCACGATACGCCGTACATTTGCCAACGTGTAATCGAGATGGTTGAGCGTCTCGATGGCGGCGATATGTCCGGCAACATTGACCTCGAAGGGGCATTGTGCGCGGCGCATATAGGTCACAATCCACTCAGGGAAGATGCCATAACCAATGCGGAGGCCCGCGAGTCCAGCCCATTTGCTGAATGTACGCATAACGATGAGATTACGATGCTGTGGCACGAGATGTGCCAAACCGCGTCGATTGTTTGAAAACTCAACATATGCTTCATCGACGACAACGATACGTCCCGTCTCAAGCAGCGTCAGCACATCCTCATCACAGATTGGATTGCCAGTTGGATTGTTGGGCGAACACAACACAATCATCTTTGTCTCAGGTGTCAAGGCCGCCAGGATGCCCACTACATCAACCTCGTAATCAAGAGTGCGGGGCACCTCTAGCACGTATGCACCACAAAACGTAGTGATGAAGGTATAGAGTGAAAATGTTGGTGGACAGCAAATGATGTTGTCACCAACGGAGAGGAAGATGTGCCAGAGCAAATTGATAAGTTCGTTACTACCATGACTCACAACGATATGTTGGTCCGCAACACCAGTATATTCTGATAATGCGTGTTTTAATAAAGTAGAGTCGGTATCAGGATAGTTATTATAATTTTCGTGATTACTGAGTGCTTTCAGTACCTGTGGTGGTGGACCATACGGACTTTCATTGCTATTAAGTTTAATAAGCTCTTGTATCGGAATACCGGTGCGTGTACTAAATGTCTCTAACGACTCACCGGGAATATATGACGCCATGCGGTCCAATTCAGGACGTACATGAACGGGACTAATAGAAGATATATACATGATCCATCCTATTTTTCAGCGTCGGCATCGACGAAGATTTGTGCAGGTCGGCGAATGAGTGAACTACGAGGAGCAAAGCCAGCACCTTGCGCCCCCAATCCATTCCCAAAGTTTGTTGGTGGAGTATTCGTACCAAAACGTTTTGTGTTTGGCTGCACGGCTGGTTGTCCATCGGGTGTCTCTGGTGCCCGCTCGGAGTCAACAACCTGCACCATTTCAAAGCCACGACGCAAGGTCATCATATCGCGCATGAAACAGGCAACAGCAGAGGCGGCGGAGCCTTTTTCCTTCGAGGTATCATAACGACGTGCGGTAGCTTCCCCGGCAGCTTGTGCGGCCTTTGCCATTGGATCGGATGTCTTTGCAGCGTAGGCATCCTGGAAGATATCATCCCAACTACCCCACCTACCACGTAAAGGTTTCCACCCTAACTGGCTATCGCTTACGGTGCGCCACTTCTCTTCTGTAAACTGTATCCAATCATCCAGTAGCCGAGCATAAGCCGCAATCTGTTGGCGGAGCCGCTCTTCCTCTTCCGATGGACGTTGTGGGAAACTTTGCGGCAAACCGTCGGTTTGAGGGAAGCCAAGTTGCGGTTGGCCTGCATACTGACCGGAGAGCACATTTTGCTGGGATGTGTTGCCATTGAAGTAGCCAGCGTTGAGTCCTGGTAACATACCTGTATTTGCCAGTGTTGCGAAATCGGGGGCAACTTGACCGTTGGGCATACTCAACAAAGGAACTTCGGTTCCTGCCGCGATCTCACCAATCACATGAATGCCACTCGCCCCCAATCCAGGATGCATAAGAGTCGTACCATCTTGTAATAGAAGACCTTCCGAGAGGGATGGCAAGCCACCGATAACGATCTCTTCATGACCAACGGCATCGAGAATGCGCCATGCGAGACGGGGGTGTTTGACGGACCACCAGACGCGACGTGAAATGAAGGTAGAGGCAAACGTGAAATTCACAACAAGCCAGACCACACCACGCACGGCTAACCAGTTGAGAAGCCCAACAATAATGATTGAGTACCAGGCATCGGGCTGGCCCACCTCCTCAATGAAGGTCAATACGGCGGCTACGGTCAGGCTGGGGTCACGCAGAGGGTTGATAAAATCTACGATACGCCAAAACCATGTCCTTCGGCCTTTCTTCTCTTCCAATGTATTGTACTCCTCTCAATGCTACCACTGGCTGGCAAGCAGAGCTACTTTGCGGCTCTGTCCCGTTGGCAAATCTTAGCACGCCACTTCCCTCGTCTGCAAGTTATAGGGAATTATGGGTAGTGTTCCAGTTTATTTTCTCTTTATTTCTCTTTGAGTAGAACGATTTGGTTCAGGTACTATGACGCAAATGGTACCTTCGTACTGTAGTATTATTATATCTGTAGACATAATTGAGACGAAGTATATTCATTCAAACGTGCCAAGTAATGGAAAAATCTCTCAGCATTGATTGAGTGCATTTTAACGTTCCATCATATGGAAACGTTTATTACTTTGCATAAGAAGCTATACAGCGAAGCAAGACGAAGGATACTAGAAATTTTGCCTCGTTATATGGTAACATATTCTATGGTGCCTGTTTGTCTTAGTGCCTACGTATCTCACCATACGTGATGTTGTGTGTTCTCGTGTCAGAACGGTTTCAGACCGTGCCATACGTTTCTTTGCGGGAGCGATGTTGCACCTGTGTAGGTTCCCACGAAATTCACGGTCTCAGGACGTAGAACAGGATACACCTGTTAGAAAGGATATATTCATGCCAACGCGCATGACGATAAACACGTCACCTCCACAGTTGATACATGCTCAGCGACTGATTATTGCCTCCAATCGTGGCCCCGTCGAATTCCAATTGAGTCAGGAAAAAACGCTCAAGCCTCGGCGTGGTGCGGGTGGAATGGTTACCGCGTTAATCGACGCAGGCAACCGCATGGAGGTAACATGGGTCGCCATGACCATGACTGAGGGGGACCGTATAGCGGAAAAGGAGGCGCAACACAATGGAGGCATTCTTCGCTCGCCCATACGGGGTCAGAAGATGGACCTCCGTTATGTCGCCATTCCTAAGAGCGCATATCGCAAATACTACGAGAAAATCAGCAACGAGCTACTCTGGTTTTTACAGCATTACCTTTACGACCCCACCCAAGACTCGGCCTCAGCGGATCAGCTACAAGATGCCTGGACAAATGGCTATCGCGTTGCTAATCAAGCTATCGCCGACGAGGTAAACGCCGAAATTGAGCGCGAAGCCGCAACTCCTGTTGTTATGCTCCATGATTATCAACTGTACCTGGCATCAGCGATGATTCGCAAGGTTCATCCCAAGGTCATCATGCAGCAATTTATTCACATTCCCTGGCCTGATGTACGCTGCTGGCAGTTCTTGCCCAGCAACATCGCACACGACATCTATACTGGTCTGATTGGCAACGATATTATCGGTTTTCAGACGGACCGTGACGCCCGTAACTTTCTGGAGGGTGCCAGAACGTTGCTCGATGATGCCAAGGTCGATTTCGAGGAGGGGACCGTCTGTTGGCAAGGTCGTTGTACCTATGCTCGTGCCTATCCCATCTCAATCTCTGTGACGGGAGAACGTCGCGTTGTCGCCAGTGCCGCGGGCAAACGCGCCGGAGAGAAGATTAAACCATTGTTAAGCGAACACACAATCATGCGTGTGGATCGCATTGAGCCAACAAAAAACATTCTGCGTGGCTTTCAGGCATATGACAAAATGCTCGAAGAGCATCCAGAATTGCATGGTAAGGTAACATTCCTGGCGTTTCTTGTACCATCACGCCAATCATTGCCCATCTATCGACGCTATAGTGCCGATGTGATGGATGCAATGCATACAATCAACCAGAAATATGGGACCGAAGGGTGGACACCCATTCACGATTTCTGTGATAATGATCGCACACGCGCACTTGCTGCAATGCAGTATTACGATGTTCTGCTGGTCAATCCAATTATCGACGGTATGAATCTGGTCGCCAAAGAGGGACCAGTGGTCAACCAGCGCGACGGTGTGCTGGTACTCTCGCGCACAGCAGGCGCGTTCCAACAACTTGCGAAGGGATCCATTCCCACATCCCCAACCGATGTAAACGAGACGGCACATGCCCTCTATAAAGCTGTTACGCTTTCCAAAGAGGAGCGCCATGTAAAAGCAACCCTTGCATGCCAGGCGGTAGAGCGTAGTGATCTCAATACATGGTTGACGAGGCAGATTAACGACATCAATGAACTCATGGACCATTCGGTCACTGCATCTCCCGTCTCTATAACAGCACGTAGCGACGATGAGATAGTCGCCAACGTGAGCTAGTAGACACAATAACATGTCATGAGGCCGCTTTCCATAGACTGCGGCCTCATGACATGTTATTTCTGCATTACCTCTTTTGTTATCTCTTGTAGAAGCTGTACCATACCCTCGACACCATCGACAATTATGTCGGCATGGGCAAGCAACTCTGGCAACGTATCATGATGACGCACCACGATAGAAAGCGTGGCGCAGTCCTCTGTCCGCAGCCGCTCCGCCTCTAATACGGCATCAAGGTCGGTACGATCATCGCCCGCGAAGACGAGACCGCGCAACCCAAAACGTTGCGCGTAACTGTGTAGTGCCTGCCCCTTGTTGACCGCTAGCGGTGTCAGCACCTCGACAACCATCTTGCCTTCACCCAGCCGCATCCCCGCCTGTCGCGTCGGCTCCGTTAATAGAGCCAGCAGTTGCTCGCGTGTCTGCTCAGGGTTGGATGCACTCCGATAATGCAGCGTACCGCCGACAGTTTTTCGCTGCACAATCACTCCTGGCAAGCTGTCCAAATGCTGCTGTACAAGGTCAAGTAGTTGTTTGCCCGGCTCGACATAGCGCATAGCCTCTGATAAAAGCTGTACCGTGTGCGTAGTTGGCAGGCCAGCACTCCATTCCAGGCCGTGTGTGCCAATATACGTCACGTTATCGACGTTGACGATACGTGCCCCATCACGAAGCGCGCGCCCAGTCATGATCGCAACGTGTACATGTTGTCGCAGTTGTTCGAGCATAGCAGCGACGCCAGGGTAAAGATAAGCGTCTTGTGGTGTGGGGGCAATAGGACTCAGGGTGCCATCAATATCAAAAACAAGGCCAAGCGGCCTATGTGGAAGGACTGAAGAAAGGTCTTGTGCTGTCATCAGGTAGTTTTTCTCCCTTTACATGTGTTAACACTGTTTTAAGAAAACAATGCGGCAATGAAAAGAAACCAACAAGGTCAACAAAGTCAACGGGCGACCACAAATACCAACGGGCGACCACAAATACCAACGGGCGACCACAAATACCAACGGGCGACCACAAATACCAACGGGCGACCACAAATACCAACGGGCGACCACAA
>JAABVA010001934.1_pt1 | contig 21225 bp, 31 predicted proteins | sample 5560331 | NCBI WGS metagenome assembly JAABVA01 (sample SAMN12812661, study PRJNA571458) | rock metagenome | isolation source: Antarctica rocks | place: Antarctica: Victoria Land, Mt New Zealand sud | collected 2016-01-07
CTGCTCCAACGACACATAGCTGAACATCCCATCCTGAAACCGCTCGTCTCCACGCATACCCGTAAGACGACCTCCACGTGCTCAGAGCCTGTGGATCGGTATCTATTTCAACAAGCTCCTAGGAGCTAGGTAGCTCTGCAAACTTGATATAAGCCATGTTCCGAACCATGACGGTCTGGCCCTGTGACGTTTTCGCTACGAAGACAAAAGGGTTATTTCCCTAAAGTCGTTTTCCACCGATTGTGTCCGCCACGATGATTGGTGCTGTGAGATCGAGATCCTTGCTCAGCAGAAACTGGATAATCTCGAAAAGCCCACGCAGGCTTGAGGACTGTGAAGCTGTAGTGGTTCTGCGCATCTGGCAATAGGTCGTTGAGAGCGACTCCTTCGTATAAACCCGTCCGATGCGAAATGCTTCTCGACCAAAGCAGTCCGGGCGTCCGGGACTCCTTGAGCCGCTCGACTTCGATCTCGCCCAGGGTCTCCGAGATCCATTTCGCCGCTCGCGGCTCGGAGGTTTTGAAGAAGATCTTGGTGGCAGGCTGCGAGAGCATGGCCTCGGCATCCTGACCATAGCGTTTCTCAAGCTGGCTACGTCCCTGAAAGCCGAGCACCACCGGGTTCCCGTACTTACTATCGTAGTAAGGAGTAGAGGCTAAAGATATTTAGGCCGGTCACCCACAAAAGAAGTTATGGGTGGGTTTCCGAGCTACTTTAGGTAAGCCCTAACAAGATCAATCATGTCTTCTGCCAATTCGTGCGGTTGCGTCGCCGCCTTGTCTGACGAAAGCAGGTGCAGGCGAATGTGGTCTTCGAGAACCTCGGCCATTAGGCTATTGATCCCGCCGCGCACGTTCGCCATAAGCATCAACACATCCGCACAATCATCCCCGGTCGTAAGAGATCGTTCTATGGAGTCCACCTGACCGCGAATCCGTTTGATACGGGCGATCAGCTTCTGCTTTTCCTTGTCCATATGAGGCATATTCTCCTTAACCATATCCTAGGGGGGTATGATACAAATACACAAGCGGGGAGATTTCTCCTCGCGGGAGAACCAGAAATACCTATGAGCAACGCGCCTGCACAAGAACCTCCCAGTATGAGGAGAGCTACCCTGTGTTGCGATGAGCGCTCTGGAACCCGCCTCTAGCCTGCTGGCTAGAGCCGTTTTCTCGACACTCGTCACAGCATATGACCTGTGATTTGAGTGTTGAGACCCCATCGTCAGAGTTGAACCTGGCGAACCGCGAGTTGGGAACGGTCGAGAGCATCGGCGAGAGCCGCATGACGCTCACGATGGACAGCGGCCGTTTGGTCGAGATAGATCCGGCCGAGCATCCGCACATCGATCATGGGTATGCCGTAACCAGCCATTCCAGCCAGGGCCAGACCGCCGACCGCGTGCTGATCAACGTCGATACGGAGCTTGGAGCCAAGGACCTGCTTAATAACCGGATGGCTTATGTCGCTGTTTCGCGCGGAGCTCATGATGCGCAGCTCTTCACCAATGACCGGGAGCAGCTCGGGGTAGCGCTAGGGCATAACGTTTCACACCGAAGCGCCCATGTGCCAGAGGTGAAGCTGGAGCAGGCGATAGAGCCACAATTGGAGATCACGCCCGAACATGAGTACGGACTGGGACTTGGCATGTGATCAGCTCAATACCGCTCCCGAAGCGATGGCGTGAGCGATCGCTAGGGACAGGGCGACGTAGCCAATGGCAAAGCAGGCCATGGCACCAAAGCCGAGAGCGAACATTGTGGAGGACTGCCGAGCACCAAACCATTCAGGGTCATAGAGCGCCTGCTCATAGCAGTAGGACATCCACACGACAAACGCCACCCCCCATAGGACGGTAAAGCCCAACAATGTAAGGCTAAAGGCAAGGGTTGGTAGCTTGCTGAGGTGCGACGGAATCAAAACGATGGAAGCCGAAGCCAAGGTGATAGCAATTTCAGCCGTCTTTGTGTACTGCTGCATGCGAGGCACGAAGTCCACCAGCTTCTCGCCTAAGACATACTTAGGATCATCAATCCGCCTATCGATCTTGGCAATCCATTCCCGCGGGGTCAAAGAGATACTCTGCGCCCGCCGCTCTATTCTGTACTCCACCACACCGCAGATGCACGGTGCTGCCAAGCCGACGACAATGCCAAGGGCCGTCCACATGCCGGGTCTCCTCCTGCTGTTTTGCTCCACACGTCAGTAGTGTCTGCGAGCATGATTACCGCTAAACAGATAGAAGAGCACGAGAACAGCATTGATGGTGTTACTTATCAGAAATTGGCGAAGAGCACCCCCTTTTCGCTCAAACCCGATGAGTCGTAGTCGGCTTCAGCTAACGTGGGCGGACCTTCGGCTCGCCAAAATCCCAGTCAACGAATCAGAGCCACAAACTTCGGCATAGTTTTCTGGTGGATTTCAAGCAGTCGCTTCATGCCGCCCCGTCTCGACGCCTGCTCCTCCAGTTTTGCAAGAACAGTGGTTTCGTCGAGATGGTACTGGTGTACCAGGAACTCATCCGGGGTTTGCACCTCGATATTCCAGGGTGACAGAGCTTCCGCCGGGAAGTCCTTGGTATTGAACGTCACAATGGTCTGAGCTCCCGTACGAACGGCAGCTGCGAGGACATGGCGGTCCTTGGGATGGTTTTTCATTGCAGGAATGAGCTGTTTGTATCCTTCAACCCAGCAATCAGGAAAGTGAATCTCCAGCTGCTCCAGCAGGTGGGATGTTTGAGTTCGCGATTGACCCAGCTTGTTCTCCAGTGCCCTAGTCGTCTCCTCCATGATGTCCTCTGACCATCGCGGAAGGTAAAGACGAGGAGGCTCCGCGATCCGGAGCAAGGTATCCCGAAGAGCTGCATTCACCAGAACGCAGGCATCAAGAACGACCTGATACCCGGAGGTCACGAAGCGGGGAGTAGAACCTGATCGTACTGCCCTTGCTCGTCGGCTTCCCTTGCCATCTGATCGAGCGCCTCACGACGTTGCTCGTCACGACCCTGTTTATAGACGAGTAGGTCCTGCAGGTACACACGCCGGTGGGTGCCAGCCAAGTGATACGGAAGCTGGTTGGCTTCGAGCAACTTGACGAAGAACGGCCGGGAGACACCCAGCATCTCCGCCGCTTGTTGCGTCGTCAGATCCTGGGTAACTGGAACGATTGAGATGGCTTTTCCCTGCTGGAGTCCATCCACGATCTTCATCAGCAAATCAAACACCGCATCGGGAAGCTCTATTGCCGGCTCGCCGCCCTTTCCGACAAGACGTGCCTTTCCTTCCTTCTGAAGAAGGCCGTGGAGTGCTTTGATCTGGTCACTTTCCGCTGCAGGCAAAGAGATCGGATCTGATGCGCGCGTTCCCATTGAGCTCCTCCAAGGTGAATCGCAGATGTGCGTAGACCTTTATACATGCTTCAGACGCTATAAACGAAATAACCGAAACGCCAAGTGTGCGTCTTTGGAGTGATCCGCGACTGACGATAGCCAGGTTGCACCGCGTCAAATCGCCAGCGCTACCGGAGTTGTCGTGGGTAGCGGAGGCCGAGTCTTAGGCTGCCGATGTCTCGAATCGTGCGCTTACGCTAACTATCTAGATGGACCGGCATAGGAACAGGCCGTCGTCAGGTGGTGTCTAAGAAAACATGACGTTACCGATCCAGAAGGCGTGGCTCGCGGCCCTGATGCTTCTCTCTTGCATCGTTGGATGCCGTAGGAGCGTCTCCGTCACTCCTAGGGACTTGCCACAAGCGCAAGCTGATCCAGCACTTTACAGGAGCTTCTACAACGGTCAGTCCATTTCCAATCCAGAGGCCCTTTCAGGAGTGTGGGAAACGGGCGATGGCCACGGAGGTGCAGTTGGTATCGAGCTAACACTTACAACGTCTGTATCGGACGACGTCCGAACGTCAGAGGGAGGGCCTGAGACCTGGGAAGCTTTACAAGTAGGTGTGTTCCATCGTTTCTCTTCGAGAATCAGGCTTGGGGATGAAAACTACTTCTACGACTCTCCTCAGGGAGGAAACGTTCGCTATGCGGATGGACGGCTAGTTCTTCATGTTGGGTGGGCCGATCTTGACCTTAGACGAACGCCGGAAGACGGCTGGTCCGGTCTTCTACATCGGAAAGATGTTGACGGGCAAGTGGTTCTGAAGCGAATGAATAACTCTTCAGGGAGAGTGTCTCCTCTCGTCGGAACCTGGAGGCTGCGACAGGATGAAGCAAGATTTGCCTGTCTTCATATTGTTCAGACGGGAGCGGACGCGTTCAGCGGCTGGCAGGATCTACACGTCATTTCTGGCTTGCTTCGCTACGCACCACAAGTTAAAAGGCCGCCCAGTGCGATACAGACCTACGGCAACGTGATCCGAGTCTCTTCACAAGGGTTAAATCTACTGCGGTTAGACAGTCCCGAATCTTTGGCTGGCTGCTGTTCGCACTCGTCGATTGCTAGATTGAACCGGCACGTGATGCAGGTTCAACCCTCAGGGGGTCGTGGTCCGTGGGATGGGGGGGATTGGAGGAAGATGCCGGGCACCAGTTGCGTGTTAGTTCCAAATGCATTTACAGGGGCGTCGCGCTTCTATCGGCTCCGGCAAGTGGAGTCCCCGCGAAGGGGTTAGGCTATTACTCTTCGACGTCTTCTCGATCACTGCCTCAATCTCCCTCTGCGCTTCAAGGCCTAGACTCTGGGACAGAACAGCCCGAACGTGCTTATCGATAAACATGTACTTGAAAAGTTTTGGAGCTACTTCCGACAAAAGTGGGCCATCGTAGTCGAGCAGCAGGAAGTTCTTGAACCATACCAGTGATCCCCGCATCCCCGCTGGAGCGTTGGCTCTCAAAGCTCCTAGCCCGATCCAGTTGATACGCTCCGCTATGCCCTCATGCCCTTCGTCCGGGTTCAATCCACCAATACCGATGACAGAATCAAAATCCCAGTCACGAATCTGCCCCATACAATCGTGAATGCCGAAGATGCCGTCGGGTCCCGGGTCGCCACGATGAGTCCTCTTATAGATCAGGGTTGCCAATATGGTCGCCTCCACTTCGTGAATCTTTTTCCCGGTTTAACGAATACGGCCACCAGTGTGGGTCTGTGGCGAGATGCTAGGGACGACCAGCGACCGTAACCAGTATCTCAGCAAGCTGTTCGCCGACATCGCTGACAACAACTGCCACGACAACATGCTCCGCTGTTGTTAGGGGAACCGGCAGCTATAGCTCCGCTGTTACATGGTCTGCAACCGACGGCACCATTTCGGCACGCATGATATGTCCTTTATCATGCGTGATAGAGGAGGAAGGAGGGAGCCGAATCGGCCAGGACCACGGGTCTCTACAACCGGAGAAACGATGAGGTCTCGCTCGATCAGGTCGACAAGATCGGAATCCGAGTGGAGTTGCCTATGCGGTTACGTCGCCGTCTCGCGCGGGGCGCACGATGCGCAGCTCTTCACCAACGACCGCGAGAAGCTGCCGGCCGCGCTGGGGCATGAGGTCTCGCGCGAGAGCGCCCATACACCGCAGCACAAGCAGGGAGCAGTCCATCCAGCCGTCGCAGCAGGAGATCGCGCCGAAGCACGAACGTAGCTATGGATTGGGCCTTGGTCTTTGATTCGAGCCTGCCCCGGATGCTGAAGCGTAGCCAACAGCATTGTTGGGTCTGGTCCTTTAGTCTAGAAGCATTGCGGGGCTATTCCATAGTTGATTGCACGATCGACCAGCTGAGACTTTCAATGGAGTCTTCTATCGATAGCCGCATGACGATCTGTTCGATTGCTTTATTGTTCCGGCCTACAGTGGTCATTTCTGCACGTACTGATGTCTGGTTCAAGCTCTCGTTCTCTCCGCTCTGGATTCCCTGAAGCACGACCGCCGCGCGAGAAATGGTCGTCAGCAGAAGAGCCCGAAGATGGGCTACTGCGGATGTTCTGCAAACCAGACTTATCTCGTATAGCGTTTCCTCGGGCGCAGCAGCAGGCAGCACGGGATGAAGCCGGTACGCCAATGGCCTGAGACCATGTTGGTGAGCAGAACGGCTGCCGCGAGCAATAGGGCGAACGGCATTGCTCCCAGACCACAAAGTGCACCGATGGCCGCCGAGCACCAAATGGTGGCGGCGGTGTTTAGCCCCCGGACGCTTGCTCCGTCTTTGAAGATAACGCCGGCACCGAGGAAGCCCACTCCGGACACGATGTAGGAGCGAACTGAAGAATTCAAAGCGCCATTTAAAAGTCCACGTGTGCTCGTACGGACGGAACCCAGATCGGCCCACGGTCCCGGTTGTAGCCTGGATTGTCGATATAGGAGCCGCCCAGAGCGAAGTATTGACCGCGATAGACATGCAGGTTGTAGTACGCCTCGACCGTATTTTCGCGAGCATAATTGAGCCGCCCGTCACCGAGGAGGAAGCCTAGACCTCCGTCCGCCAGATAGTTTTGGTGATCGCGCTTGATGGCATTCGACACAAAAGCCACCCCAACCTTGTCATTTCTCCGACTCCATTGATCGCCGCGGTAGTCGACTCCAACAAGGACCGTCTGATCGACTTCCGTGTAGGCGAACGACTCGTGCTGGCCTTCGTTCCAGCCGAAGCGGGCACCTACCCGGAGATATTGAGTAAGCTCCTGGTCGCCGTCATAGCCAAACCCGTATTTGATTGCACCGAAATGCTCGTGTTTGGTGATGTCGGGAGTGGGGTCTGTTCCATTCAAGAAGGCGTTCACCGCCTCACGATAGTCGCCCATGTGCGCCGCATTCACAAAGCCGAGGACACGCTGGGTTCCTTTCCTGCCTGGAAGCAGGCTCCGCCGAATCTCAAGCTCAAAGTTCTGGCCGCGCGCCCGTCCGATGTTCCAATCGAGATCGATGCCGTTTGCCACTGTCGGCATGAGCGCAAGGCCGTACCTCGCTGCCCAGTTCCGATCCTGATATTCAAACGTGGCGGCATAGGTATACCCGCGCGTGTCGGCGGCGTAGTCCCACGCTCCGTTGTTGTCGACGGTCCAGTTGGTGAATTGGAGGTGACTGTCACCCAAAACACTATTGATATCGAACACATCGGGCAGCGACATTTTGCCCGCTCGAATCTCCAGTCTGCGGATTGGAACCTTGGTGGCGAGCGAGAGCGGGCTCCGTGGGGCCTCGGCCATCTCGTTTGTGAAACCGATGGTCTGATGAACTTGGACCCTGGCGATGTAGGGGATTGAGCCTAGGTTTGGATTGCGGACCACATCGAGGTTCGTGAAGCCAGCCAAGCCTAGAGCTTGACTGATTCCCCGCCCGCCAGCCGATTCCAAATCGAGGATCAGGTCTGTGTTGTAGCGAAGATTCTTCTCCGTCGCAGGACGGTTCCAGAGACGCTGCGGCTGGTATGCGAGGTATGCCGTTCCCAACAGAGATGTCTTGTATTCTCCGATTGGGCGCAGGCTGTTGGGACCCTCATAGGGAGAGTGAAAGGGCGGGTGAGCCTGAAAGATGATGTTAACCTGACCAGCCGCATACCAAGATGTGCGGTCGGGATGAGGGAACTCAGTCAGCAGGTCTCCTGTCCGCTTCGTTTCATCGGCCTTTTCAAGACTAGCCGTCGAATGGCCACCGCCAGCGGATTGAGCGAATACTCCTGTCGAGCAGTAGAAGATCAAAGAGAAAAGTGCACAGAAGCGCATAGCGGCTCCAGTCCGAATCGCAATACGCCGGATTATAGATAAGGATTGAAAGTGCTCACCGGATGGTGTGAAAGACACCTGCGAGATCCAGCACGTGATAGCCGAGCATCAGAGTCATCGCAATCAGGTAGGCACGCAGGACACCCAGCGAAATCCGCACCGGGAGGGTCATGCGAATCCTGCCGAGACCTTCGCTTGACCGCTTTTTGCTCGCGAATATCGTCGAGCGGATGAACGACGCGGAATTCGTTTACGTTGGGCGTTACATTCATGGTTGCCATTGGTTCACCTCACGCGAAGAGTTTGGGAAGAATTACCTGCGCGGCAAGCAGCAGCGACAGGGCAAAGAGGACGATGATGATCGTCCAGTTGATGAAGTTGTTCCAGGGCCGGTTCACCCATTCCTCGCCGAGCAGCTCGCGATCATTGAGCAGCAACTGAAGGAAGATGATGGCCGAAGGGAGAATCAGCCCGGCAAAGACCTGAACGCTGATGATGACCAGTTGCAGCGGTACGTGCGGAATAAGCACGATGGCGGCAGCCAAGCCAACGCAACCGATGTACGTCGCATAGAAGCCTGGAGCTTCCCAGAGCTTCTTATGCAGGGAATGTCCCAGCCTTGAACCTCGCCATAGGCCCACGCGCTCGCCAGTGAAATCGCGGTGGTTCCGAGGACAGCGGCGTTCACCATGAGCAAGAGAACGCCATTGCGGACAAACGTGCCGGCAACTGGACCAAGTGCGAGTGCGATTTGGGCCGGGTCCTGAAAGACGATCCGGTGCTCAAATGCGTAGTTGCCAACCAACATCATGGCGCCAGCCACGCAGACCTTGAACAGAGCGCCGATCAGCGTATCCAACCGTGCCCACTTGAGATCGGAGAACCGCAGCCGCTTTTCCGCCACACAGCTCTGCTGAAAAAAGAGCTGCCAGGGAGCGATTGTGGTGCCCACGATAGCGATGACCAGGAAAACCAGGTTGCTTGTGATCCCACCGGCTGGCATCGTCGGCATGATTGTGTTGTGCACGACATTGGTCCAGTTGGGGTGTGCGACGTAGCGCGAGCGAGATCGCCGCAAATTCCGTAATCAACGTAAGAAAGTTCACGGCCAGCAGATCGATGAGCGAAAAGCGCCCCCACCACTTGCCGAACCGCTCATAGATCATGGCGGCATGGCCCTTGCCCGTCGCGATGCCAAGTCGGGCCACCATCTCCTGCACGAAGTAGCAGATCGGCAGTAACACAACCAGCAGCCAGAGCAAATGAAGTCCGTACTGACCGCCCGCCTGCATATACGTGGAGACCGCACCTGCATCGTTGTCCGCTTCCATGACGATGAGGCCAGGACCGAAGACCATCAGGAAAGTCAGCAGGCTCTTCTGCCAGGGCTTGCGGACGACAATGGCGATGGGCTGAGCCGCAGTCACGTTGAGCTCTGTTTCGATTACGCGCATAGCAGGAACCCGGCTTCCGCCACGCGGCTGGATGAAGGAACTTTCGCAACCTCGCACATCGGGGACACTTCAGACCACACGCGAACGAGCGGATTCCTGAGATCACCGGCTGCAATCCAGGCGCAGGTCATACGACCGGTTTCCCGGCCAGGGAGGATTTTGTTGTTCATGTCGCTTCCCCTTCTCGGTCGCGCACACACTCACAGCTGCGCTTTGGGCGCAGACAGGCAACTGAGGCGGATCGTCGGTTGGGGAGAGTGAGAGTGGCACTCAGCCACGGAGCGGTAAGCTGCACCCGGTCCCCGGCAGAGAACGCCCGTTCCTCTTCGCGGTAGATCGAAACACCCTGCTGCCGGCGCGGATCGTAGGTCTTCTCCGTGCCGTCCACCAACTCAACCGTGAGCCGGTTGTTTGGAGCATCCACCCTTTTGACCTGAGCGTACTCGCCTTTGGAGATACCGGTCTCCTGCGAGCTGCGACTATAAAGGAGCATGTCGCCGGCGTTGTACTTGGCCGCCCACATGCGGTCTGCGCCGGTGAGATCCTGACGCGGTACCAGAACATCGGTTCGATGCTCTTCCCTGCCGACAATGCCCCTGGCCTGCAGCTCGCCGTGGATCGCCTGGTTGGTCTCCATGCGCGAGCGGTTGTCGGGCGAGACGACTAGCGTGCTTTCGGGTGACCTGGCGTATTCCTTTGCGATCGCCTCGATCCGCTCGGCATGGCCTTTCACCTCATGGATACGGCCTTGCCGCTCCAATCCAGCAATCGCCTCCCCCACCTGACCCTGTGCGAGCTGCTCAACAGTCCGCTTCAGCTCCGGGTCTTTCTGGCGAACGATCTCATCGAGCTTCACTGTCTTCATGCCGCCCTCCTGCATCTGGGCAAAGACGCGGCCGGCCTCAACCGATTCATGCTGCCGGGTGTCGCCGACCAGGAGAACTCGGTCGTTCGGGTGCAGTCGCCCGATGAATTCGTGCATCTGCCGGGTAGAGGTGAGCGAACTCTCGTCCACCCCATACAGCCGGTGCTCGCCTGTATCCCGCTGATGGCCTCGGGCAAGATGCTTCTGCAAAGTAGAAGTCTCAATCCCCGCCTCCGCCAGCTTCGCCGCCGCCCCGCTGGTCGGCGCAAAGCCCTCAATTCTGATACCGTCCCGCTCCACGCCTTCCCGAATGACGGCAATAGTGGTCGTCTTCCCTGCCCCGGCAACTCCATCCAGGCCGATGATCTTTTCCCGGCTCAGGAATACTTCATCGACCGTCTGCCGCTGCGCCGCGTTCAACTGCGGATGTCGGTCTTGCAATTCTGATGGGGTCTCGACCCGCGTCCGGGGCTCGACCAGCATTTGGTCATCGAAGCGGCGCCGGTTGCCTTTCTCGACGTGTGCGAGGATCTCGCGCTCCATCTTTAGCATGGTGGCCGTCGTATATTGCCGGCCTTCATGTTTCGGACCGTGGTCGACGGTGCGCAGCTCACCGGCCTGCGCTCTCCGGTCGAACTCCTGCCTTACCTGGGCGACGGTTGCCTCTCCCATGCTCCGGTCAAGCGCCGCCGTCATGATGGATCGCCCACTCTCGACCGCCGAACGCTCGAAGAGATGATCGCGAGCATAGGTCACGCCCTGCCTGGCTGCCAGCTCCGGGGCCTGGCCGCGTTCGACGGTGAATTCCTGCGTACGCTGCCGTGCCTCAGCCACAGCCCGATCCGCCTGGTTGCCGAACCGCTCGGCCAGCTCCCGATATTCAAGACTTCGAAGACACTGTATACGGTCGCCTCGTCATCAATCTCGTGAAAGATGAAGGTCAATCTGTTTTTAACGATGCTCGTTAATTGGATCAGGTCCCCCCATCCATTTACGAAGGCCGTGCACTCACGAATGGCGTTCAGCAGAGCTCGATCTGCTAACGTTTGGGCAACGTCAGGAGAGCAGACTTTGCGGTTTCTTAGGTATTCAGGAAAATATCCATTTGGATCGTGGTTCATCTGAAGAAGGATTAGGCTGAGCTCATCCTGTTTGATAAGGATGTCCTGTAATTCGCCTGCCAGCTTTGCGTGCCCTGTGGCTTTTGCATTCAGGCCCAGTTGAATCGCCTTTAGCAAGATGATCAACGTTGTGAGTCTCTGTTGTCCGTCCACCACCTCAATCACCGAATATTCATCAGTAACGATGGTTTTCGTCCCCTCCCTAGACCGACAACAGTGGCCATAAAGTGGAGGCGGTCGGGCTCGCCCTTAATGGACCGAATATCCTCGAACATGTCCTCACGATGCTTCCGCTCCCATGAATATGATCGCTGGTACTGCGGAATCCGAAAGAGTCGATTGCTTAGCAAATCTGAAAGACTGAGGAACTTCGGTTGAATCAGCATTGAATCCTTTATCTAGAAAAGTGAGGGAGCTCTACTGCTCATACCATAATCAATGCAGGACGTCACAGGGACCTATCTGCTCAATCAATCCCCTGCGACTCATCCCAAACGAACGCAGGTTTCGGCTTTGCCGTGGTCGCGGAAGCGACCGGAACGGCGTGCACGATGGCCGGTTCTTCGCTGGCGGCGTGGTAACCGGGGGATGAACCACAACAGATTCGGGCGATGCTTTTGGATCGGACGGAGCGGCGGGGGCGGTAAGAATCCGCTGCGGAGCAGGTACCTGCAGCTCCAATTGCCGGGTCGGAGTCGCGCTCAAAATCTCTGGAGTTGTGGGTCGCAGGAGCAATCTCTTCGCCACACGATCGGAGACTTCGACGCTCCAGGTCCAGAACGAAAGCCGCCGAATCCGCCCGCGCGTGTCCCACATGCTCCATGTCCATCGCTCCCGCCGCCAGGCACGGATGATGAATCCGATCACAATCAACGTCGCAAGCCCGAACGCCGGCTCCAGGAAGAACCGCCACACCTTGTTCCCATCGTAGATCTGCTGCTCAAGGATGTTCTCGAGCATCGCCGATTTCACCTCGCGGGAACTCGCTTTGCTGACGCCAGTCCAGCCCTCGGCGCGTGCCTTATCGCTCAGGGCGAAGAGCTCTGGCGAGTACTTCCCGATCACATCTCCGAGCGGCAACGGCATCAAATCCTGCCCGGTCGCAAGCTCAGATTTTCCCTTCTTCGTCTTCCAAAGCAGACGGGTTTCGGTCGTCGCCGCGGGATCATTTTGGTGCCAGGTACTCGCCAGATAGTCGGCGGCGTAGTACCGCTGGAGAGGCGTCATCGTGTACAAGAGCGGACCGAAAAGAGGCCCAACGTTCGCCACGTTAAGGAACGCGATGCAGATCACAATCCCAATCAGTATCGTCGGCGTCTTCATCGTTGGCCTCCGGTTTTGCCGTCTGAGGCAACGAATTCCTGGATCAGTTTGCGCGCGGTCTGGTGCTTCCGGACGTCGGCGGAATCGCGAATTTTGAGCATGGTTTCGGGTAGAAACGGCTCGTTGTCCTGCGCGGATTTTGCGCTGGCGTGGAACAGATTTAGGACCAAGTAACGGGTCGCCGCAACCTCGGCCAGGAGCAACTCGGTCGTGTCCGGGATCGGCCGCGCCGCTTCGAGGGCGACGGTCCGGAGCCAGTCGGCGAGCGTCTTGCCGCTCCGTTTTGCTGCCGTCTCAACCTCTTCGAGCTCCTCCGGCGAGAGCCGGGTCGCTACCGTTTTGGCGCGGGGGAGGGTGCGTGGGTCTGCTGCTGGAACTGCCTGCGGATCGATTGCCTGGCCCGTGCGGGGAATGCTCACAAGGGAGCCCGCCTTTCGGACACACTAAAACCATGCTCTCAGGCCGTCAAGTCGATCTCGCTGCACTTCAGAGTCAACCCTTTTCCAATCAGTGTGTTTACGGCAAAGCACAGCACTTTGGAGGATAAGTAAACAGCCGTAAACGCCGAGTTTCTAAGTTACTCATTCAAAACACGTTTACTTTTGTAAACGGAAACATGCTTCACAGTTCCCATTTGGGGGTGATGTATCAGACCTTCTTCCGCTGCGTAGCAGCGTTCTGTTGCTTGTTCTTGTTCTTGGGCATGGGAGGCAGGAGGCAAACATGCCTGGCGGCGATGATCTTTTGTGCGCGATCAGTGCACGGAAGTGAGCGCCGGGAAACGCAGTTTGAGTGCTGCAGCAGAGTCGCCGATCGAGAGCTGGATCTGATCGAGTGAAGCTACGATCCAATCCGCTTGCCATAGCTCCTCGATGTCATGGGACGATGCGACGGCGAGCACCTGGCTGCCTGCGGATCGTCCTGCGCGGATACCAGCCGGCGCATCCTCGACCACCAGGCATTCGTGAGGCGATCGAGTCAGCAGCGCGGCTCCACGGAGATAGCCTTCCGGGTCCGGCTTCCCTCTCGTCACACTGTCGCCTCCGACTATGCTCTTGGGCGAGACGATGCCGACCGAGGCCAGCCGGCTGCGCATCATCTTCTCAGAAACCGATGTGACGATGGTCCAGCGGTGCGATGGGATGGAACTTAGAAGCTCGCCTGCTCCGGGGAAAGCCGTGACCCCAGACTGCTCTTGCTCGGCGAACGAATCGAGATCGGAAAGATGCTGCCTGAGCTCGGCGTCGGTGAGGTGCGGAAGATGTTCCCGGATGGTGTCGGCGGCGCGGCGGCCGTGAGTTCTCCGCAGATCGAAACCATCCGCGAGCTGGTGCCGTTCTGCCCACCGGGTCCAGCATCGTTCGTCGCCGGAAGTGGACCTTACCAGTACACCGTCCATGTCAAACAGAATGCCGGCCACCTCGATCTCAACCATGGAGGAAATAGCGGCAACGGGTCTCGATCTCGCGTTCACAGTCAGAGGGTATCAGTCTCAGATTGCCCATCCGGATGCTCGTCGGCCCACAGCCTGGCTTGCCTGGCAGCGACGCCGGCGCGATCGAAATCCGCGAGTCGCAGCTTCCATTTCTCTACCAGCTTGGCCGCTTGGCGGTGCCGTTTTTCGGCGCGGGCAAGCATCCGTTCCGCACGGGCGCGCTGTCGATCTGGAGGAGTGCCGGGCACTGGAGTGGAGACGCAAACCTTCATCTACCCTCGCATAAGCCGCCCCCGTTTTGTCGTTCCATCGCCACGGATGCCGCCGAGCGTCTCCGCTCAATGCATCTACAAAGCTGGGAAGATGGCGTCCGGCTGTGAACCGTGACGCCATCACTGTCGAGCGGCTTAGCTGGCTTTCGCCAGTGCCGGGCCGGTGTCGCTTTCCGTCTCGGCTGCGATCTCGGCCGCTGGGATTTCGAGCGCGGAGAGGATGACGGCGACGGTACGCTGGACGACCTCCAAGCTCTCGGCCAGAAGCGCGGCGTTGCCGTGATACAGGTGGATATAGTCGGCGGAGGCTCTTCCGGTTTGTAAACCGATGGCGGTTCCGATCACGAACGCAATCGCTTCGGCTTCGGTCTCGCGAACGGTCTTGGTCGTGGCGGTCCGGCGTTCGGCTTTGTGCAACATTTCGTGCGCGAGTTCGTGAACCAGGGTGCTGAACTCCTCGGCGGTTCCCTGCCCTGGGAGCAAAGCGATCCTGCCGCCGTAGCTCATGCCGAGTGCGGGTGCGATCGACTCCTTGAACTCGATCTGGATGCCCTGGGCGATGGCAAAGTCGAACAACCTTTCGCGGTAGTCGCCCACATTGCCGCTCACCTTCGATGCAAGTTCCGGAAGGTCTTTGCCTTCGGTCTGCGCGCAATCGAAGACGTACACGGAACGGAATCCGACGAGGACCGGCTGATTCTGAGTGCGTATGTCTCGCTCGGCTTCGGCGTCTAGCTTGCGCCGGGAACCGATGACGGGGGCAAGGATGCGAATGCCGCGCTCGCCTTTCTTCACTCTTCGGCTAAGCTGATTCCACGCGTACATCCCTGCTACGCGGGTGGCCGATGGTCGCTGCCGCGCGATCTCAAGGATGTTGCCGAAGGAATAGTTGTGAAATCGGCCCATCGCGGTAAGGTATGCAGTCAAACCTTCCGAGTGTCCGGCCTCAAGTTGCTGGATCAAAAGCTGGACGTTGGCGGCAATGACTTCCTTCGCCGTCTGTGGTTTCGGTTTCGCCGCGAACGCGCGGGGCGGAACGGGTGTGGGGGTCTGGTTTACGGTCTGGGCGGCGGTTTTGGTGGGGCCTGACTTCTTCATGGGTGTTGCTCCTCGCTTTTGAATGGCTGTGCTGTGTTTGCTCACAAACACGCCTTGGCCCTGGGCCACGCCAGCGAGGGCGGCAAGTGCAACGGTGTGGTAAAAGTGGCCCTTGGGCCAGCCGAAGGCCGGAGGAAGCGAATACCTGGAGCTGCACGGAGCTTTTTCCATCACCTTGCGCGCGCCAGGAGCAGAGCTCCTCAGCAGGTTTGGTTTCCCTTGCCGGGCACGAGAGCGCATGAATTGCTTTTAGGGGCGGCGTTGCGGGCAGGAACAGGCCCGCAGAGGTGGGTCGCGGAGGACCGCACGGGCCGGAGACAGGGAGGAAGGTCCTTCTCCCCCTTTTGTACTACCCTTTCCGCTCGATTCAGAGCAGGTCTACATTGTTAGCCAAAGCCGCCAACCCCCCCTCATAGGAAAGCTTTAGCTTTTGCTTTTGCCTGTTTTTGGGGATGATGAATCCATCGAAACGTTTTTCAACAGATCTACTGATTTCACTCGGCCTACGTCCTGCTATTCCTCTTGTTTTTCTTGTACTACTTGACTTCCTTTAAGCAACGCAGAAACCATCCCGGAGGTCCCCCTTAATCATCCCGGAAGTCCCCTTAAACCATCCCGGAAGTCCCCTTAAACCATCCCGGAAGTCCCCTCAAACCATCCCGGAAGTCCCCTCTCTCAAGGCATCCTCCACAGAGGGTCTGAGGATAAAACCATCCCGGAAGTCCCCTTGTGCTGAGGGCCAAGAACCATCCCGGAAGTCCCCTTTATTTTGCTTAGCTTCTTTTGGGCTCGACCATCCCGGAAGTCCCCCTCAAACCATCCCGGAAGTCCCCTCTCTATTCAAGAGAGCTGCCGTGTGTTGGTGGCTTCGGGCAGGAGATAGTGCCCGTTTCGGGGCGGACCGACCATTAGACCGGTCTTCAACGCCTCGGCTTCCAACTCCGGCCAGAGGATCTTGAGCGTGACAATCGCTTGGGCGAACCGCTCGCGGATACGCCATGATTGTTTGTCTTCTTGCCAGAGCTGCTGCTTCAGGTAAGGCCAGGGGATCAGGGACGTGCTCTGAGCGGCGTAACAACGCCAGTAAAGAAAGATTACGAGGTCCTGGAGCTGCGATTGCTTGCGGGTCGCACGGATGATCTGGGCGGGGATGGGAACATGATGAGCCAGCAGGTCAGCATAGAAGAGCTCATCAATCTCAACACCGTAAACAAGGTCTGTTGTTAAGGAAAGGCTTCCCTGCCCTCCCTGTTCCGCATTGACATCCACGCTGGTTGGAAGGTGAGACTGCCGAATGATCGGCATGAGCTTAGTGCTAGTTCCAGTTGGTGCCTTGCGCTTCACGCCGATAGTCAATCCACGGATGCGCTCGAACCGTTGCCGAAGATCTCGACGATTTTTTCCGCCTAGAGCGAGATGCATGGTGTTGAGAAACTCTGTGGCTGTTTCCCAGCTCACAAAACGTGATTGCGCTTTGATTGCACGATCTAGGAGAAAGTGAAGGAGACTCCGATCGCTGCCATAAGGCATTCCATCCTCAAGACCGGTGCTGAAAGTAACCGATACCTCACTTCCGTCTGCGAGCCTTGCTTTACGGGTAAAGTGCCGGACGGAGGTCGGCTGGTATGGAAGGCCGCAAAGGACGAGAGCTTGTGCGACCTGAAACAGCTCAGCCGCTAGTACGCCAGTATCTCGATCGGCGCGGATGCTTGCCATCTTTGCCGCTCTTCGGCCTAATGCGACATGTTTCTCGGTCGCATGATCGCGAGCTGGTTTGGTAGATGAAGGCGCCGACTTCTTGGATTCCTTTAGTGAGCCAGCCGGCTCTTGGGAGGAGCTTGTTTTCATTCCTGACCTTCGTGTTCGGCGTACAACATTGGTCTTTCAGTCTACTGGAATTACAGCTGCTCGTTATTACGTGTGTCTGTTATTCCATTCATCCAATAGCTTTTGTACAAGATCAGAGAGATCTTTACTGGGCTCAAGATCTTCCCATCTCCTCGCAGCGGCCTTCCGGGTATCTTTGCGAACCAACACGGTCAGCCTCTCGAAATCGGGATCGCTCCTCTTGCCTGCCGGTCTTCCCACCTTGCCGGCGGGAACTCGAATGGCAATTAAATGACGATGTTCAATTTCCTCTGGCTCATTTGTTTCTGGGCTTGGTAACCGGTTCAGACGGCTTAAAGCTCCGGCAAATTTACTCGTCTCAGCCATTAACTAGCTCCCTTCCTGCTGCGGCGTAAGCGTCCCATGCTCTGGGCGCATTCCTGTCGTCCACCTGGTTGACGGTCAAACCGGCGGACACGGCCTTTTCAAACGCTTTCAATCGAGGAATGTCACGTTCGAACAAGGGAACTCCCTGCGCAATCAATTCGGCACGCAGCTGTGGCCCTTCCTGCTCTGGTAAAGGTGGAACTTTCGTCAGGAGCACGCGGTAGCGATCGGCTCCTATTTTGTGTAACGCATCCAGAGTCAGAACTAAGCCATCAGTATCAAGGCTGGCGGGGACTGCGGGAATGATGAGCAAATCGCATCCCTCGGAGAGTGCCTTCAAATCGACTTTGCTAGGCCGCTGTCCGGTGTCGATAACCGTATGTTCGTAATCCCTGGCTAGTCGTGCGGCTTGGATCTCATCTGCGACTTTGAAGGGGAAGCCGGGTCCGCGCTGACACCATGCCGTCGCATTCCGGGTATCGTCTCCGTCTAGTAACAGGGTAGGACCAAGAGTTTGGAGGAAAGCGGCTATATGGACGGCGGTTGTGGTCTTGCCGACGCCGCCTTTGTAACTCGAGACGGTTACGATCATCTTTCCTCCGCTCACACAGTATACTGGTATTTCAGTATAACGCTATACTGGTCGTACGTTAGTGCACTGGAGTGCAATGAGCATACCCTTCGTCCCGAATGCGGGAACCGTTCTGATGTGTGATTTCTCCGGTTTTGTTCCTCCGGAGATGACGAAAGTTCGGCATGTGGTCGTGATTTCGCCCAGATCTCGAAGAACCAACCTCCAGAATGGGACCTGTCTCGTAGTCCCATTTAGCACCCAGCCTCCAGTGCACGTGGAGTCCTATCATGTCTTAATAGGAAGAGGTGTTTATCCCTTCTTCCATCTCGATAAAGAGGTGTGGGCGAAGGCAAACCTGATAACGCACGTATCTTTTGCCCGCCTCGATAGAGTTTTGATTGACGGGCGCTACTCACATGCTGAACTGAATCTCGATGACTTCAAGCGCATCAAAGTCGCAGTTGGCCACGCAATTGGCATTTAGGCTTGACATAAGGGTGTATTCTTAGAATGTCACCCGATAAATCGGGATAGTCTAACGTCGCCCCGCCGAAAGGCGGGGCTTTTGCTTTAAACCCTGGCGCATTTCGCCATATTTTGGATCTTATGAGTCCACCAAACTCGATCTCGACCCAGCCACGCAAGGCTCAAAAGTCCCTCCACTGCCCCTGCGGACGCGCCCGCGTGCTGGCGCGGGGTCTGTGCGCGGTCTGTTACACGCTTCGCCGGCAGGATGAGGCATACTTCGGGGGCTTGCGTGAGGCGGTCCTGGCGCGGGACGGCTATTGCTGCCGTGTCTGCGGAGCTTCTGGGCGAGGGAAGCGCTTGATCACGGTGCACCACCGGGTGCCGGGCCGGTCGGTCCTCCGGCTGATGATCTCGCTCTGCCCGGGGTGCCATGCCAAGGTGCACCGGACCCACGTGGGACGATCCATGATGGCGCCGCTGCTGCTCGAACTGTGGCGGGAGCAGCACCCGCACGGCCATGAGCAGCCAGCCCTCGATTTTGGAGCGCAGCCGCCGGCAGCCGTTCCGATTCCGCTGATTCAGCATTAGTTACCGGATACGATGGGAGGCTGAGGACGACAGGGATGAACATAAGCAAGATTGTGGCGGCGCTGGACGAGGAGATTGGGATTCTGGAGCGGGCCAAGGCCCTCCTGAGCGAAGCGGAGCCAACCACGCGGCGACGCGGACGGCCAAAGGGCTCCACCAACAAACAAACCAGCGTCAACCCCTTGGAGTTTGCGGACAAACCCCGACCCAAGCTCAGCAGGGCAGCGCGGGAGCGCATCTCCGCCGCACAACGGCTGCGCTGGGCCAAGCAAAAGCAAACAGAGGCCCCGAAGAACACATCCGCCAAGAAGCTCACCGCGAAGAAGGGCACCGAAACAGCCGGGGCAGGGAAGCGCTCGATGCCGGTTCCTGCCAAGAGAGCCGCTCGGCCGAAGCCTGCAAAGGCCGCTTCGAAGAAAGTGGCAACACGATCGCAGACAACGCCTGAGGCCGCGGCACCGGCTACAGCGTAGAGGCGTGCTTGGCCTCCATCTGCTCCAGCTCCCTGAACATGGCCCCGACCTCGCGGGGAGCGGCGTCGGTCTCGGCCGGCGGCGGCGCCTCCGGTTCGTAGGCCTGGGTGAAGCTGTCGAGGTCGCCGTCGAGCAGGCGGGCGAGGTAAACGAGGCTCTCGGCGAGCTGTTCGAGGTTGCGGAAGCTGATCTCCAGGCGACCCCGTTCGAGGCTCATGCCCTCGGGCGTGACGGTGAGGCTGGCAGGCTCGGCGTCGCGGCGAACCAGAGTGCGGAGGCTGCGGCGGGAGGGAGCGGACTTCTCCTGGCGTACCTGCTCGATCAGACTCGAAGTGTCTTCCGCCTCCTGCACGCGCTCAAGAAAGCTGGCCAGCGCCTCGCGCTCGACCAGCCGGGAGGTGCCGATGGTGACAGCAGGAAGCATCTCGATGAGTTTCTGGGCGGCACGGGGCTGCAGCTCGAAGAGCCGTTGGAGGTCGTAGTGCGATCGAACGGAGCTGTCGATTGACCGGCGGATCTCGTGCAGGCGGGGGAGCCAGGAGACGGGGCGAGGCATGGCTAGCTCCTAGCTTTTAGCTCGTAGCTGCTAGCCAAAAGCCTTTCTGGGGATGGAGTTTAGAGGTTTCCGGGAGGCAGCGGAATAGCTGCGCGATCGCGCATTTATTCAGTTTGGTTCGGCCAGGAATTACCCACGACAATGTGCCTTCTAGAAGGTAAACTGCTGCCATGGTCGTTCCTGCGCAAATCGATGGGGAGGTACATCCGGCCCACGGAATCGCCGGCGGGAGCGCCCTGGCCCTCCTCGAGAGCCCTTCTCCCGGCCTGACCCCCGCCCAGCGGGAGCTGCTCCAGATGGTGCTCGATTCGGTCCCGGCGGCGAGCTCGAAGCTGGCCTACGGCCACGCCCTCGATCACCTGTTCACTTTCTCCGCTGGCCGGCCGCTCTCCCGGGCCTTGCTGCAGGAGTGGCGAGCCTCCATGGACGGCCTGGCGCCGTCCACCATTAACGTCCGGCTCTCGGCCGCGCGCAAGCTGGTCGAGGAAGCTCGGCGCAACGGGATGCTGGGAGCGGAAGAGGCTGCCAGCCTTACCGATGTGCCCAACGTCCGTCAAGCCGGTCTCCGCCTTGGCAACTGGCTCACCCGGGAGCAGGCCAAGGAACTGCTCCAAGTTCCCGACCGGTCTACTCTAGGGGGCAAGCGCGACTACGCCATCCTGGCACTGCTGGTCGGCTGCGCCCTGCGCCGCCAGGAGCTCGCCTCGCTCGACGTCCAAACCATCCAGCTGCGGGAAGGCCGCTGGGTTCTGGCCGATATGGAAGGGAAGGGAAGACGGGTACGAACGGTTGCTGTCCCGGTCTGGGTCAAGCAGGGGATCAACGTCTGGATGACCGCGGCCGGGATCGAGGAAGGCCGGCTCCTGCGATCGATTCGAAAAGGAGGCAAGCGGATCGGGAACAGTCTCAGCGACTGGGCGGTCTGGGATGTGGTGCAGCGATCGGCTGCTGAGATCGGCATCGAGCGCTTCGGCGCTCACGATCTCCGCCGCACCTGCGCCAATGTATGGTCCGCCGCCTTGTCGCAAGCGAAAAGTGATCTGACAGGGTGGTCTGCGCAAATGTATTCGACCTTTAGCGGAGTGTACGACTCCTGGCCAGGATGGAATG
>JAABVA010001935.1_pt1 | contig 21224 bp, 17 predicted proteins | sample 5560331 | NCBI WGS metagenome assembly JAABVA01 (sample SAMN12812661, study PRJNA571458) | rock metagenome | isolation source: Antarctica rocks | place: Antarctica: Victoria Land, Mt New Zealand sud | collected 2016-01-07
TAATCGAGCTGAGTGGGAAAACGGTGGCGATGTTGGATTGGGAAAGGCTGAAGCGGACGGCCGGCTTCGACCCGGGATACCTGCATCAGCTCGCTGCGGCCGCGTAAGGGCTGTGCGCCGGACCCCGAAACACGCTGCAGCAACGGGTTTGGTAGTGGGTCAGTTTGAGTTTTTTGCCAGTGAGAAACTTATAGATATCAATGCGTTCAAATGTCTCTAATTCGATACTGGGACACTACCACGGGTTTGCTTTTGCAGCCCATTCAAGTTTATACCAGCAGCAGGGACGAGGGCGGCCGGCTGGTATTTGTCGAGGGCGGCTGGTGGCTGTCCTGGTGCGGCTGGAGGACCGGGCGCATGAGGGGCTGGTCGGCGCATGGTTCCTGGAAGCAGGGTTCGGGCCGTGCGCCGCCACGACCCCCCGGTGTTCCAAAACTTCGACGCGGCGCAGGATTGGGTCAGAATCCAGCTTGAGACGTAGGTGACGGTTCCCGTCACCGTCCCGCAGTAGGCTCCAGCTGCTTCACGGGTGCCTCGGCAACTCCCATATCCTGGCTTTTGCTGATCGACAGCGATGGATCGAGGCAGAGGATATCCTCGAACTCGTTGACGCTGTCGACCTCGGTTCCCATCGAGATGTTGGTGACGCGCTCCAGGATGAATTCGAGCACGACTGGCACTTGGTGTTCGGCCATCAGCGCCTCCGCCCTGGCGAACGCGTCCTTGAACTCGTTCGGGCTTTTCACCCGGATCGCCTTGCAGCCCAGGCCTTCCGCGACCGCGACGTGGTCCACGCCGTAGCCCGGTACCCCATCCCCGTCCGATCCCACGTTGATGTTGTCGAACGCCAGGCTCACCTCGAAATCCATCTGGAAGCCGCGCTGCGCCTGCCGGATCAGGCCGAGGTAGGAGTTGTTCACCACCACGTGCAAGTATGGCAGCTTGTGCTGCGCGCCGACCGCCAGCTCCTCCAGCATGAACTGGAAGTCGTAGTCGCCGGACAGCGCTACGATTTTCTTGTGCGGGTCTGCAGCCCGAACTCCCAGCGCCGCCGGCAAGGTCCAGCCGAGCGGACCGGCCTGGCCGCAGTTGATCCAGTTGCGCGGGCTGTACACCTTCAGGAACTGCGCCCCGGCTATCTGAGACAAGCCGATCGTGGTGACGTAGCAGGTGTCGCGATCGAACACCTGGTTCATCTCCTCATAGACCCGCTGCGGCTTCAGCGGCACGGCGTCGAAATGGCTTTTGCGCAGCATGTTCTGCTTGCGGTGCTCGCACGCGGCACTCCAGTCCGAGCGGTCCCTCAGCGTCCCGGCCGCCTGCATCTCACGGGCGACCTCGATGAACATCGCCAGTGCAGCGCGCGCGTCCGAGACGATGCCGAAATCGGGGCCGAACACGCGGCCGATCTGCGTCGGCTCGATATCGACGTGCACGAATTGACGGCCTTTGGTGTACACCTCGACCGACCCGGTGTGGCGGTTGGCCCAGCGATTGCCGATGCCGAACACAAAATCCGACTCCAGGAACGTCGCATTACCGTAACGGTGGCTGGTCTGCAGCCCGACCATCCCGGCCATCAGGCGATGGTCGTCCGGGATCGTGCCCCAGCCCATCAAGGTCGGGATCACCGGCACGCCGGTCAGCTCGGCGAATTCCACCAGCAGGTCGCTGGCGTCGGCGTTGATGATGCCGCCGCCCGCCACGATCAGCGGCCGGGCAGACGCGTTCAGCATAGCCAGCGCGCGTTCCGCCTGGCGGCGCGAGGCGGCCGGCCTATGAACCGGCAGGCTCTCGTAAGTGTCGATATCGAACTCGATCTCGGCCATCTGCACGTCGATCGGCATGTCGATCAGCACCGGGCCGGGGCGGCCGGAGCGCATCACGTGGAAAGCCTGTTGGACTACCATCGGCAGCAGCGCCGGCTCGCGCACGCAGACCGCCCACTTCGTCACCGGCTTGGCGATGGTCTCGATGTCGACGGCTTGGAAATCCTCCTTGTACAGCTTGGCCCGCGGCGCCTGGCCGGTGATGCACAGAATCGGGATCGAGTCGGCCAAGGCGGTGTACAGCCCGGTGATCATGTCGGTGCCGGCCGGACCCGACGTGCCGATGCACACGCCGATGTTGCCGGCCTTGGCGCGGGAGTAGCCGTCGGCCATGTGCGACGCGCCCTCGACGTGGCGCGCCAGGATGTGGCGGATGGAGCCGCGCTTGCGAAGGGCGGCATAAAGCGGGTTGATCGCGGCGCCGGGCACGCCAAACGCCACCGTGATACCCTCCCGCTCCAGCACCAGCACTGCCGCCTCAATCGCTTTCATCTTGGCCATCGGTGTTTCCCTGAATATGTTGTCGTTGACGCCACTATGACAGGCCGAACGCCTTTGTGGCAGTAATCCCGAATGGCGGAAGCAAGACGGATTTGACAAATTTCGTCAGTGGGTTAGGCGTTCCTGAAATGAAAGCAGCCACTGGACGGCCTGGCGGCGACCAGGTGCAATCGCTGGTTCGCGCGCTCGCCTTGCTCAACCGCATCTCGGAGGCGCCTGACAAGGGCGTCACCCTGACCGAACTGGCCCAGCAGGTCGGCTTGCCGCCCTCGACCGCGCACCGGCTGCTGACCACGTTGGAGCAGGAGCGTTACGTCCGGTTCGACCATGGGGGGCGGTTGTGGGCGGTCGGCGTGCAGGCGTTCGTCACCGGGTGCGCCTTCACTAAAACGCGCAGCCTGGTCGGCCTCGCCCGGCCGCACATGCGCCACCTGATGGAGGAGAGCGGCGGGACCGTGAACCTCGCCGTCGAGGATGAGGGACAAGCGGTGTACCTGGCACAGGTGGAATGCCGGCAGATGATGCGCGCTTTCGCCCGGCCCGGCTCCCGCGTGCCGCTGCACTGCTCGGGGGTCGGCAAGGCCATCCTGTCCGGTATCTCGGGCAAGTCGCTGGCGAAGATTCTGCATCGGCACGGGATGCCGCGACTGACGGTGAAGACGATCATCACGCCGGCGTCGCTGCGGGCCGACCTCGACCGGGTGCGGGTGGCTGGCTACGCGGTCGATGACGAGGAGCACGCGGTCGGGTTGCGGTGCATCGCGGCGCCGGTGTTCGACGAGACCGGCGACGTGGTCGCGGCCGTGTCGGCGACAGGCCCGATGGCGCGTTTGGTCGATGGGCGGATGGCGCAACTCGGGGCGCTGGTCCTGGAGGCGTCGCGCGGCATCTCTGCCGACATGGGCGCACGATCCTCAATCGTGTGACGCAACGCCCCAATCGGCAAGCACCGCTTGCAGGCCGTTCGTCCGGGACGGCACGACGTCCGGGCGCGAGCGGCTGAAGCGCGGCGCCGGGGCCGGCTGCACGGTGCCGTCGACGTCGACGAACGTTGCGCGCGCGACGTTGTGCGGATGCGACGGCGCCTCGCCGAAGCTGAGCACGCCGGTGACGCAGCAATCCGTGCCTTCCAGCAACGCCACCCACTCGTCGCGGGTTTTGCCGTTGAAGATGCTGCGCATCTGCGCGCGCAGCTCAGGCCACAGCGCCTGGTCGTGCTGGCCTGCAACGAAGTGGTGGCCCAGGCCGATGCGCGCTGCCAACTCGGCAAAGAACTTGGCTTCCAGGGCGGCCACGGCGACCATGCGCCCATCCTTCGTTTGGTAGGTGTCGTAGAACGGCGCGCCGCCATCGAGCAGGTTGCTGCCGCGCGCGTCCGACCACAGCCCCGCCGCGCGCAGTCCAAAGAACATCGCGCTAAGCGCCGCGACGCCGTCCACCATCGCCGCGTCCACCACCTGGCCGGCGCCGGACCGCTCCCGTTCCAGCAGCGCGCACACCATGCCGAACGCGAGGAACATCGCGCCGCCACCGTAATCCGCGACCAGGTTGAGCGGCGGCGGCGGGGGCGACCCGGGGCGGCCCATCGCCTGCAGCGCCCCCGTTAGCGAAAGGTAGTTCAGGTCGTGCCCAGCCGCCTGCGCGAGCGGTCCGGCCTGGCCGAACCCGGTGATGCGGCCGTACACCAGCCGCGGATTGCGGTCGAGGCAAACATCCGGCCCGAGGCCGAGGCGTTCCATCACGCCGGGCCGGAAACCTTCGATAAGCCCGTCCGCCCGCTCGACTAGGCGCAGCAAGGTCGCCACCTGTGCCGGGTCCTTGAGGTCGAGCGCCACAGAGCGCCGCCCGCGTGAGACGACATCGTGCTGCGGTTTCAGCGATAGAAGTCCGTCGCCGGCCCCTGGACGGTCGATGCGGACCAATTCCGCGCCCATGTCGCCGAGCATCATGGCGGCGTGCGGCCCCGGTCCGATGCCGGCGAGCTCCAGGATCCGCAGCCCGTTCAGCGGCCCCATGGCGTTCCATGACGGTAGTGGTCCTTCAGCACGCGACGAAGCAGCTTGCCGGTCTCCGACCGCGGCAGCGCGTCCACGATGTCGACGCTGGGGGGGCATTTCAGGTGCGCGAGGCGCGTCCGGCAGAACGCGATCAGCTCTGCCGGAGTCGCCGTTGCAACCTCGCGCAACTGCACCACCGCCTTCACCTGCTCGCCGTAGTCCGGGTCGGGAATGCCGATCACCGCCACCTCGGCGACGTCCGGATGCTCGGCCAAGGTATTCTCGACCTCCTGCGGATAGATGTTGACCCCGCCGGAGATGATCAGGTCGACCCGGCGGTCGCTCAAATACAGATAGCCCTCCGCGTCCAGCCAGCCGAGGTCGCCGTAGGTCGCCCAGCCGTTGCGGTCATAGGCGGCGTCGGTCTTCTCGGGGGCGTTGAGGTAATCGAAGCGGGGCGTGCCGGAGAAGCGGATGGCGCCGATCGTGCCGGCTGGCAGCTCGCCGCCGTCCTCCCCGGTGATGTGGATGACGCCGAAATCGGCGCGGCCGACCGAGCCACGGTGCAGCAGCCAATCCGCGCTCTCGATGCCGGTGCAGCCGATCGTCTCGGACCCAGCGTAGTACTCGTACAGGATCGGGCCCCACCACGCGATTATCGCCTCCTTTACGCGGATCGGGCACGGGGCGGCGGCGTGGATGACCCGGCGCAGGCTGCTGCAATCGCAGTCGCGCTTCACCTCCTCGGGCAGCGCGAGCAGGCGGACGAACATGGTTGGCACGAATTGCGCGTGGGTGATGCGGAAGCGCTCGATAAGGTCCAGCACCTGCGCCGGGTCGAACCTGCGAGTGACGACGCAGGTGCCGCCGTGCTCGATCGCATGCAGGGTGAAGCGGTGCGGGGCGGCGTGGTACAGCGGCGCCGGAGACAGATAAACGGTATCCTGGTCGCAGCCGAATGCGGCCAGCGCGCCGAACACCGGCCGTGGCTGGTCGCGCTCGTTGGCGGTGAGAAGCGCGCGATAAACGCCCTTCGGCATCCCCGTGGTTCCGGATGAGTAGAGCAGGTCGCGGCCGACCGGGCGCGGCGGCAGCGTGTCCGGAAGATCGCCAGCCAGTTCCGCCTCATACTCGTCCAGGACATAGGTGCGGACCGGAGCCGTGCCCTGACGCTGCAACTCCGCGTTGGCCGAGGCCGCCGCGTCCGCCTGCGCCGGGCTGACGACCAGGATTTGCGCGCCGCTGTCCCGCAGCACGTAGGCTAGCTCGGCCGGCTTCAGCTGATAATTGAGTGGCACCCAATACAGCCCGGCACGCTGGCCGGCGAAAGCGAGATCGAACACCGCCGGATGGTTCTCCATCAGCAGCGCGAACGCGGCGCCGGGCGGCAGGCCGAGGCCGACCAGCCACCGCGCCGCACGGTCGGCGCGCGCGTGCAACGCGGCGTAGCTGACGGTGACGCCGGTGTCCGGGAAGTGGCAGGCGGGCTTGTCCGGAGTCAGGCGTGCCCATTCGGCAAGGCGAGGCATCGGCGTGTCCTCCCTGTGCGGCCAATTTTGGGCAGCATAGGAGAGTGCCGAGCAGGCGCAAGAATGTCCTGGACAGCTTCGCCCACCCCTCGGAACATGCCGCCGGGCGAACCCGGAGGACCCTCATGCAACGGCAGGCTGTCATCGTGGACGCGATCCGCACGCCGGTCGGGCGCGGCCGGTCGGGAGGCGCACTCGCAGAGGTGCATCCGAACGACCTGTTGGCCGTCGTGCTCTCGGCCCTCCTGTCGCGCAACGGCGTCGATCCGGCGGAGGTCGACGACGTGATCATCGGTTGTGTCAGTCAAGTCGGCGAGCAATCGGCCGGGGTCGGGCGCATGGCGTGGCTGGCGTGCGGCTTTCCGGAGCACGTGCCGTCCACCACCATCGACCGGAAATGCGGTTCCAGCCAGCAGGCGGTGCACTTCGCCGCCCAGGGCGTCATGGCCGGCGCCTACGACATCGTCATCGCGGGTGGCGTGGAGTCGATGAGCCGCGTGCCCATGGGCAACTCGCGCGGCGACGCCGACCCGTTCGGTGCGGGGGTGCGGGACCGCTACGCGCCGGGCCTGGTCGGCCAGGGCGTGTCGGCCGAACTGGTCGCCGCGCGGTGGGGGCTGACCCGAGCGGCAATGGACCGCTACGCCGCCGAATCGCATCGACGTGCCGCGTTGGGCAGCTTCGCGGCGGAAATCGTGCCGGTGCAGGTCGGCAACGTGCTGGTCGAGACGGACGAGACGATCCGCCCGGCGACGACAGCGGAAAAGCTGGCCGAGTTGAAGCCTGCCTTCGAGAGCGCGGCGTATTGCGCGCGCTTCCCCGAGATATCTTGGTCGGTGACGGCCGGCAATGCGTCGCAGATCTCCGACGGCGCGGCGGCGTTGCTGATCATGGGTGAGGACACCGCGGCGCGGTTGGGTTGCCGGCCCCGCGCCCGCTTTGCCGGTTTCGACGTGGTCGGCGACGATCCGCTGCTGATGCTGACAGCGCCGATCCCGGCGACCCGGCGCGTGCTCAAGAAGGCCGGCATGGATGCCGGCGACATCGACCATTTCGAAGTCAACGAAGCTTTCAGCTGCGTGCCGCTCGCCTGGCGAAAGGAATTCCGGGTCGATGACGCACGCCTCAACCCGTGCGGTGGGGCCGTGGCGCTCGGCCACCCGCTCGGCGCGTCCGGCGCGAGGCTGATGACGACGATGCTGAACGCGCTGGAGCGGTCGAGCGGTCGCTACGGCCTGCAGACCATGTGCGAGGCGGGCGGCATGGCCAACGCCACCATCATAGAACGGTTGTGAGATCGGCATGAACATCGACGGCATCAGCGCGCTCGTGACCGGCGGCGCGTCTGGCCTGGGCCTGGCAAGCGCGCGCGAGCTGGTCCAGCGCGGCGCCTGCGTCGTGATCTGCGACCTGCCCCATTCGCCCGGCGCGCAGGCAGCGGCGGAACTCGGCGCGCGCTTCGTCGCGGCCGATGTGACCGACACCGCGCAAATGCAGGCGGCCATTGCAGCCGCGGGGGAATTCGGGCCGTTGCGGGCCTGCGTGCACTGCGCCGGACGAGGCGCCACGGTGCGCGTCCTGGACCGGGACGGCGCGCCGGGATCGCTGGAGGAGTATGAAGCGATCATCCGCCTCAACCTGACGGGCAGCTTTAACGTGCTGCGCCTTGCCGCGGCGGCGATGGCGCGCAACGAGCCGGTGGACGGCGAGCGCGGCGCGGTCGTAATGACGGCGTCGATTGCCGGGTACGAGGGGCAGATCGGCCAGAGCCCCTACGCGTCGTCGAAGGCGGGGGTGATCGGGCTGACCCTGGTTGCGGCGCGCGATCTCGCCACGCGGTTGATCCGGGTGTGCACGATCGCGCCGGGCATCTTCGACACGCCGCTGCTCGCCCGCTTGCCGGAACCGGTGCGCGCTTCGCTCGGCGCCGCGGTGCCGAACCCGGCGCGCCTCGGCCTGCCGCATGAATTCGCCAAGCTCGCCGTGCAGATACTCGAAAATGCGTACCTGAACGGTGAAACCATCCGCCTCGACGGCGCGCTACGGATGGCCCCGCGCTGAACCATGGGGTGGCACTAGCCCTTTGGCAGTCGCCAAGGCATTTGCTTCCATATGTAGAGAACATGATGAACAAACGTGACGGACAAAGTTTGAGCAAGGTTCCGGAAGTCACGCTCGGCTTTTGGGTCATCAAGATTGCCGCAACCACGCTGGGCGAGACTGGGGGTGATGCGGTGACGATGACGCTGGGCCTTGGCTACCTGATCGGCAGCGTGATCTTCGCTACAATCTTCATGGTGGCCGTCGCCGCCCAGGTCGCCGCAAAGCGGTTCCACCCGTTCCTGTATTGGGCTGTCATCATCGCGACCACAACGGCCGGAACGACGCTGGCTGATTTCTTCGACCGCTCCCTGGGCATTGGCTATGTCGGCGGGTCGTCCATCCTGTTCGCCTTTCTGATCGCGACGCTCGGCCTTTGGCACTGGTCGCTGGGTTCGGTTTCGGTCGCGACCGTCACCTCGCCCAAGGCCGAACTGTTTTATTGGGCGACGATCATGTTCTCCCAAACTCTTGGGACGGCGCTTGGCGACTTCTTGGCCAACACGACCGGACTTGGCTATGAGGGCGGGGCACTGATTTTTGCCGCCATCCTTGCAGTCGTAGCAGGAGCGTACTTCTACACGGGCGTGTCGCGCACCCTGCTGTTCTGGGCCGCATTCATCCTGACCCGGCCTCTTGGCGCCACGGTAGGCGATCTGCTCGACAAGCCGGTTGCCGATGGCGGGTTCGCAGTGAGCCGCCTTGTTGCTTCGGCGATGATCGCGACCATTATCGTTGCTTGCATCGTGTTCATCCCGCAAAAGGCAGGCAACCATCCCGGGGAAGAAAAGCAGGTTTTCTGACCGAATGCTGAAAGCAACGGGGCTGGTCAGCCGTATCTCGCCATGTATGTTGCTGCAACGCAGTTAAAACTTGCATTCAAGAAATGATAGGATGTTAATGCCTTGGTAGCCATGGCTTGGCCGGGCTGCATTTTGGACGTTTCCTCCCTTGACTTGGCGGCGCTTCGGCGCCGCCATTTTTTCAAAACGAAAGCAGCCACAAGCTAGTCTGTTTCATTCCCCGGTCGGCGGCTCTGATGTGGCGGCAGGCTCAAATCTCCCCTCAGTAACCGGGGTAAATTCCCGGGCGAGGTGGTTGCACTGAGGACGGCAGCGTGATTCACAGCCGGCATGTCGCTGCTGGACGTTGCATTGCTGGAGGGGTTTTCGGTTGTCGAGGTTGGGGCGCTGCGGAGCGGCGCCGAAGCGCAGCAGGCGACGACCGCCGCGCTGCGTGCTGAGAACCAGGCATTGCGTGATGAGGTCGGCTGGCTGAACGGCTTGCCACCGCGGCCGCTACGGGCGCGCCGCGTCCGAAGCCGCCGCGGAGGGTCAAGCGCGACCGGCAGGCGATCACCGCCGAGCGGGTGCTCACGGTGGCCGTGCCGGCCGGCTCGCGCTTCAAGGGCTACCAGGACATCCTGGTGCGCGACCTGCACCTCTCAGCCGAGGTGATCCGCTTTCGGCGCGAGCGCTGGGTGATGCTGTCGGGCGAGACGGTGGTCGCGCCATTGGCGCCTCGAAGTCGCGTGAGGCGTTCCTGTCGCTGCTGCGGGCGGGGCCCGCGCGCTCCGCTTGCGAGCGGGCACGCCGACTATTTCGTCAACGCGGCGGCGCTGGAGTATCTGCGCGGGCATGGCCTGTTAGGCCAGGTGGTGGCGCAGTTGGACGCGCACCCAGCCAAGGTGTTTGCCGACACGTCGGCGTGGGCCGCGCACTTGGCCCGGCTCGACATCGACACGCTTGCGGTCACACCTGACCCTGTGCAGATCGCCAGCGAGGGCGCACTCCGGGGCGCTGTCTGCCTATGGGCTGTTGAACGAAGCCGTGATCGTGTCCGACGGCGCTGGCCAGCGGACCTCGTCCAGCAGGCCGCAATCAAAGCATGAGCCCCAGGAATCTGCCACGGTTACCCCCGGCAGTTGTTCACTCGGCATCCCCCCTCCGCAGTCTTTCCAACGATGCTCCGCATCGCCGGAACCTTTGGCAGCTCCGCCCACGCCGTCTTCGCCCACCACAGCAATGCATCGCCCAGCCTCATCAGCGGTCGAGGCGGTGTGGCGGCGTCGGGGGAATCCACCGCGCGAGCCATCCATGGGCAGCCTGACAGTGTGGGTGACGCCGAGGCGCTTGCGGCTTGGCATCCGCCCCACACCGGCGGGCGCGGCCGGTCTCGCGACTTCGCGGACGTGGCAATCGGGACCGGGCACCTGCTGCGCCTGGCCTTTGCTCGTCCCTGGCGGCAGACCAAACGGCTGCTGCGCTCGGTCGTGACCCTGCTCGGCTCATAGTATAACCACAATCATAAAACCTCGAAAATATCCCACAAGAACGTTCAAATTAGATTATTAGTGGTCACACATGGAATCCGTTTTCTATTTCTATCAACGCTAACAATTCTGGCCAGGTGAAGTTGACACAATTATTCGTCTCAAGGCGACTGGCATCAATCACCCTCCTCCTCTCCAGCGTTCTGGACCTGCGCCGAACTATCCGCCGAACGGCCTGGGCGGCGACCGATTGGAGGGGTCCATTCACGACGCTGTCGCACGCTCCAGGTATAGCGTGGATCGCCTTCCACCAGGGCCCTGTGGTCCGCCAGCCGGTTCCGCTCCAACCAGCTGATTGCCGCTTCCAATTCCTGCATATTCATCTGCGCACGCGGCTTGTCGCCAATACGACGCTTTAAAATCGCATTGTAGCGATGATACAGGCCGTGCCCCCGCGGCGCCTGGAGGGATACCTCGTCCTCCACCGCCTGCTGGGCCACCAACTCGCCGACGCGCTGCCGTAGCCGTCGTTCGATGACCGAGGGCGGATCAAGCATCTCCCCCTGAGCCTCCTCGTGTTCGGGGCGGTGCAGCGCAAAATCCGGACCCGGTCGTAGCAGCCCGTAGCGCAACGCCAGCGCATTGCTTTCGAGCGGCACGATCCCGCTTGCCTCCCGCTCGGTCGCGGCAAGTTGCTCCAGGAGCCATGACGGCAGCAGGCGCGTGATCTTCGGCTTAACCCGCTTCGCAAGCATGCCTTGCTCCGTCTCGATGCTTTGACGGAACCGAGCAAAGAGCGGGTCGTCGGGATGAAATATCAGGGCGCGCTGGCCGGCATACGGGCCGGCGTGAGAATCGACGCGGGTGGCACGCGCCATCATCTGCTCCAGCCAGGCGCGGCTGCGGATGTGGGTCAGTGCCGCCACGACCGCGACTTCCGGCGCGTCCAGCCCCTCGTAAGCCATGGCCACGGTGACCAGCACGCTCGGCTCGCTCATCAAACGAAATCGAGCAAGAATTTGGTGTGCATCGCGTTCGTCGGACGTCGCGAGCTGCGCGGTGTCCTCCTGCGCTTTCGGCAACCACCCCCGCAGCACGTCCAAGTACCTCCGAGCGGTTGGCTGGTCGGGTGCAACCACCAGCAGCTTGCCAAGGCCACGAGCCTCGGCGCCTGACGCTAAGCCACGCTCCTCACGGCGCCGCGCACGCAAGGTGCGTGTTGCGGTAAAAGCTTCCCGCAGCAATTCGTCGGCAAAGCCGGTGCGCAAGGCGGTGAACAAGGCTGGGCGGGTCGTTTCGACCGGCCAGTGCGAGAACAGCCGGTGCGGTCCAGCCGGGTTGCGGCTTTCGTCGAGCCAGCTTGCCTCGCCGTCCAGCGCCCCGAACACGACCGGCAGCACTGCGCGCTCGATCAGCGCCTGTGCGCGTGAATACCCCACCACGGCCCATCCCGGCGCGGCTAGGTCGATTTCACGAGTTTTGGCGCGGCGGCCGGTACGGTAGGGCAGCCACAGAATGCCGCGGCCATCGGCGCGCTGGAGCGTGCCGGACAGCAGCAGCCGCAGCCGCGCGCACTCTAATAACGGCAGCATGGCGCGGCTCCAACCTGAAGCGTCGTCCGCGGTCGGGTCGGCGAGCGGATCGGGCGCCATGTCGGACAGGGCCGGGAGGTGGTGCACCTCGTCGATTACGAGGAGAGTGCGGTGGCGGCGGAACTCGGCCAGATGCAGGTCAGGGGCGGCAGCGACGCTCTGATAAGTGGTGATGTACCCGTTCAGGCCCCGGCACGGATCGGGCGCGTTGTCGGCGGCTCTGACATCGATTGCATGCCCGAGCGCCGATCGCCAGACGGGATCGGCAAACGCCTCCTCGGCTTGGAGGCGCAAGCTGTCACGCGGCACGACCCAGCAGATGCGGTCGATCATCCCGGCCGAGAGAAGGGGAGCCGCGGCAATGACCGGAAGCAGCGACTTGCCGCCACCGGGTGTCACCGCGGCGAGGATGTCAGTGACGTCGGTTGCCTCGCCGGCGGCGATGGCCTGGACGACCGCGGCGACTTGCGCTTGATGGGTTCGCAGGGGACGCGTGATTGGCGGCAAAACGAGGCTCCAACGACATGCTGGCAAGGTCCAGGTTTTTAAACGAATGATAATTTGTTAAATTGCAATGGGGTGGCTGGGTTTCTTGCCACGAAATAGACTATCCAGCCCCATTATGCTGGCCAGCAGCGGCATTTTTGCCTTGGAATGAAGCAGCGTGGATTCGATTACTGTCGCTGACGTCCGCCGAGTCGCTACCTTAGTAGCCGAGCGGACGTTACCCATCCGTCGTCAGTGTCAGGTGGTTCCTGTGAACTCCACCCTGATTGCCGCCGTATGGACGCCGATGCCTGGCACGGGACCGAGGGCAGGCTGCTCGCCATCCCATACCACCGGCGGTGCTGCCACCCGCACCGAACCGGCTTGCGTTTGTATTTCGGTTCGACGCAGGGCAGGGTGATGCGCGAAGGTGGTCACGTCGTTAACGATGCCGAAGGCTGCGTTGGCGAGTTGCAGGCGTTCGGCAGCTTCGTCCCGGGTCATGGTCCGGAACACCGCCGCCACAGCCGCGTCGACGGTCGGCCGGTTGGCGACACGGGCGTTGTTGGACTCGAACCCGGCAGCGGCAGGAAGGTCAGGTTGCAGCATGAAGTGCGCGCAGAACGAGCCCCACTCACGCTCATTCTGGATTGAGATCAGAATGAGGCTGCCGTCCTTGGTTTCGAACGCGCCGTATGGACAAATCGAGGGATGCGCCAAGCCGAGCCGCTGGGGCGCCCGCCCCAAGCCCTCGTAGTACAGCAGCGGCACGTTCATCCAATCTGCCATTCCGTCGAACAGGCTGACTTTCAAGCCTCTGCCGCGTCCGGTGACACCCCGCTCGATCAGCGCCTCCAGCACGCCGGCATGGGCCGACATGCCGCACGCGATGTCGCAGGCCGACACGCCGATGCGCCCAGGGCCGGCGGGATGCCCGGTGATCGAGGCGATCCCGCTCTCGGCCTGGACCAGCAGGTCGTACGCCTTCATGTTGGCGTAGGAATGCCCTTCGCCGTAGCCGCTGATGTCAACGGTGATCAACCGCTTGTGAGCAGCCCGCAGCGCGTCGGAGCCGAGGCCGGCGCGGGCAGCCGCCCCAGGCGCCAGGTTTTGAATGAAAACGTCCGCACGTTCCAGAATCCGGTGCAGCAACGCGAGATCGGCCGGGTCCTTGATGTCGGCGACCAGGCTCTGCTTGCCGCGGTTGAGCCAGACGAAGTAGCTTGACAACCCGTGCACGGCGGCGTCGTAGAAGCGGGCGAAATCGCCGTCCGCCCGCTCGACCTTGATGACGCGTGCGCCGGCGTCCGCGAGGCGGGAGCTGCAGTAGGGAGCGGCCACCGCCTGTTCCAGGCTCAGCACCAGCAGCCCTTCCAGCGGGCGCATCAGTAGCTGCGGGGCAGGCCGAGCACGTGCTCCGCGACATAGGACAGGATCAGGTTCGTGCTGATCGGCGCCACCTGATACAGTCGCGTCTCCCGAAATTTGCGTTCGACGTCGTATTCCTCGGCGAAACCGTAGCCGCCATGGGTCTGGATGCACGCTTCGCCCGCGGCCCAACTCGCTTCCGCCGCCAGCATCTTGGCCATGTTCGCCTGCTCGCCGCAGGGCAGCCCGGCCTCGAACCGCTCGCAGCCCTCACGCACCAGCAGCTCGGCCGCCCGCATCTGAGCGTAGGCGCGGGCGATCGGGAACTGCACGCCCTGGTTCTGCCCGATCGGCCGGCCGAACACCCGGCGCTCGTTCGCGTAGGCCGCGGACTTGGCCGTGAACCACTTCGCGTCGCCGATGCATTCGGCGGCGATCAGCAGGCGCTCGGCATTCATGCCGTCCAGGATGTAGCGGAAGCCGCGCCCTTCCTCGCCCACCAGGTTTCCGGCCGGCACCACCATGTCGTCGAAGAACACCTCGCACGAATTGTGGTTCATCATCGTGCGGATCGGCCGGATCGTCAGGCCGTGGCCGAGCGCCTGCTTCATGTCGACGATGAAGGTGGACAGGCCGTCGGTCTTCTTCGCCACCTGGTCCCGTGGCGTCGTCCGGGCCAGCAGCAGCATCAGGTCGGAATGTTCGGAGCGGCTGGTCCAAACCTTCTGGCCGTTGACGACGTAGCTGTCGCCGTCGCGCCGGGCGAACGTGCGCAGCGAGGTCGTGTCGGTGCCACTGGTCGGTTCGGTCACGCCGAACGCCTGCAGGCGCAACTCCCCGCTGGCGATCTTCGGCAGGTAGAACTGCTTCTGCACCGCCGAGCCATGCCGCAGGATGGTGCCCATGATGTACATCTGCGCGTGGCACGCAGCTCCATTGCAGCCCTCCGCCTGCACGGTTTCCAGGATCGCCGCAGCCGCGGTGATGCCCAGGCCGGAGCCGCCGTATTCCTCGGGGATCAGCACGGACAGGTATCCCGCTTCGGTCAATGCCGTGACGAACTCGGTCGGGTAGCCGCGCGCCTCGTCCAGCTTGCGCCAGTACTCGCCGGGGAAGCGGGCGCAGAGCTTGCGGACCTCCTCGCGGATTTCGGAATGGTCGTCGCGCTGGGCGATCGGGGAGAGAGGCTGGATTTCGTTCATACGGGGTCCCATCCGAAAACGTCTTGGCTGCGGTCCAATGGCATCAGGCTTGGCCGCAACGCCGGGGCTGCGTGTTCTGCGATCGTGGCCGGCGTCCAGCCCTCGCCGCGGTGCACCGAACGCACCGGGCGGCTTTGGCTCATGAGGAAAATCTCGTTGTAGCGAGTGGCGAAGATCTGGCCCGTGAAGGCTGCCGCCGCATCCGACGCGAGGAACACCGCCAGCGGCGCGTTCTTGTCGGGCGTCATCTGCTGCAGCTTGGCCACGCGCGCCTTCTGCTCGGGCGTTTCGGCCGGAATGGAACTGGTCATGCGGCTCCAGGCGAACGGGGCGATGCAGTTGGACCGGACATTGTAGCGCTGCATGTCGAGCGCAATCGATTTCGACAGCGCGGTGATGCCGAGCTTGGCCGCCGAGTAGTTCGCCTGCCCGAAATTGCCGACCAGGCCGGAGGTGCTGGTCATGTGCACGTACGCCCCGCCCTGTTGCGCGCGAAAATGTTCGGCCGCGGCGCGGCTGACGAAAAAGCTGCCGTTCAGGTGCACGTTGATGACGGACAGCCAGTCCTCCGGAGTCATCTTGTGGAAGATCACGTCCCGCAGGATGCCCGCGTTGTTCACGACGATATCGACCCGGCCGAAGCTGTCGAGCGCCGCCTGCACGATGCGCTGGGCAGAACCCCAGTCGGCGACGCTATCTGTGCTGATGACCGCGCGTCCGCCCCGCTGCTCGATGATCTGCCGGGTCTGCTCGGCCGGCGACGCAGAAGCGCCTTCACCGGCCAGCGAGGCGCCGATGTCGTTGATGACCACAGCCGCCCCCGCCAGCGCCATGGCGACCGCGATCTCCCGCCCGATGCCGCCACCGGCGCCGGTGACGATGGCGACTTTCCCCTCCAGCATCGGCGTGTCGCCCATCGTGACTCCTTCTCCTAGGACTGTAGCTCGATCACGGCGTCGAGGGCATACGCACCTTCGCCGGCCGGCATCGCCATCACCGGGTTCAATTCGACTGACCGCAGGCGCGGGCCGGCCTGGTGCGCGAACACCGACAGGCGGGCCAGCATACGGGCCAGCGCGGCGATGTCGGCGGGCGGGCGGCCGCGCGCGCCCAGCAGCACGGGAGCCGCGCGGATGCTGCGGATCATGGCCTCGGCCACGTCCTCTCCGAACGGGCAGCGGCGCAACGCCACGTCGCGCAGCACCTCCACAAAGATGCCGCCCAGGCCGAACATTGATGCTGGTGGCGAAGTCAGCGGCCCCGCCGCCAAGCCATTCTCGGTGTCCACCCGTCAGACCAAAGACCTCGGCAAAACCAGCATTGGTGAGTTGCCGAGCATGTGAACAAAAAGCCAACTCTGACTTCGCCACCAGCATCAACATTGCGACCGGGCCGAACACCGGATCATGGTGGATGCCCAGGATGCACTCCACGCCGCCATGGAGCTGCTTGGCCACCAGCACGCCCGCAATCCGCGCGGCGGGGGCTGCGACGCCGGCTCGCGCGACTAGCTCGGCGAAACCGGCGCGAACGGCTTCGTGCGTGGCGACGCCGAGCAGGACGCCGCCGATGTCCGACTTGTGCAGGATGTCCGGCGACATGATTTTCATGACCAGCGGAAAGCCTAGCTCGTCGGCCGCCGCCTCGGCCTCGGCGGCGGTCGAGCACGCCCGTTCCGGCCCGGATTCGATCCCGGCGGCGGCGAGGATGCGCTTGGCTTCGGCCTCGGTCGGGGTGGCCGCGGGCAGCTCGATCCGAGGCACTGCCGGTGGGGGCGCACCAGGGAGTTGCGCGAACGCTGCGCCGAAGCGGCCCATGGCGTGGATCGCCACCGTCGCGCGCGTCGGGTCCTCCAGCACCACGAAGCCGTCCCGCTCATATTCGTCCACCATGGCGGGGGGCGCCATGACACTAAGGACATACAGCCGGTCGGGATGTTTCAGGCGCGAGGCGACCAGCTGTTCCCGTAGCCGCGGTGCGATGGTGGGACTTGCGCCGACCTGCGAAAAGAACGCCAGCACCGAGCGATAGCCGCCATCCTCGATCATGGAGTCGGTGAACCGGCCGATCAGCGACATGTCGTTGAAGGCCTGCGCCGTGCAATCGACCGGGTTCATCGGCGACGCGAACGGGACCAGCGCCCGCAGGCGCGCCTGGGCCTCCGCCGGCATTTCCGGCATCGCGAGGCCGAACTCCTCGGCGGCGTCGGAGATCAGCACGCCGGCGCCGCCACTGATGGTGATGACGCCGAGGGTGTTGCGCGCCGGGTAGATGCGCCGGGTCGCGGTGTGGGCGATGTCGAGCATTTCCTCCGTGGTGCGGGCGCGCACGACGCCGAATTCGGCCATGATGGCGTCCGCGACCGCGTCATTGCCCGCGATCGACGCGGTATGGGACTGCGCCGCCCGGCCGCCGCGCGCGCTGCGGCCCACCTTCATCATTACCACTGGCTTTCGCGCGGCCCGGGCCGCGGCCAAAGCAGCGAGCAGGCTGTCGGCTTCACGCAGACCCTCGGCGTAGGCGGCGATCACGTCCGTTTCCGGATCCTCGACCATCCAGCCGATGATGTCGCCGACCGTCACGTCGCTCTCGTTGCCCGTGGTGACCACCAATGGCGCGCCGATGCGCCGGTCGCGAGCCGCGGCGAACAGATGCGTGCCGTATGCGCCGGATTGGCTCGCGATGCCGATGCGGCCCGGCACCGGCCAGCCATTCTCGAAACTGGAGGAGAAGATCGGGTAGAAGCCGATCCGCGCGTTGAACAGACCGAGGCAATTCGGTCCCAGCAGGCGCATGCCGTAGCCCCGCGCAGTCTCGGTCATGCGGCCCTGCGCCGCCGCTCCCGCCGCGTCCATTTCGGCGAACCCGGCGGTGAATACGATCGCGGCCTTTACGCCGCGCGCGCCCAACTCCTCGACGGCCTGCACGGCGATCCCAGCCGGGACCGCCACGACCGCGACATCGGGCGTTTCCGGGAGGTCGGCCGGAGCGGCATAGGCGCGCAAACCCTGGATCGTGTCTCGCTTGGGGTTGATCGGGTATATCGCGCCGCCGAAGCCTTGCCGGAGCATGTAGGCGATCGGACGCCCGCCAATACGCGTCGCGTCGGCCGACGCGCCGAGCACCGCGACCGACCGAGGCGCGAACATCCCGTCGAGGCTGGAGAACCGAGCCGGAACCGCCGCCATCAGAGCGTCGCCGTGCTGCCGAGCAGCGTTGTCACCTGGCTGGACAGCGTGCCGCCATTGCCGTGCACCAGGGCCACGTCGCAGGCAGGGAGCTGCCGTGCGCCGGTGTCGCCGCGGATTTGCATCACCGCCTCGATGATGAGAAACATGCCATACATTCCGGGATGCACGCAGGAGAGGCCACCGCCGTTGGTGTTCACCGCCAGCCGCCCACCGGGTGCAATGGCGCCGTCCTGCACGAACCGGCCGCCTTCGCCCTTGGGACAGAACCCCAAATCTTCTAGGAACAGGATCGTGTTGATGGTGAACGCGTCGTAGAGCATCGCCAGGTTCACATCGGCTGGCGTCAGCCCGGCCATGGCGAAGGCGCGCGGGCCGCTCTCGGCCGCGGCCGTGATCGTGAGGTCCGGCATGCACATGATGGCGCGATGCCACGCGGCCCCGGCGCCTCCCAGGAAGTAGGCGGGCCTCCGCGGCAAATCGCGGGCCCGGTCGGCGCGCACCATCACGCAGGCGCCGCCGCCATCGGTCACCAGGCAGCAGTCCAGAACCGTCAACGGATCGCTCACCATGCGGCTTTGCAGCACGTCCTCGCGGGTCAGCTTGCCGCGGGCAAATGCGGCCGGGTTCAGGTTGGCCCAGGCGCGCGCGGCGACGGCGACATCGGCCAGCATCTCCCGCGTGGTGCCGAACTGGTGCATGTGACGGCTCGCGGCCAGCGCGTAGGCCGTGATCGGATGGCGTGGCCGGTACGGCGCCTCGTGCGGCTGCGGCTCGCTCATCGACACCAGGCGACCGCCGGCCGTGCGCTGGTTGGAGCCGTAGCAGATCAGTGCCGCGTCGCACAGGCCGGCGTTCAAGGCCAGCGACGCGCTGATCAGATGCGCCTCGAAGCTTGATCCGCCGATGTTGGTGCCGTCGAAGTAGCGCGGCTTGATGCCGAGGTACTCGCCGATCGAGAGCGTCGGGAAGGTGTGGGTGGAGGTCGCGGCGAACAGCCCGTCGATGTCGTGCAGCGCCAACCCGGCATCGGCGATGGCGGCCAGGGCCGCCGCGGCCATCAGCTCGGTCGCGCTGCGGCCCGGCGCCTCGCCGGTGCCGGCCGTGCCGATCCCGGCAATGGCGGTCCGTCCGCGCATCAGATGCGTCACCGCGCCACCTCGAACACCACCAGTGGCGCGCCGTCGGCTTCGATGATCTTGGCGCGCAGTTTCGTGCCGATCGGCGCCGTTTCCACGTCCACCACCCGGGACATCATGCGCGGCCCCTCCGCCAGGTCGACGAGCGCCAGGTTATAGGCGCCCTCGCGCGCCCGGTTGACCGTGATGGCGTAAACCGTCGCATCGCCGCTCGCCTCCACCCAGTCCAGATCGGTCTCGCCGGTGCCCGGGGCGGCGACACGGGGATAAAACACATATCGCCCGGTCGAACGGCTGCGTTGGAGCATGAAGCGACCCTCGCGCAAAAAGGCTCGATACTGCGCCTCGGGGCCGAGACCAGCGTTCGGATCGTTCATCCCGTTCGTCCTCCGTCGTCTCGGGTTCACCCCGTTATTCTCACCATAGGTTTTTACGCTATTCGACTTATGCGTGGGTACAATGGATTTGGTTGACGAAACCCGGTTCCATGGGACACTATCTGCATGGAATATCAACGGTTTGAGCATGTCAAGGCAAGTCTCGTCAATGCTGCTGCCGATCAGGTGCTCGACCTCGAAGCAATCATCCGCGGCCTTATGGCGCGCCAGTTCGCCGAGGTCGCCTTGGCACGGCGGACCAAGGCTACCGTGTTGGCTCGCCAGTGCCCACATTGCACCGTCCAGGACGCGATGCTGGCACGGCAAGGAGCGGAATGGCCGCCAGCGTCTCCGATGCTCCAGCACCGATTGCAGGTGCATCTTTAACGTCCTGACTGGCACCGCGATGGCGCGTGCCCGTAAGCCCGAGGCATGGGGCGGTTACCTGTCCTTTATGACCGACTACCTCTCGGTGCGGAAGATCATGGCGGAACGGATCGGTTTGAACCACGTCGCCGTCTGGCGCTGAAGACACCGCTTCCTCAAGGCCGCCGCTGACAACAGCGCGGTGCTTTCCGAGATAATCGAAGCCGACGAGACCTTCTTCGTCAGGTCATTTAAGGGTGACCGTGGCTGGGTGAATGGCCGCCCACCAGAGAACCGGGCGGAGCGTCCGAAGCGCCTGGGGTGCCACCAAGCGAGGCGTGTCCAGCGATCAGGTGCCAGTGCTGACTGCCTCGGACAATGCGGATGAGGTGTATGAGGTTGTACCACCGTCGATGACCGCCATCGAGACCGCGCTTGATGGACGGATCGCACGCGGGTCCGTCATCTGCTCTAACGGCGCGTTGGCCCACCTGAAAGCTGCCGTGAAGGCGGGTGCAGAACACCGCCGAGTTGTCGTCCAGACAATTGTGCCTGCGGCGGTGGAGGCAAACCCAGTACCCACAAAGCGCCGGAAGAATGGGCGTCTCGGTTTGAGGGGGGTGAATGCCCATCATGGCAATTCAAGGTGCTGATCAATGGGCGCTGTCATGGAGTAGCAACCCGGTATCTTGAAAGCTACCTCGAATGGCATCGCGCTATGCTTGGGAAAGGATTCGTAGGCAAGTCGCTTCTGGATCGGGCTCTGGCCTGATTTACCAGTCCGACCGAGAGTTTGCTCGAGCAACGGGCCGACCTGGGATGCCCCGCCGTGCTCGCTGCCCGTCAGCTCGGACGCGAGGATCTCGCCGGCATCGCCCTCGCACGACGCCGCGTGAACGCGCTCTGCGCTGTCGTTCATTCCCAGACGCCCTTGCAATCTGGCTGCAAAACAGCCGCTCGACTGATCCATTAGGCTGCCGCGCTGGCGCAGCGCCCTGTCGTACTCTGGCCAGTTGGTGGCCTTGTAGCGCGCCCGCGGGATCCTGTGGCGGCGCGCGTCGTTGGCCTTGTACGGCATCGCTGATCCGGAGAACGAGAGCGCGGCCCTATACGCCCAGCTCACATCCCGCCCAAGCTTCGCGCAGAGCCCAATTATACCAACGGCTGTCCGCTCTGACTCAAACGTGAGTAGCAGCGGCTTGGCGGGGTGTGCCTCGCTTTGCTTCCATGATGGTGGAGGCTGGCATGACGGTTGCGGTCACACGGACGGAGCACACG
>JAABVA010001937.1_pt1 | contig 21197 bp, 21 predicted proteins | sample 5560331 | NCBI WGS metagenome assembly JAABVA01 (sample SAMN12812661, study PRJNA571458) | rock metagenome | isolation source: Antarctica rocks | place: Antarctica: Victoria Land, Mt New Zealand sud | collected 2016-01-07
GCGCTGCTTGGAGTTGGAGGTCATCCCGTTGCGAATAATGTTTTCGCTGCCGCAATGGCGACAGGCGATCTGAATCGTAACCATGATCGTGAGTGTACCGTGCCTCTCTACCTTGAACCATTACCCTGCTTCGAAGCGCCAGCGAAAGGTCATGAGCGCGAAACGCTAGCTGGAGCATCAGGCGTGGCGTCACTATACAGCCGGATTCCGTATAAGGCGTTACGGACTGCGCACGCGTCGACTCCAGAAAGATCAAAACGACGTTGCGCTGCTGCTCGGACCCCGTAGGCAGGAGGCTCGCCGGAGGCGAATCCGCGAGGGCCGGATAGGAAGCGACGTCTTGGGATTCCCCGCGCTGCAACTCCTCGCCCGCGGTAACCGCCACGTTGACGAGCGGATCCCTGACCAACGGTTTGTTGAGTTGCGATATCCTCTTCGAGTCCTGGCCGGTAAGTTGAAGATACTCGTCGTACGGGTTGAAGCCCTCCTGCAACGAGAGCGAGCCGAATCCAAGCGCCAGGAGACACAGCACGAGAGAGCTAAATAAGAGAACCTTATCGAGCCTTTCAGGTGAGTGCGATCTCCTCGGCCATCCTCGCCATCGGGCGACAAGGCGTGTCACGAGCCAGGGACCAAAAGCTGCGTAGGAGAGGGCGGCCACGAGGAGCACCCAAGCCGAGGCCCTAATCCCCTGGGTGATCATCGGTCCGATTTCATTAACCCTGGGGAGCCACAGGACAATAATAGTGTAGTCAAGGGTCGTGCCGGTTGACTGGATGTACTGGTATGCGATCGTCTTGACCATCACCACGAGTATCGCGGTGGCGTGGAAGAGAACCAGCACGCCCCAGCGTAAAAGACCCTTACGCGCGGCAGCGAAAAGCCCGATCCAGAGCAACGCGTACCCCAGGACGAAGCACACATCCGACCACATCCCATACGCTAAGATACGGAGGGTCGGAGCCCTGAACTGCCCGATGCTTTCGACGTTTCGCGAAGACAGAATCAAGGCCTTCAGTGCGAGGTTGTAGACCACGAAAGGAATCAGGAGGCTGAGCGCGTAAACCCAATCCGGACGGCTCAAAAGCACCCTCAAAGAGGCTAGTATTTCCGAGGCTGTTGTTCGCCGAAACGACGAGGTGCGAGTATTCTACGAAATCTTAACGAAGTTTAATAGGGGTTATCGGTTAGCTGTATGGGGAGAATTCACCGGTTGCCGCTAAGAAGTTTCTCGGAAGCCAGGTTGAAGTCTTCTCGGAAACTGAGCTATGCATAGTTCAGCCGGTCCTTCCACCAACTCCTGTGAATTCTTTGCCCAGGAATGCCTTGGCCTGCTCTTCACCGTAAGCCATCATCCCCTGTATGAATCGTGGGTCGCGGTTCAGCTTCGATTCGGAATCCAGATCCCAAAGCATCTCGATCCACTTCACCTCTATATGCTTGTACTCCTTGTCTTCTTCCCCGGGGTCACCGGCAACGCGCAGGATTTTGTCTTCCCCGTTGTCGCCTTCGCCCAGTTTGCTGACCAACTCGTTGATCTTCTTTATGAAGTAGGTTTCCTGGTACAGCGAAAGGTTGCCTGCGAGCTCATTACGCCTATCTAGTATTTGGGGCATCGTCTTCGGCTCCGCAGCCCGCTCTTGTGGGTCTATCCGTATCACCCATATCTCGTTAGGCTGCGCCTGGGGAAGCTCGCGTACGGGCGGGTTCTGCGTGAACAAGCTGTCCCAATACACGCCCCCGTTTGCATGCACGGCCTTGAACAGTGTCGGGAGTGCGGCGGAAGCAAGGATCATTTCGACATTGATCCTGTCTCTGTAGCTGCTGAAAGCCTTGAATTCGCCACTTACGACATCAGCAGCGCCAATGAGGAGCATCGGGCTCGACGGTTGTACGAACCCCTGGAGACTCCCGAAATCGACATGCCTTTCTAGCATGCTCTTCAATTGATCGCTGACCCAAGAGGAAGCAGGAGTAAGGTACGGACTGATAGTAGGCGTGCCACCGATGTTACCGAAGAAGCGATTCGTCTGAAGAAGCCAATATCTAGTAGCTCGACAGCCTTATTAGTATCGTTCATCAACAATCCATACCAGGCCAGCAGAGCGCAAATGGAACCACCGAAAGTACCACTCAAAGCTACGATCTGGTACTCGTGCCCTTCCTCACCCTTGTCTTCGAGGAGCTTCTTCAAAGTCCCTGCCGTAAAAGCCGTGTGGCTTCCGCCACCCTGGCAGGCGATCGCAACCCGCCTAGTATTGCCGTCGGTCTCAGCCACAAAAGCTCCTCACTTTTCTCTTTTCTATCCCTATCGCGCGCAAACCTTCTCCCACCTTACGGTGCGGCTGCCTTTCTCACAATGTCTGGTGGCAACCTTGTTACTTCGACTCTTACCGACTGTTCGAAGCTGTCAAGAGCCTGTGACGTAGCGTTTGTAAACGGAGTACGAAGTCATGCGGCCTGAGGCAGAACATGACACCTGGACGGTCCCCAGCTTCTCGCCATTGGTATAGCTGATGACCTCCTTGCCGAAGAGCTCGTTCACCCTTTGAATGACGCACACCTCCTTATCTCTCTCATAGCTACACGGCAAAAGGCAGGAGCCCATATTAGAATCCTGGCCTCAAAATCATCCTCAAAGCCTCGAGCTTCCGATAATCAGCGTTGCCCAACCGGACTACCCGCTCGTTGGCGAGCCTTCGAGTGCCTCGCGGACGGCGCGCAGGGCGCGGGCGCGGTGGGAGTCCTCGTGCTTCTCGGGACCGAGCTCGGCGTAGGTCTTCGTGCGGCCGCGAGGAATAAAGATGGGATCCCAACCGAAACCCACTTCGCCACGAGGCTGGGTTGAGACCTCCCCCCCAACCTCCCCGACGAAAACACGCACGGAGCCACCGGCGGGGGAGACCGCGACGGCGCAGACCGCCCGGGCCGAGCGGTCGTTATAGGAGGAGAGCATCCGAAGCAGGCCCTCGTTGCCGACGCTGTTGAGGAACCACTTCGTCAGCGCCCCCGGCAAGCCGTTCCAGGCCTCGAAGATGATCCCCGAGTCCTCGACGAGTACGGGCTGGTCCGGGTCTCCTAGAGCGTCGCGGGCGGCGAGAACCTTCTGGGCGGCGACCTCGGCGACATCGAGGGCCTGCGGCTCGGGGAGGTCGAGGGCTACGGTGTGCAACTCTAACTTCAGGACCTCGGCCGCTTCGCGGGCCTTGTTGTGGTTGGAGGTGACGAAGAGGGCATCCACGCCACGGAGTCTACAACCCGTGCATCCTTTGTGGTAAAGTCGAGCGTATGCGTGCGGTAAGGTTAACGAGCCTCGAGAAGATCGAGGTATCCGACGGCGAAGTCCGTATCCTTGCCAACTCAGGCGACCTCGTGCTGGTCTTCCCCCGCGCCCTCTGGCAGCAAGCGCTCGGGGAGACACCGGCCCCCACGGAGCCCTCCGTCGCGGAGCTTCGGGAGTTGGAGGCTCTAAAGCAGCGGCTCAAGGAGCACGGCGTAGAAAATGTCTTCGCTACCGTATTGGAGGACGTGCCGTGCGGAGAAGGGGAGACGGGGGAGCAGTTGGATCTCGTGTTGCGCCCCGCCGGGATGTTTGCGGCGACTATCGGCTACCTCTTCGTGCCGGTGGTCTCGCCGGAGCACGTGGCTCGGCTCGGAGCGAGCATGGAGGGAGAGACCTTTGTCGAAGGGGCGTATATAATCGGGGCGGCTGCGGACTCTCGGGCTCTCGCCGCCGGGAACGAGATTGTAAAAGTGCTCTCGGTCCGGGGTAAGAAGTGTAGTTCGAGCCGTTTCGAGCTCGCGCCCGAGCTCTGGCAGGTACTCTCCGAGAAGCTCGGGTGGAAGAACGTCGAACCCGTGGCGCCAATGGACACGGATCTCAGAAAAGAGGGATAACAGTTGCCGCTCGTAGACCTTGATCGCTTCGACTTCCTGTACGCCAACCGCGTCAAGGGGATGAAGAGCGCGGCGACCCGCGACCTCATGGCTACCCTCTCGCGGCCGGGCATTATCTCGCTCGCCGGCGGCTTCCCAGACACCAGGGCCTTCGGCGAGGAGGCGTTCCGCGAGATCTCCGCCCAGGTAGCCACCGAGAGCGCCCAGGCCCTTCAGTACGGCCCGACCGCTGGGCTCGAAGGCATCAAAGATGTGATCGTGGACGTCATGGCCTCCGAGGGGACACGTGCCAACCAGGAGGACGTCTTTATCACCACCGGAGCCCAGCAGGGCCTCGACCTTGTCGCAAAGGTCTTTCTCGACGAAGGGGACGCCGTCCTCTGCGAGGGGCCTACTTACGCGGGTGCGTTGAACGCCTTCGCTGCTTACCGGCCCAGGGTCATCCACGTCCCGATGGACCGGGCGGGCATGATGCCGGTCCCCGCCCGCGAGGCGCTCAGGAAGGCCCGCAAGCAGGGTATCCGCGTAAAGTTCATCTACACCGTCCCAAACTTCCAGAACCCGACCGGGGTGACGCTCGCCGCCGAGCGTCGGCGGGAGCTGTTAAAGATAGCGGAGGAGTATGACTTGATCATCCTCGAAGACAACCCCTACGGAATGCTCCGCTTTGAAGGGGAGGCGCTGCCAACCATAGCCTCTCTGGAGCAAGAGCTGTTCGGTGGCACAGACAGGGTAGTCTACCTGGGGACGTTCTCCAAGATCTTCGCGCCGGGAGTGAGGCTCGGTTGGGTCCACGCCCAGCCGGGGATCCTGCACAAGATCAACATAGGCAAACAAGGTGCTGACCTCTGCTCGTCGAACTTGACGCAGATGCTCGTACACTCTTACTTCCGCCACGCCAACTGGCGAGCTTACGTCAAACGTCTGACCGCCCTCTACAAAGAGCGGCGCGACGCGATGCTTAACGCCCTGGCGGAGTTCATGCCAAAGGAGGTCCACTGGACCCACCCGGAGGGCGGCCTCTTCGTATGGGCGACGCTACCCTCTTACGTGGACGCAACCTCGATGCTGCCGCTGGCGATCTCGCGGAACATCGCCTACGTGCCGGGCGAGGGCTTCTACTCGGGCGGAGCGGGCAAGAACTGCATGCGCCTGAACTTCTCCTTCGTCGAGCCGGCGAAGATAAGGCGCGGCATCGAGCTCCTCGCCGAGGTCGTCCGCGAGCGGATGGAGCTGAGGAGCGACCTCGAACGCGGCTCACAGCTCGGCGCCCAGCACGGCGCCTCACGCTCGGCCGTCGGCAATCCGGAGCGATAACCTGTGGCGCGCCTGGTAGTCTTGCGAGGCGGCCACTCAATGGAGCGAGACGTCTCACTCGTCACGGGCCGTAGGGTGGCACACGCCCTCGAACGCCTCGGCCACGAGGTACACTCGCTCGACGTCGAGGAGAGCACGACCGAGAGGCTCATGGAGCTGGATCCCGAGGCCGCCTTCGTCTGTCTCCACGGCCTCGGCGGCGAGGACGGTACCGTGCAGGCGCTCCTCGAAACGTTGGGGATACCCTACACCGGGAGCGGACCGCTCTCCTCCATCCGCTCGATGGACAAGGACTACGCAAAGCGCGCGATGCTCGCCGTCGGCGTCCCGACACCTCCCTTCCGCACCTTCCTGCGCCGGGCGATGCACGAGATGGGTGCGGCGGCAGCCCTCAGACCCGCCGCTGATTCTTTAGGCTACCCGCTCATCGTCAAGCCCGCCCGGCAAGGATCGGGGTTCGGGCTCACGAAGGTCGAGGAACCCGAGGAATTGCTAGAGGCCGTCTACGAGGCGTTCGGCTACGACGGAAAGATTCTGGTGGAGAAGTACGTAACCGGAGCGGAGATCACCGCCCCCATCCTCGAACCCGCCGGCGAAGGACCGCGAGTCCTCAACCTCGTCGAGGTGCGTCCCCGCGATGGCTCCTACGACTTCGAGGCCAAGTACACCCCCGGCGCCACCGACTTTGCCATCCCGGCCGAGGTCGCCGCCGACGATGCCGCCCGCGCCGAGGAGACAGCGCTCGCCGCCTATCGTACCCTGGGCTGCTCCGGCTTCGGACGGGTAGACATGATCCTCGACGGCGACACCCCCTGGGTCCTCGACGCAAACACCGTCCCCGGCTTCACCGAGACTTCTACGTTACCGCTGGCGGCGGAGGCTACCGGTATGAGGTTCGAAGAGCTCGTTGAGACCATCCTCGACGCCGCGCTACAAGCAGAAGCCCCGGCTAAGCTGTAGCTCAGAACGGGTTTGGCTCACCCTCCACGTCGGCCCGCATGTCGAGGTGGTCGAGCACGATGCCGTCGGGCTTTATCGCCTCGAGGATGAGATGCTTGCCGGTTACGCGGACGAGCGTGGCGTGGTGGGCGGAGGCAGAGGCGGCCGTCCACTCTCTCTTTCGAGCCTGGTAAAGGCATTTGCCGCCGCCTCCGGTGACGAGGTAGGTCACGCCGCCCACGGGCACGGTGCGTTCGTAGGCGTGATCGTGGCCGCTGAAGACGAGTTGGACGCCGTGGCGGGAGAAGGCGGGTGCGAGGTCGGCCCGGATCTCCTGGTCGCTCCCGTGCCTGGAGGAGCTGTAGAGGGGCCTGTGCAGGAAGGCGAACCGCCAGGGTTTGTGCGTGGCGGAGAGATCCTCCTCCAACCAGAGCCTCTGCTCCTCCGTGTCGCCCCCGTCGTCCTCGTGATACAGCTCGCTGTCCAGCGCGACGAAGTGGGCGTCTCCCCAGTCAAAGGAGTAGTAACGAGCGGTATCTTGCGGGTTGTTGCGCGGCGGGTGGAAGTTCTTCAGGAAGGCGGCACCGTCGTCCTCTTGCACGTCGTGGTTGCCGAGGACAGGGAAGAGGGGCACCGCCCCTATGAGACTGCGGTATGGGGCAAAGAAGCGCTTGTCATAGTGCTTATCCTCGCCGCTTGGGTATACGACGTCGCCGGTGTGCAGGATCAGATCTGGCTTCACCCGCTCTAACAGCCCGGCCACCGCCATCTGGTTCTTACCCCCGTTTCCGCTGTCCCCGATCACGGCGAACGTGAAGGCAGCGCCGCTCTCGGGGGCGGTACGAAAGCGGCTCGTCGCCCCGCCGTCCACCCTGTAATGGTAAGTCGAACCGGGGTTGAGACCGTGCAGCGTCACCGCGTGTCGCCTGCTTGCCAGCTCCTCCGTCGCCACCCTCCCGAAGTCCGGCCCTTCTCCGTACTGCACGACGCCCCTGCCCGGCTCGTCGCCCACCCAGACAATCGTCGCCGAGCCGTTGGAGACATTCTGCACGTATGGATCTCGCGGCGGCGGGACCGTCCTGCCGACGAGGAACATCCGGGTGGCGCTCGCTGCCGACCGGATGCCCGGCGCGACGCCCCGTAGCACCGCGGCAAGCCGGCCAGGCAGACGTCCCGAAACCGACCGCAAGACGAGAGCCCTAGCCGGCGGCCCCGACACTCACGCCGAGGAATCCGTCGAGCGTGGCGAGCGCCGTCCGCGCCTGCCGCTGCCTCCGCTCGGGCTTGGGAATCCTGCGTCCGTTCTCTTTCTTGGGTACGGCGGGGACGAGGCCCCAGTTGGAGTTAATTGGCTGGAGGGTGCCCTCTTTGGTAGTAATGTAGTGTGCTAGAGCACCCATCATCGTGCCGCGCGGCATCGTGATCAAATCCTCGCCCTTCGCGAGCCTCGCGGCGTTCGTCCCGGCGATGTGGCCCATCGCGGTGCTCTCAGTGTAGCCCTCCACACCGGTTAGCTGGCCGGCGAAGAAGAGGGGCTCGTCGCCGGTCCTTATCCTCATCGTGGCTTCGAGCATGCGGTTGGCGGGGAGGTAGGTGTTGCGGTGCATGACGCCCATGCGGGCGAAGTCCGCATTCCCGAGGCCAGGGATGGTCTTGAAGACGCACTTCTGCTCGCCCCACTTCAGACGCGTCTGGAAGCCGACCATGTTGAAGAGCAGGCCCTCGGCGTCGTCCTGCCTTAGCTGCACGACGGCGTAGGGCTCCTCGCCGGTCTTCGGGTCAGGCAGCCCAACCGGCTTCATCGGTCCGAAGCGTAACGTCTCCGCGCCGCGGCGGGCTATGGTCTCCACAGGGAGGCAGCCCTCGAAGTACATGTCCTCCTCGAAGTTCTTTATGGGGGAGAGCTCCGCGGTCGCTAATGTCTCGACGAAGGCGTAATACTGCTCCCCGTTCATCGGGCAGTTCAGGTAGGCCGCCTCGCCCTTACCGTAGCGGGAGGCGAGGTAGATGGTTTCCTCGTCCAGCGACTCGCGGTGGAGGATCGGGGAGGCCGCGTCGTAGAAGTAGAGCGTCTCGCCGGAGAGCTTCTCTATCTTCTCGACCAGAGCCTCAGAGGTCAGGGGACCGGTGGCAATAACTGTCGGTCCCTCCGGTAGCGCCGTCGCCTCTTTGCGGACTACCTCTATGTTCGGGTGGGCGTACACGGTCTCGGTGACGGCCCGGGGGAAATCCTCGCGGGCAACCCCCAGAGCGCCGCCCGCCGGGATCCTGTTGGCTTCGGCGCAGCGCAGGATCACGGACCCGAGACGCCTCAGCTCCTCCTTGAGAAGTCCCGAGGCCGTCTCCAGCGACGTGTTCCCCAGCGAGTTCGAGCAGACCAACTCGGCGAAAGAGTCGGTGCGGTGGGCTGGGGTCTCCTTCACCGGCCGCATCTCCCACAGCTCGACCGAACAGCCCGCCTCCGCCGCCTGCCAGGCCGCCTCGCTCCCGGCGAGACCGCCTCCTATAACCGTAACTTCAGCCATTTCACCTTCCAAAGAAGTTGTAAGAGTTTTAGTTCTACAGGTTTATTCTACGTCAGGCGAGCCGGTTATCGATGATGAGGCGGTAGCGGCCGGAGATCTAGAGAAATAAAGTGTTCTACCTCCCTACGAAGCCACTTTCGGTTGGAGGTTGATATGATCAGGAGAGACTACGACGAGGGTTATGAGGACGCCCGCCGGGAGATGGAAGAGCGCGAACTCAGACCTTCACGGCCTAGCGGCGGCGACTTCACCGCCGCATTCTTTATCAAGTACCTGGCTATAGTGGTAATAGTCGTTATCATCGCCTATGTGGTGCTCCAGATCCTCAGCACCATGCGGGGCATCCTCTAACCGGTACGCTAGGAGCAGCACCTGCCGAACAACGCTGGCGGAGGCGTCTCAGAGGTGTAGTCCGGTGAGGCTGTCTCTTACTGCATCTCCTCGTGAGTCTTGCGCATGCACCTGTTCTCTACGTAGACGAGTCCCCCTTCTTCGGCGATCCGGCGTGCCTCCGAGTTCTCGATACCTTCCTGTAGCCACAGCGTTTTGGCCCCGGCCCGGACGGCGTCCTCGGCGACCCCGGGGGTCTTCTCGGCCGGGAGGAAGACGTCTACCACGTCCACCTCCTCGGGGATCTGATCTACGGTGTCGTAGGCGCGCTCACCGAGCACTTCATCCTCTTTCGGGTTTATCGGGATGACGCGATAGCCCTGCTCCTTCAGGTAACCGCCCACCTCGTTGCTGGCCTTCTCCGGATCATTGGAGAGCCCAACGACCGCAACGGTTCTGGCCTCGCTGACGATAGTCTCGGGATTGGTCAAGACTCCTCCTCTCGGTACGCTTTTCCCTTTCGTTGTCTGCGAGGAAGAGATACCCAAGGTATTACAGGAGCAATCGGCAGAGAGTCTACGTCGTGGGGTAGAACCTCCCTAAGAACCCGTTTCAAACCCCATGAGGTAGCGTCGGCAGATAAGCGCGCAGATGAAGATGAGTAAGGCCATATGCATGACTGGATCGCGTTCCCAGCGGATGCGCAGGCGGCAGTAGTTCTGCAGCCATGCGAAAGTGTGTTCGACGACCCAACGCCATCGCCCAAGCCCCAATCCGTGCACTGCTGCACGGCGAGCGACGACCAGTTTGACACCGCAGCGCCATAGCTCGCGCCGATACACGTCGTGGTCGTAGTGCCGGTCGCGTCCACCAGCAGGTGATGCTTGGAGCCGGTGCGGGCGCGGTCAACCGACGAAGGCCCGGTCAGATCCCCCTTAAGAGCGCGGACGTAGTTTGAGTCCACCACCCCGCGCGATCAGTCGATCCGGCCGGCGGCATTCAGACGGCGGAGTAGCGCGCGGTGCAGCCACTCCCACACACCTGCTCGCTGCCACTCCCGAATCCGCCGCCAAGCGATTACCCCGGAGTAGCCAATCTACGGGAACCAGACGCCACAACGCCCCCATTTTCAGCAATAACACGATCGCCATCAAAACCACCCGGTCGCCGCCCCTGGCGCCCTATCCGCTGCGGCGCACGATCCGACAATAACGGCTTCACCAACTACTTACAGCTCATCATCAACGAGCACCGATCCTGCCATAAAGCGCCTACGCTCGGGGGTATGTTCTTCACCTCCAGATTGGTGGACGGTAGGCTGACGCCTCGCCTTAGGCCTTAGCCCCAGCCGCGAACTGCTTCGCCGCCTCGAACGGGGGCGGCCCAAGTAACTCTATGCCATCGTGGCGCTCCGCAGCCGCGCGCACGCGGTCGAAGTCCGGCGGCCTCCCCGGATCGGTTTCGGCGGTTGCCGGCTCGCTCGCGTCGCGGTAGAAGGCCTCGGCGCTTCCCGGCGCCTGCAGCGTGAGAACTCGTGCGCTCTCCGAGGTCACGAAGAACGCATGCGGAACCCCGCGCGGAGCAACCGCGACGCCCCCGGACCGACCTGATACTCGGTCCCCTCGACGTACACCAGGATCTCGCCTTCGAGCACGAACAGAGTCTCGTCCTCATGCGGGTGAACATGGAGCGGGGTCATCTTGCCCCGCGTGCTCAGGTGATCGAAGCGTTGGAACTCCCCGTCGGTCTCCTCAGCCGTGGCCTTCATGGTGATCAGGCCGCCACCAGCAAACCAGAGGCGCTCTCCCTCCCCCTCTTCCCTAATAACCGCAACTGCAGGACTCATTGCGCCTCTCCTTCCCGCGCCGTGCGCGCTCGATCATTTATGGACATCATGGCACCATAACGAGCATGAAAGTGCCATATACTCTTACCGGACGCACCAACCAGAAGGCTCGTACGCGAGACGCCCTGATCGTGGCCGCTCGCCAGCTACTGGCGAAAGGGGTAACCCCCACGGTAGAGGAGGCGGCCGCCGAGGCGTCCGTCTCGCGCACCACGGCGTATCGCTACTTCCCGAATAAGCGGGCGTTGCTGGTCGCCACCTATCCCCAGATCGAGCAGCGGTCGCTGCTCGAGCCAGATCCTCCGGCCGACCCGGTGACACGGCTGGAGGTGGTCGCCGAGGACCAGACGCGGCGACTCATCGAGTACGAGCCCGAGTACCGTGCCCAACTGCGGCTCGCGCTTGAGGGCCAACCTGCGGGCGGCGAGAGCCTACCACCGCGGGTGGGCCGGCGGATCGAATGGATCGAGGACGCTCTTGCTCCCCTGCGCGGGCGAATGCCGGAGCGCGAGCTGCGGCGTTTGGTCTACGGGATCGGCGCCACCCTCGGTATCGAAGCTTTGGTATGGCTGACCGACATGGGCGGGCTTTCCCGCGAGGAGGCGGTGGAGGTGATGCGCTCGAATGCACGTACGCTGCTGCGTTCCGCACTTGACCGAATAGAATAGCGAACAATGCGTCGCGTTACGCCAGTTCCTTGTCGGCGATCTACTGACATGCAGAGCCGTACTTCTGCAGCGCCCAATAACGCGTACTTGCTTGTCGCGAAAAATTCGTTCAGGCTCGGCTGGTGCAGGCCACGTTTTGGAACCGGTTCTAAGCCGTCTCCGCCCCGCGCGCAAGATCCAGGGTGTTCCGGGCCATCTTTATGGAGGCGGCGTCCACCATCTGCCCGTCCACGCTGATCGAACCGCTCCCCGCAGCGTTTGCCTCCTCGTAGGCGCTCACCACCTTTCTAGCCCACTCTAGTTCCCGTTCTGTAGGCGAGAAGACCTCGTTGACGGTCTCCACCTGTCCCGGGTGGATACACCACTTGCCGTCGAAGCCTAGAGAGCGGGCGACGAGGCAGCTCTTGCGCAGGCCCTCCTCGTCCCGGTAGTCGGCGACGGGGCCATCTATGACGCGCAGGTCCGCGGCGCGGGCGGCGACGACGACGCGATGCATGGCGTAGTGAAAGCGATGGCCAGGGTAGACCTCGTCCCACTCGTCCATCGTGCCGATGCTCGTTTGCGGCATGCGCATCCTCGCGGCATAGTCTCCGGGGCCGAAGACGAGAGCTTCGAGGCGGTCAGTGGCGTGAGCTATTGCGTCGATGTTGGCGAGACCTTTTGCGGTCTCTATTTGCGCTTCGAGCTTTACCTTGCCGGGCTCTAATCCGGCGTTCGTCTCGACGCTTCGGAGTAGAGTATCCAGCGTGTGCAGGTCTTCGGGGCGCTCTACTTTGGGGACCAGGATCAGGTCGAGCCCCTCCCCCGCCTCCTCGACAACCTCGATAATATCCCTGTACCAGTACGGCGTCTCCAGGGAGTTCATGCGGTAGAAGGTTGGCCTGCCCCAGTCGAGTTCGCTCATCGCCCGGACGACGTTCTCCCGGGCGGCACCTTTCTCGTTCGGGGCTACGGCGTCTTCGAGGTCGAGGAAGAAGAGGTCCGCGCCGGAGGCCGGACCCCTCTCTACCATCTTCCACTTCGAGGCCGGGACGGCCAGTACGGAGCGGGAGATTCTCACCCCTGCAAGCCCCTACCATTCAGCAAGGACTCAACCGGCTCGCCTCGGATCGAGGCGTCGAGGACTTCCGCCGGGTGTGCCATCGGTATGTCGTGACCCATCTTCTTCAAGGAGGCCTGTATCTGGAGCATGCAGCCCGGGTTGGAGGTGACGATCATCCGCGCGCCAGTCTTGAGGACGTTCTTCGCCTTGCGCTCGCCTAGCTCCGCGGCGGGCTCGGGCTCGACCATGTTGTAGATACCGGCTGATCCACAGCAGACCTCGGCCTCGGTGATCTCCTTGACCTCCATCCCCGGTATCTGCTTGAGTGTCTTCCTCGGCTGCTGGCGGACCCCCTGCGCATGCGCGAGGTGGCAGGCGTCATGGTAGGCCGCAGCGACCGGCAACGGGTGTCGCTCGGCGACCGTGCCTATCTCCTGCAAAAACTCCGAGACGTCCTTGACCTTTGCGGAGAACTTCTTCGCCCTCTCGGCGTACTCGGAGTCGTCGCGCAAGAGGTACGCGTACTCCTTCATCGTCGAGCCGCACCCGGCGGCGTTGACGATGACGTTGTCGAGGTTCTCCCTCTCGAAGGTGTCTATAGTCTTCCGCGCGAAGTTCAGCGACTCCTCCTCCCGCCCGGCGTGGGTCGAGAGCGCACCGCAGCAACCCTGGCTCTTCGGCGCTACGACCTCGCAGCCCTCGGCGGCAAGTACACGCACGGTAGCGGAGTTGACCTGGGAGAAGAAGACCTGCTGGACGCACCCGGTCAGGACCCCGACCCGCCTGCGCCTCTCGCCGGTGGGCGAAGTGTGCTCCGGGACCTTCTCTTCCTTCCCGAGCTTTGGCATGAGGGCCTCCATCGCCCTCATCCGGGCGGGAAGACGGCTCATGACGCCGGCCTTCTTGAGCTTGTCACCGAGACCGAAGCGCTGGTAGAGGCGCAGGGGTCCGGCGGCGAGGCGTAGGCGCTTACGGTAGGGGAAGAGCTGGAAGATCATCTCCCGAAACGCCTTGTCGTCGGCCCGCCGCTCGTAGCGCCGCTCGACCTGCGCCCTCGTAGACTCGATGAGCTTGTCGTACTGCACGCCCGACGGGCAGGCTGTCACGCAGGCCATGCACCCGAGGCACAGGTCCCAGTGACGGACCATCGTGTCGTTCATGGGCTCTTCGGTGAGGCCCTTGTTCATAAGATAGATGCGTCCGCGCGGGGAGTCCATCTCCTCGCCGAAGAGGACATACGTCGGGCAGGTCGGCAGACAGAATCCGCAGTGGACGCAGTCGTCGATGAGGTCCTTCTCCGGCGGGTGGTGGCTGTCGAAGGCCGGGAAGGTGTAGCTCCCGCTCTCGGGCCGGTCTTTACCCATCGTGTGCTGGAGCGATTCCCTCGTCGCCGCGAAGGTGCTCTGGCCGACGTCCTGCGGGTTCCCGGCGCCGATGGCCCCGGCCATCGACTGCTCGCGCGTGGTCCCAGATTGGTCGTCGCGCCTCTCCGTGGCGCTGGTCGCGTCGTAGCGGTTGCCCGACTGCCGGGGGTCCGGCCTGTCCTGCTCTGTCACTAGATGCCTCCTAGAAAGCGACCGGGGTTGAGGATGCCCCGGGGATCGAACTTCTCTTTCACGCGCCGCGTCAGGCCGAGGTAGTCTCCCGCCGGCCCCCACGCATCCAACCTCTTCTTAACCGAAACCGGGGCCTGGCGCACTATGACGCTCCCGCCCCTCCGAACCCAGATCTCCCGAAGCTCCTCGACGACCTGCGCCCGTGCCTTCTCGCCCCCCCCAGAGAGGGCGACGTAGGTGACACCTGCCCCGGCGTGTCCGGTAATGCGGGGCGTGACGCTCCTGCGCTCCGCCGCCCCCAGAGCCGAGTCAAGGACGCCCGTCAGCTCGGCCGGAGGGTGCGCTATCTTTATTATTGCTACCTCGTCGCCGGCACCGGGCGGCGACAACGGCCCGAGGTGATCCACCTCCTCATCCGAGAGCTTCCGCACCTCGCCGAAACCTTTCAGCAGATAGGACGCCGTCTCGGCCTGTGCATCCACGCCCTTCAAGATACCCTCAATCAGGACGGTCAGAAGCCTCGCATCCCCGCTCCAATGCAACTCAATCGCGCTGGCGAAGACCTGGGAATGCATTAGTGACTGGGCCGCCTGGCCCGCCGCCAGAGTATCGTTCAACTCGACCGCGACCGTCCGAGCCGCCTCGGGCCTGGGGTGCAGCCGGAAGTTGCACGTCGCCACGACGCCCAGAGTACCGAGCGAGCCCGTGAAGAGCTTGCCGAGGTCGTAACCGGCGACGTTCTTTACGACCTTGCCACCGGCCTTCGCCACCGTCCCGTCCGGGAGGACGACGGTGATACCGATGATGAGGTCCCGAACAGTCCCATACCGGTACCTTCTGGGCCCGGAGGAGTTCGCCGCGACCACTCCCCCAACCGTCGCCCCCGCACCCTTCTCGGGCGGGTCTATGGCTAGGATCTGATCAGACCGGCCGAGCCGCTCCTGCAAGGCTTCCAGGTTCAGCCCGGCCTGGACCCTCACCACCTGGTCGCCGGGGACGTGCTCGATGACCTCGTTCATGCGGGTACTGGAAAGGATCAGGTCCAGCTCCCGCGGCAGGTTGCCCCAACCCATCTTCGTCCCGCCGCCTCTGGGCGCGACCGTGAGGCCCTCGTCGCTTGCGAGCCTCATAAGCCCGCTCGTCTCCTCGATAGAGCCGGGCTCGACGACGAAAGAGGGGGCGACGCCGTCCACGGCATCCTCGGGAGTCGCCTCGCGGGCGTGCTCCTCGCCGACTATCTCTTGCAGGTCTTCTAAGGAGACGTTCTTCGTGCGCGTTTCCATCGTCTTCGACTCCTCCTAGAAGTTCTCCGCCAGGCCGGCCTTCTGGACCGGGTGCATGCGGAAGGGACCGGGGCGTTCGCCGCAGAGGCGGGGGGTCGGAAAGATCTTACCGGGGTTGCACAGGTTGTGCGGGTCGAACGCGCAGCGCAAGAGTTGCATCGTCGCCATGTCGTCGTCGGTGAACATCTTCGGCATGTACTTCTTCTTGTCCTCGCCGATGCCGTGCTCGCCGGTGAGCGACCCGCCGTGTTCCAGGCAGGTTAAGACGATATCCCCGGCCAGCTTCTCGGCCTTCTCGGCCTCACCGGAATTGTCGTTATCGTAGAGGACCAGGGGGTGGAGGTTACCGTCGCCGGCGTGGAAGACGTTAGCGACGCGCATCCCGTACTCCTCACTGAGCTGGTTGATCTTCTTCAGGACCGCCCCCAGCTCCGTGCGCGGGACGACCGAGTCCTGCACGTAGTAGTCGTTGCTGATACGGCCCATCGCCGCGAACGCAGCCTTGCGGCCCTTCCAGAACAGCGCCCGCTCGGCGTCGTCCTCGGCGATTCTTATCTCCGAGGCGTTCGCCTCCTCGCAGGCTTCTATGGTCCTCTGAAACTGGTCCGCGACCTCCGCCTCCGGCCCGTCGAGCTCGACGATCAGGATAGCTTCGGCCTCCGGGAAGCCCGGATGGACCGCGGCCTCGACCGCCTCGATGCAAAGAGCGTCCATCATCTCGATAGCCGCTGGTACGATCCCGCCACCGATGATCGCCGAGACCGCGTCCCCCGCCGCCTCGGTGTCGGAGAAGGCCGCGAGCAGGGTCCTGACCGCCTCCGGCTTGCGCAGGAGCCGAAGCGTGATCTTGGTCGCTATCCCTAGAGTGCCCTCGGACCCGACGAGCGCGCCGAGCAACTCGTAGCCCGGAGCGTCCGGGGCCTTGCCGCCGCCGATGTGTACGATGGATCCATCAGCGAGTACGACCTCTGCGCCCATGACGTGGTTCGTGGTGAAGCCGTACTTCAAGCAGTGGACGCCACCGCTATTCTCCGCCAGGTTTCCGCCGATCGAGGATACGATCTGACTCGCCGGGTCGGGGGCATAGTAGTAGCCCTCTCCGGCGACCTCCTGGCTGACCCAGATGTTTATTACGCCCGGCTCGACGACGATGCGCTGGTTTGGAATGTCCACTTCGAGGATCTTACGCATCCTGCTCAGGACGATCAGGACGCCCGACTCGACCGGCAGGGCGCCGCCCGAGAGCCCGGTCCCGGAGCCGCGCGCGACGAACGGTATCCCCTCCTCGTAGCAGGTCCTCACTATCCGCTGGACGTGTTCGGCGGTCTCGGGGAGGACGACGAGGTCCGGGATGACGCGGTAGTTCATCAGGCCGTCGCACTCGTAGGAGCGAAGCTGCTCGCGCTCGTGGACCACGCCCTCCGTCCCGAGTATGGACTCCATCGCCCTTATAAGTTGCCCGCGCTCCATAAGCTCCTCCTCGAGGAGGGACTCAATCCTCCTGACTTGTACCGTGTTCCGCCCCTTCTTCTGCAAGGGTGAGGATGGCCGGTCCCTGTCTTCCTTTCGCCTTCGACTTTCAATACTTGATCCAGAATGGCCGTAACTGGCGGCACCTCGTACTCTCCGCCCCTAGAATCATCCCCGGATCTCACTCGCAATTCTACCCTAAAGTCTGGAGCGGGATCACGGTTCGAGCAGCCCTCGCTCCGCCCAAGCCCCTGAACTCTATAAATTCACTTATACTGCCCACTTATTCACTTATACTGCCCACTTCCAGATCTCGATAACCCCCCCATGCGTCATGGAGACGATCCACATTACCGCTGTGGCGCGTACAAAGGGATGACAAACCTGAGACCGGTCATCCTCCCATGCCCGCTATCGAAAGGGGAGACCGTGATCCACCACAAAACAAAGCACAGCACCGGAAGAAAGTCCGTAGCCGCCTTACTCCTGCTCGTCCTCATCCTCATACTCGCCTCGTGCGGCGGGACGGACAGCGGCGGTGGCGAGCCCGGAGGTGCGTCCGGACAGGGCGAGACTACGCAGGCGGCGGTGTCAGACGCCGGGCAATACATACTCCCGGGGGCAATAGTCTACCCGGAAGGTGTCGCCTACCAGCCCGAGACCGGCAACTTCTTCGTCGGCAGCACCACGGACGGCACGGTCTTCAGAGGCAGCGTCGAAAACGGCGGCGAGACTGAGGTATTTCTGGAGCCCGGGAGCGACGGGCGGGAGACCGCTGTCGGCATGAAGGTGGACGAGATCGGGCGACTATACATAGCCGGCGGGGATACGGGCAGGATTTTCGTCTACGACGCCCCTTCGGGCGATCTGATACGGTCGTTCGAAACACCGAGCACCGATATGACCTTCCTCAACGACGCGGCCGTGGCGCCCAACGGAAGCGCCTATTTCATCGATTCGATGCGGCTCGTGCTGTTCAGAGTGCCTGCTTCCGACGGAGCGGTAGGTGGCGTCGAGTCATGGCTGGACCTCGAAGGAACGGCTATAGAGTACGGAGAAGGCTCAACCTCAACGGCATCGCCGCGACGGAAGACGGCCATTACCTGATTACGGTGCAGTCGAACACGGGAAAGCTCTTCCGCATAGACACACAGAGCAAGGAGGTCGTGGAGATAGACCTCGGCGGCGAGACGCTAGAGAACGGCGACGGCATCCTGCTCGACGGCCAGACCCTGTACGTGGTGCGCAACCAGCAGGCCCTGATCGTCCCGGTCAAGCTCTCGGAGGACTTCGCGAGCGGCGAGGTCGGCGAGGGCTTCACGGATCAGTCCCTGGCTTACCCCACCGCGATAGCCAAACACGACGATCGCCCGCTCGTCGTCAACTCCCAGTTCGACAGGCGCCGGTCGGGCGAGGACCCGGAGCTGCCGTTTACGGTCTCCGAGATCGAGACCCCCTGAACCCGCGACGGGACCTCACACAATCCGGTCCTCGCTACCCGACGTATAACGCCGGAGTACGAGCTTATAAGGAGTAAGAATGAGAGCACTCAGTCTCGCACCGTTTGCCCGGCTCGCGGGCCTCGCCATCCTCTCACCCGGCGCGGCTTCCAACATGCTTAGGGCAACGCGGTCTACCTCTCTCACGAACGCATAGCAGGACTTGCGCGTACATTACCGTGCGGTTAATCTGCCCAAAGGGAAAATCTGGCGCTCGTGAGGGAGAGGAGAGGCATCCATGTTCGATACTTTCACCCAGAACTACACGCCGCTGGGGAACGAGTACGTGTCGGCGATCTTCGCTGCCATACCCGTCTTGGTGTTGCTCCTGATGCTCGGGGTCTTCCGTACGGCGGCTCACTGGGCCGCGCTCGGGGGGCTGATCTCGGCCTTCCTCGTCGCCATTCTGTTTTACGGTATGCCAGCGGGACTCGCGCTCTCCGCCGGGGCCAATGGGGCGGTCTTCGGGCTGTGGCCTATTACCTGGATCGTCATCAACGCCCTCTTTCTACATAACCTGACCGTCGAGACGGGACGTTTCGACATCGTGCGCGAGTCGCTGGCCTCGCTCACGACCGACCGGAGGATACAAGCAATCATCATCGCGTTCGCCTTCGGAGCGCTTTTGGAAGGCATCGCCGGGTTCGGGGCGCCCGTGGCTATTACGGCGGCTATTATGGCGTCTCTGGGCTTCAACCCCCTCTACGCCGCCTCCATAGCCCTGCTCGCCAACACCGCGCCCGTGGCGTTCGGGTCTCTGGGCGTACCTGTAACTACCCTGGGCGGGCTTGTGGCGCCGATAGTCGGCAACAGTGACACCGGCGCGGTCACCAACGCGCTCTCGGCGATGATCGGCCGGCAATTGCCGCTGTTCTCAATTATTATCCCGGGGTTCATGATCTTCGTGATGGCCGGCTGGCGCGGCATGATGCAGGTCCTACCAGCCGTGCTGACGGCCGGTATCACCTTCGCGGTTACCCAGTTCATTGCGGCGAACTTCCTCGGCCCGATCCTGGTGGACGTGCTCGCCGCCCTGGTATGCCTGGGCGCCCTCGTCTTGCTTCTCCGGGTCTGGCAGCCCGCTACTACCTGGCGCTTCGAGGACGAGCCGGAGGAAGTCGCCGGCAGTCCCAGCACCTCGGCTGGTCGGCCCGCCTCCGGCCCCGCGAGCGGGTTCGCTGCGGGCGCGGGGTCCTTTGGGGGCGGCAGTTCTAGTTTCAAGGCCTTCCTGCCATACATCATCCTCGTCGTGGTCGTCCTTATCGCCAAGATCGAGAGCATCTCCAAGAGCATCCCGGACTTCCTCAACGTGACGGCGCTCCTGCAGAAGGCGACTATCCCGATCCATTGGCCGAGCTTACACAACCTGGTCATCCGGGTACCCCCTATAGTTCCCTCGGAGACTCCGTATCCTGCGGTGTACAACTGGGACATCCTCAACGCTGCCGGCACCGTGGTGCTCTTTGCGGCGATCATCGCCGGATTCGCCATGGGCGCGGGTCCGGGCACCCAGCTGAGGGTCTACGGGAGGACGCTTAACCAGCTCAAGTACGCTATCGTGACAATCGCCATGATCCTGGCGCTCGCCTTCATCATGAACTACTCGGGGGCGACCTCCACCCTGGGCCTCGCGTTCGCCGGCACAGGGGTGCTTTTTCCGTTCTTCTCGGCTTTCATCGGGTGGCTCGGCGTGGTGCTTTCGGGCTCTGACACCTCCTCGAACAGCCTCTTCGGTCCGATGCAGACCATCACCGCCCAGCAACTCGGCATCGATCCCGCGCTCGCAGGCGCAACGAATAGCTCCGGCGGGGTGATGGGTAAGATGATCTCCCCTCAGAACCTGACCGTCGGCGCCTCGGCCATCGGCCAGGCGGGTCGCGAACCGGATATCTTCCGCATGACACTGAAGTGGTCGCTCATCCTCACAGCCGCAGTGGGCATCCTCGCCATGATTCAGGCGTACCTGTTGCCCGCGATCATTCCCTCCCTCGGAGGCTAACTCCACCGGGAGAGGTCATGGGGGGTTGGCTTCGTGCCAGCCTCCTCACTGTTTCAAGTGGCTCCGGCGTTGCACCGGTTTACGCTCACCCTACCGTACCCAGCGGCCTAAAGAGAGCGTTATGAGCTTGCGCACCACTATGGTCAGCGCGGTGGTCGCGACAGCTGCCCAGGTGAGTCTCAGGATGAGGTTCAGGATGGTCGCACCTACGAAGAACTCCAACCCTAACGCCGCGTGGCTCGTTATCTGTCGCGCAACCCGGCCCCTCCCGCCCGCTCCGCGAGCCTCGATGGCTCCTCTCACGATCCCGATAAAAATGATCGCGCTCCCCGCCAGCAACAGGCACATCCGCAACGTGTCCACCCCGGCGCGGTACAGGTCCACCGGCCGCTAGCCGCGGATATACGGGGCCGCGGAGGCGTGACGCTCGGGCTCCGGTGGTAGCTGCTTCCGCTCTCGTTCGAGCTCCTTAGAGAGGAAGTAGTTGAGCACCGTCCAGATCACGACTATACCCGCGAGGAGTTGGACCTCCTCGAAGGTGGGGGCGATGGCCGTACTCAATATGTCTCCTCCGAGCTGAAACTCCAGCCCCAAAGCCAGATACCGTCCCAGGTGCAGACGAAGCTCCACGTTTGAGTACTTCCTCAACCCGAGGAGTGATACCGGATCCGGCTGTATACTTCTGGCATGAACGAGAAACGGAACCTGGAGGAGTCGGAGCCCTCCCGGTTGGAGCGTCTCTACCGCAAGGCGAGCAACTCGGTGCTGCGCACCCACCTGCTCATGTTCTGGCGCATGTCGCTGGGGGATTCGATCCGGGAGGTGG
>JAABVA010001939.1_pt1 | contig 21184 bp, 17 predicted proteins | sample 5560331 | NCBI WGS metagenome assembly JAABVA01 (sample SAMN12812661, study PRJNA571458) | rock metagenome | isolation source: Antarctica rocks | place: Antarctica: Victoria Land, Mt New Zealand sud | collected 2016-01-07
TACGACCGCCTCTCCGGCGCCTACCGCATGCCCTCCCTGGCTGATCTCATCACCCAACGCGCGACTGAGGCCCACGCCCCCGTAGCGCTCGCGGCGGCCTAGCCCCCCGACTTTTCGATAAGATACGGCGGAAACGGGCGAGTCTTTTGGCGATCTACTGCGCCGCTACCGTCTGGAGGCGGGGCTGACGCAGGAGGCGCTGGCCGAGCGCGCCGCGCTCAGCGTCCGCAATATCCAGTCGTTGGAGAGCGGCGCCAACCGGCCTCTGCGCGACACGGCGCGGCGCCTGCTGGGTGGCCTGGGGCTGGGCGCGGAGGACCACGCGCGCTTCATGGAGGCCGCCGCGCCGGTTCCCCGCCGCCGTCCGCCTGCCGGGATCGCGTCGGCGGCGCCTATGCCCGTCGGTGAGTTCCCACCCGTCTGGCCAGTTCCTCCACCGGCGCTGCTAACGGTACCGGTTGGGGAGACGGGGGTGGAGCCGGCGCGGGCGCGCCAGGTCGGGCGCGACGCCGAGATGGGGCGACTGGCGACGGCTCTGACGCGCGCGTCCGGCGGCCAGGGCGCGCTCCTCTTCCTGGCCGGCGAGCCCGGCATCGGCAAGACGCGGCTGGCGCTGGAAGCGGCGGCCCTGGCGCGTACGCGGGGCTTTCTCGTGCTGCAGGGGCGCGCCTACGCGCCCGAGAGCGCCCTGGCCTATGCGCTCCTGCTCGACGCCTTCGGCCCCTACGTGCGCGCCTTGGACGCGCCGCGCCGCGCGGCGCTCGTGGACGGCCTCTCCGACCTCGGCCGGCTCTTCGGCGGCCTGCGCCTCCCGCCGCCGGAACCGCTCGGCGATCCCGCCCTGGAGAAGACGCGCCTGTTCGAGGCGGTGGCCCGCTTCCTACAGCGTCTGGCCGCCGGGGCGCCTGTCCTCCTGGTCCTAGATGACCTGCATTGGGCCGACCGCGCCTCGCTGGAATTGATCCACTACCTCGTCCGCGGCCTCGCGGCGCAGCGCGTCCTCGTGCTGGCGACGTGCCGCGACGGCGAGATGGACACGGAGCCGGCCCTGCGCCCGCTCCTGCGCTCCCTGCGCCGGACCGGGCTGCTCGCCGACGTGGCCGTCCCGCGTCTCCAGCCGGACGCGGTCGCGGCGCTGGTGTGGGACACGCTCGACGGAGAAGCGCCGGCGGAGATCGTGCGCCTGATCGAGCGCCGCTCCGGCGGGACGCCGCTCTTCGTGGAGATGTTGCTGGGCTCCCTCGTAGATAGCGGCTGTCTGCACCGCTCCGGCGGCGTCTGGACCCTGTCGGGTGACATGGCACAGGAGGTGGACATCCCGCCCGTCGTCCAGGACATCATCGCGGACCGCCTGGAGCGGCTGGGCGCGGACGAGCGCCATATCCTGCAGGTCATCGCGATCGACGGCGAAGCCACGCCCATCGAGGTACTGTGCGCGGCCGGCGAGCTGACCGACGAAACGCTGCTCGTGGCGCTGGGCCGCCTGCGCGCGGCGGGGCTGGTCACCGCGCAGCGCGGTGGCGAGGAGGATGCCTACGGCCTCGGCCATCCGCTGATCGGCGAGGTTGTGCGGGTGGCCCTGCCCGCCCTCGCGCGGCGGCGTCTCCACCTGGCGCTGGCGTCGGCGCTGGAGCGCGTGCGGCCGGACGACGTGGACCGGCTGGCACGGCACTATCGCGAGGCCGGCGGTGAGGCCGACCAGCGACGGGCGCTGGAGGTGTTGCTGGCGGCGGGCGAGCGGGCGCGGAGCCTCTACGCCCACGCGGAGGCGGCCCGGCACTTCACCGCCGCGCTGGAGGTGTTGCGCCGGGGCGAGCGCGGCGAGCTGCTGCCGCTGGTCCTGGAGCGGCTGGGCGAGGCGTGGGGGCAATTGGGCGAGAACGCGGCGGCTATCGCCGTCTGGGGCGAGGCCCTGGCAGCCTACGAGCGCGCCGGCGATGTCCGCGCGGTCGCGCGGCTGCACCGCGCGCTGGCCGTGGCCGAGTGGGAAAACGGCCGGCGCGCCGGGGCCGTCACGGGGCGCCTGGACGCGGGGATCGCGGTCCTGGCGGGCGATGCGCCGTCGCGGGAACTGGCCGACCTGCGCCTCACGCGGGTTGTCATGCTGGCCCGTCGGGGCGAGGCGGAGGGCGCCGCGACCGCCGCGCGCGAGTTCCTGACCCTGGCCGAACGGCTGGGGTCTCCGCAGGCCGCGGGCCAGGCAGGGGCGGCCATGCTGCGTGCCCATCTCGCGCGGGGGCACTTCGTCGCCGCGCGTGCGGCCGGTCAGCAGGCTCTCACCACGGCGGAGGAAAGTGGGGACACCGTCACGGTGCAGGCGCTGCACCATCTGATCGGCGCCGTGACCTTCAACATGGGACGGGCCGCCGCGGCGCGTGAGCATGCCCAACGCAGCCTTGAGCTGGCGCGACGCCTCGGATCTCCGACCCTCGAAGTGACCGCCCTGGTGATGTTGGCGAGTGCGAACCTGGACGCGGGAGACTGGGACGCGGCAGCCCATCAGGCCAGGGCGGGTCTGACCATCGCTCGCCGCGTCGGTCAGGCGCGCGCGGTCGCGGGAGCCCTGAGCGGGCACGCGCGCCTGCTGATCGTGCGCGGTGAACTGGCGGAGGCCGCGGCGACGCTGGCGGAGGCGCGCGGCCAGTTGGGCGGCGATCTCGACGCCAGCCACTATGGCGCGGGACTAGCCGCGGGCGAGGCGTGGCTGGCGCTCGAGCGCGGCGATACGGACCACCTGCGCGCGCTGCTGCCCCTGTTGGTCGCCCACCGGTCGACCGCCGTTCCGTGGACGCCCGCGATCCTTGGCGAGAGCCAGGCGGCCCTCGGGGCGACGGACGCGGCCCTGGCCGTGGCCGCGGATCTGCGGGCGCTGGACGAGCCCGATGACCCGTATCTGACGGCGCTGGCGGAGCGCATCACCGGGCTCGCGCGCGCCGCGCGTGGCGAAACGGAAGCGGCCCGCGACGCCTTCGCGCGGGCCGCTGGCGCTTTCCACGCCCTCGCGTTGCCGTTTGAGGCGGCTCGCACCCGGCTGGAGTGGGCCGCCCTCGGGGAGGGGCCGGACGCGGTAGCCGCCGCGACGGAGAGCCTGCAGACCTTCGAGCGCCTGGGCGCCCGGCGCTACACCGACCGCGCCCGCAAAGCGCTGCGCCGCCTGGGCGCCCGCCCGCGGCCGGTGCGCCGCCCTGGGCCGAGTGGCGGTCCCCTGAGCCAACGCGAGTTGGAGGTCGCCCGCCTCGTGGCCACGGGCTTGACTACGGCGCAGGTGGCCGAACGTCTGGTCATCAGCCCCCACACGGCCGATACACACCTGCGCCGCATCTACGAGCGGCTCGGCCTCAACTCGCGCGCCGCCCTCACGCGCTACCTGGCCGAGAGCGGCTTGCTGACGGCCTGATGCCGGCCTGATGCGGCCTGACCGAGATGGCCTGACCTTAAAAGGTCAGGCCATCTCGGTCAGGCCGCGTGGGGTCAGGACACATGGGCCCAGCCCGACCGCAGCAAGTCAACGAAATTACCGGGGCGGTGGGCCAAAATTACCGTGTTCACGCGATACCGGCCTCTGGCGGCGTGGCCTACACTGGGACCATGCAGTTCGCGGTATTGGTCCCCACCGGGGCAGGAGGTACATCGCAATGAAACAGGTGAGAGAGATGGTCGCCCATGACCGTAATGGGGAACGGGACGGCGCCGCGCCCCGCGACGCGCGGATCGTGCCGCTGGCTAGCGCGACGCCCGCCGACCGCGCCCGCATCGGCGCCAAGGCGGCCAACCTGGCGGAGCTCGCGCGGCGCGGCTTCCCGGTCCCCGCGGGCGCCGTGCTCACAACCGCGGCGTTCGCCTCGTTCCTCGACGCCAACAGCCTGGACGCACACGCCTCAGCCCCGGATGTGCTGGCCGCAGCGTTGCCACCGGAGCTGGCGGAGGAACTGCACGCCGGCGTCGCCACGCTCGGCGACGCGCCGCTGGCGGTGCGCTCCTCCGGCGTGGCCGAGGACCTCCCGGACGCCTCCTTTGCCGGCCAGTACGAGACGGTGCTGGACGTGCGCGGAGCCACGCAACTGGAGGCGGCGGTGAAGACGTGTTGGGCTTCGGCCCTGGGCGGTCGTGTGGACGCCTATCGCGCGGCGCGTGGGCAAGACGCCGGACCAGGGATGGCCGTCCTGATCCAACGCATGGTCCCCGCCAACGCGGCCGGGGTCGCCTTCACCGCGAACCCCGTCACCGGGGATCGAGGCGAAACGGTGATCAGCACCGTCCGTGGACTTGGTGAGCGGCTGGTGTCGGGGCAAGCCGAGGCCGACGAGTGGGTCGTGCGAGGGGCGGAGGCGACCTGCCGGCGCGTGGTAGACGGCGTCCTGAACCCGGAGCAGGCGCTGGCCGTGGCCGAACTGGCTAGCAGGATCGCGGAGCATTTCGGCCAGCCGCAAGACGTGGAATGGGCCATCGCCGATGGCGCGCTCGCGATCCTGCAGGCGCGCCCTATGACGGCGCTGCCCGCGCCCCTGGCGTGGACGACGCCGCTGCCCGGCGCCTGGGTGCGCAACTTCCGCCTGGGCGAGTGGCTGCCCGAGCCGGTGACGCCGCTCTTCGAGAGCTGGCTCCTGCCCTGTATCGAGGACGCGTGGGCCGCCGCCATCCAGCGGGTCTTCGGCGGGCCCGTCCCGCCCCCGTTGCATGTGATCGTCAACGGCTGGTACTTCCACTCGCCCGCGGGGGGCGGTTCAACCCTCGATGCGCTCACGGGACTCCTCCGCCGCCCGCGCGTCATGTGGGCCTTCATGCAGGGCTGGAGTAAGCCCGAGATCAGTGAACGGGTCGTCATCGCGCCCGCGGTGCGGGAGTGGCGCGACGATCTCTTGCCGCGCTATCGAGCCCAGGTCGCCGCCTGGGAAGAGCGCGTCGACGCGGCCACGCCGGCGGAGTTGACACGACTGGTCGACGAGTTAGGCGCGCTGGCAGGCGAGTATACGGGGTCAATCGGCCTGGTGAGCGGCTTCGCCTGGAAGGCCGAGATCGCCCTCGCGAAGTTCTACCGCGGGCGCCTCTACGACCGCGTGCGGCGGAGCCCGCAAGATCTCCTGTGCGGGCTGACCAACGCTGCCCCCGCGGCGCCCTACGCCGTGCAGAGCCTGGATTGGGTGCGTCCAATCCTGGGCGAACTGCCGGCGGCTGAACATTTCCCCGATGATATGGACGCGCGACGCCAGCGCATGGAGGCCGATCGTCGCGCCGCGGAGAGGGCCTGCCGCGCGGCGCTGGCCGGACAGCCGAAGCTCCTGCGGCGTTTTGAGGGGCTGTTGGACATCGCGCAGCGCTACGCCGTCCTCACGGGAAGAGCACGTCAACCTATTCACCCTCGGCTGGCCGCTGCTGCGGCGGGCCGCGCTGCGCCTGGGCGCTGAGTTGCGGCGGCAGGACGTGATCGAGCGGGTGGACGATGTCTTCTTCCTCACACGGCCCGAACTCGACAGGGGCCTGGGAGGCCACGGCGATGGCCTGCGCCGGGCCGTGAGTGAGAGGCGCCGGGAGTGGGAACGGCGGCGCCGTCTCAGTCCACCGCTCGCTGTCGGGAAGTCAAATAAGTTGCAGGAAAAGTTCATGAGCGGCATGGTTGAGGCCGTACGAGTCCCACGACCGGACGGACCGGGGCTAATCCATGGTATGCCGTCCAGTCCTGGTCGCGCCACGGGGCCGGTGCGCGTCGTCCGTGGACCCGACGACTTCGCGCGCTTCCAGGCGGGCGAAGTGCTGGTGGCTCAGGTCACGACGCCAGCCTGGACGCCGCTGTTCAACCGGGCGGCGGCCGTTGTAACCGACGGCGGGACGCTCGCCGCCCACGCCTCGCTGGTCGCCCGCGAATACGGTATCCCAGCGGTCGTGGCCACCGGCGACGCGACCGTGCGCCTGTGCGACGGCCAGTTCGTCACGGTCGACGGGAGCGCCGGCGTGGTGGAGGCGCGCTCATGACCCTCTCGCCGACGCCCACGCTGCCCATTCCTGTCGCGCTGGACGACCTGGCCGTCATCGGCGCTGCCGTCACCACCGTCGCCGCGCTCAACGCCGCCGAGGACCTGGGCGTCTTCGATCGCCTGCGGTCGGGGCCAACCGACGCCGCGGGCCTGGCGCGCGACTGCGCCATCGGTGAGCGGGGCGCTCGCCTCTTGCTCTCCACCCTCATCAGCCTCGGCCTCGTCGAGGCGACTGGCGACGGCCGGTACGCCCTCACCGCCGCGGCGGCCTACGTGACCCACCTGCGTTCCTCCTTGAGTGGTCTCGGCGCCGCGATCCGCGACGACCGGCCACTAGTAGCCGCCGATACGCCCGGTGACGCCCAGACTTTCTACCCCGACATCGTGCCGCTCATCGCCCGGTTCCAAGCGGCAGCGGCGGCGCGTGCGGCGGGCCGCCTGGCGGCGCCCGCCCTACGCGTGCTCGACGTGGGCGCCGGCGCCGCCCCGTGGAGCCTCGCGCTGGCGCGGCTGTGTCCCGACTGTCGGGTCACCGCTTTGGACTTGCCGGCCGTCCTCGCGTCAACACGGCGAGTGGTCGCCGCCGCCGGCTGCGTGGAGCAATTCACCTTCGTCGCCGGCGACATCTTCGCCATGGAGTGGGAAATGACTGGCTATGATCTCGCCATCGCTGGGAACATCTGCCATCTCTTCGATGAGGAGACCAACCGGCGCCTGCTAGCCCGGTTGCACGAGGCCCTACGGCCACAGGGGCGGGTGGCGATCGTGGACGTCTTGCCCAACGAGGGGCTCGATGGCCCGCGCGAGGCGGCTTTGTACGCGCTCGGTCTGCTACTGCGCACCACCGCCGGGCGCATCTATCCATTCTCGACCTACATCGGCTGGCTGCGGGACGCCGGCTTCGAGGCGGTGGAGCGCATCGACCTCGGCGGCTCCCCGCCACTCAGCATGGTCGTCGCCCGGCGGCTGTGACGGTTAGAACGGTTAGAGTTGGCCGAGGGCGGGGTCACTAACTCCGCGGGTTGTCGGATTCCGGGCGCCCATACCAGATGCACTGTGCCGTGATCGGCACGCTGTATACTGGTTGTTATATCCCGTCCAACAGACATTAAGGTGTACGGAGCGCGTATCTATGACGGCTATCAGCGACGAACAATATATCTCGACGATTTACGATCGGTTGCTCATCGAGGATGATACGGAGGAGAGTGTGCCCGGATCCGACTACCACCTGGCCGCGATCTTCGCGCTCTACGATGTCTTGCTGCGCTACGCCCAGCGCGCCATGAAGCGCTGGTACGTCACGGCCGAAGTACTCGTGCTCGTCGACGTGCCCGACCGTGTCCGCAATCCCTGGCGCGCCATGCCCGATGTCTACGTGGTCCTCGACACGCCGGATACGTTCCGTATCTCGCTCGACACGCGCACGGGTGAGTCCTTCCCGCAGTTCCTCTGTGAAGTCGCCAGCGACAGTACGTGGGACCGCGACATCGTGGAGAAGCAGCGCGTCTACGCCGACCTCGGCGCGCGGGAGTACCTCGTCTTCGATCCCACAACCGAGTTTTTGGGTCAATCCTTGCGCGCGTGGTGGCGCGCTCCGACCGGCGCGTGGGAGCCGTGGGAGCCGGACGGGCAGGGTTTCTTGACGAGCACGGTACTCGACGGGCTACGCTTACGCGCGGAGGGCACACTGCTACGGGTGTACGACCCGATGGGCGCGTTGCTGCCGACCGCGCGGGAGCTTGACGGCATCGCGCGCGAACGCGAGGCGCGACAGCGGGAGGCCGAGCGCGTGATGCGGGCGCAAGCCGCGCGGTTGGCGGAGACCGAGCAGGTAACGCAGGCGCAGGCCGCCCGCTTGGCTCAGCTAGAGGAAGAACTCGCCCTGATGCGCGCGCGGGAACAGTAGGGCTAAGGTAGAGACGCTACACATCAAAGATGTCGGCCACGGGGTGCGAGAAGCCCGGCACGACATCCTCGCCATCGAGCAGATCGACGGAATCCCACGTCGTGGAGGGCCGCATGTCTTGGTAGCGCGGCCGTAGGTCACTGGGTCGCCATACATCGACGCGTTGGTTCTCCGGCCATACGACCCAGACGAGGCGCGTCCCTCCACGGAGATAGCGCCATGCTTTTGCCGCCATCTCGCGTGCGTCCTGCTCGGGTGAGGCGACGTCGACGGCGAGTTCGGGCGCGAAGGGGACGGGTTTTCTCCTGTCCACGACGCGTGGGAACAGTGCGGCGCCATAGAATCCGACATCGGGGAGCAGGCCGGTTTCCGCGCCTGGGAACTTGTATACCCCATCCGCTCCGGTGACCCGTCCTAAGCGGCGCGGACGCGCATAATCGAGACCTACATGGTCCTAATCCTGGACCTTGAATGTCGGATTTGCGTCATAGGGGCGCAAGAAATCTGTAATAATTACGCGCTATAATTACTAATAGATAGGGAAGCGTTCCGATGAGGGCGATCTCCGGTCCTGGCGCCGGCGCGTTGGACGAGATACATGGGTGCGGCGGCGTCTCATCTAGTAGATAAAAACTAAGGAGACACGAGACTATGGCGACAGCGACAGCAACATTTGCAGCCGGTTGCTTTTGGGGCGTCGAGGCGACGTTCCGGCAACTCCCCGGCGTGACCGCCACGCGCGTCGGCTACATCGGCGGGAAGACCACTAATCCTACCTACGAGGAGGTTTGCACCGACCGCACCGGCCACGCCGAGGCCGTCGAGGTGACCTATGACCCCGCGCGCGTGTCGTACGACGACCTGCTGCGCGTGTTCTGGGAGAACCACGATCCTACGCAGCGCAACCGCCAGGGGCCGGACGTGGGCGCGCAGTACCGCTCGGCTATCTTCTACCACGATCCTGAGCAAGAGGCCGCCGCGCGGGCGTCCAAGGAGCGCCTGGAGCGGTCCGGCGCCCACAAGCGCCCGATCGTCACTGAGATCGTGCCGGCGGCCACCTTCTTTGAGGCCGAGGGCTATCATCAGCAGTATCTGGAGAAGCGCGGGCTCGCCGCCTGCCACATTTAAGCATTCAGCGATCAGCGGTCAGCACGCCGAGAGCTGTCTATCGAACTCTCGGCGATGACCTGCCGAGGCGCTAAGGAGAACAGAAGACATGACGGATACAGTAACCGACCTGCGTGACAAGCCGGACACGTACTGGCGCGAGACATTGACTCCAGAGCAGTACACGGTCTGCCGGCTCAAGGGTACCGAGCGCCCCTTTACCGGCGCGCTCTACCACAATCACGCCGAGGGTACATATAATTGCGTCGCCTGCGGCCAGCAACTCTTCGCGTCGGACGCCAAGTTCGAGTCCGGCTCGGGCTGGCCGAGTTTCGACGACCCGATCAACCGGGAGCGCGTCGAGCTCGTGACGGACCGCTCGCATGGCATGGCGCGTACCGAGGTCGTGTGTAAGCGCTGCGGGGCGCATCTGGGTCACCTGTTCGATGACGGTCCGCGTGAAACGACGGGCCAGCGCTACTGCATCAACTCGGTCGCGCTGGACTTCCAGTCCGCCTCCGAGGACCGGCGCGTCTAATCCGCGCCTACCTGCAACGCGGCGGCGCAGCGGTCGAGCCAGTCCAGCGACGCCTTGGTGCGCGCGATACGTCCGTCGCGCATCAAAGCAATGAAGTCATCATCCTCACCCGCGGTCGATAGGCCCGCCTCGCGCTCCAGTTGTTCCAGGAAGTTTGTCAACAATCGGCGCTGTCGTGTGACCAGGCGCCCCGCGCGGGCTGAGTCCTGGCGTCGGGCGATGTAGAATTTGAGCGGGAAATCGAGCAGCATCTCGCGTGGGCGCTCCACCGGCTTTTCGATCCAACGGAGCACAGCCGCGCGCCCCGCATCCGTCACATGATAGACGCGCCGGGGCGGATGCGCGCCGGCGTCCAGGCGCTCCCCCGCGATGAAGCCATCCTTTTCCAAGCGGGCCAGCAGGGCGTACAGGTGGCTGGAGCCCAGGCGCAGCACCGCGCCCAGGGCGGAGCCGGGGGCGAAGTGGCGCGCCAGGTCATAGCCATGGCCGGGCTCCTCCAAGAGAAGCCCGAGCAGGGCGTAGCGTGCGGGCTCGGCCGCGTCTATGGCGTGGCGCATTAGTCGCTCTCAAGGTCTCCACCAGCGGGTTTGCGCTGGGTACATGACGCCGTGACTATAGAGGACGACGGCGTACCGCGTCAACCGATAGGCGCTGGCTTCTCTATTCATACCGTGAGTATACAGATAGTGAGCAAGCGATTTTACCACAAAGGTATATAATCCCCGTAGACTAGCGGCGCGTCGTGCGCCGACTAGGACAAACGGGGAGAGCGATGACTGGAGGGGCAGCGGATCAATGGCGACCGATAACCTTGTCAAAGCAGCCACTATCGAGGGGACTCCTATCGCCGAGGAGGCGCGCAGCCAGCTCGACGCGGCTGGCATCACGGCGACCTTGCAGGCCAGCCCCGATGTCGGGGAAGGCGCTGCCCTTGGTGGTACCATGAGCAGAGTTGATATCATGGTGCCGCCCGCGGACCTGGAGCGCGCGCGCGGCATCATCGCGCAGGTCGGGCACGAGGATGGTGTCCAACCCGATGAGTAGAAAGTCGGACGTCGGACGTCGGACGTCGGACGTAAGGAGCCGGGTGAAAGTGCGCGAACCAATAGCATGGGGGATGAGCGGCTATCCCTACCGCGATAACTTCCGACTATCGACTTCCGACTTCCGACTAACATTGAGGGAGTGTCAATGAAGGTAGAAGGCAGTTACAGCATGGGGGGCGACCGGCCACGCGTCTACGCCACCCTGTGCGATCCCGCCGCGTTGCGCCACTGCCTGCCCGGCTGCGAGAAGTTCGAGCCGGCTGGCGATGGGCGCTACGAGACCCACCTCAAAGCTGGCGTCGCCGGCATCAAGGGCACGTTCACCGGCATGGTGACCTTATCGAACGAGCAGCCGCCGGAGTCGTATACGCTGGGACTCGAAGGAAAGTTTTCGGGCGGCTTCGTGAAGGGGACCGGCGCTATTACCCTGACCGAGGATGGCGACAAAACGCGCGTCGCCTACAGCGGCGATGTGCAAGTAGGCGGACCCCTCGCCGCGGTCGGGCAGCGCTTGATGGGTCCCGCCGTCAAGTCGGTCGCCAACGCGTTCTTCAAGTGTATGGAGGGGCAGGTCGCGGCCACTGGCGCGGCAGTAGTTAGTAATTAGTAGTTAGTTGCTAGTAGTCGTGTTTTCTAACTACTAGCAACTAACTGCTATTGAGAGGATAGATGATACATGGCGCTTATTCCAGTGACGTTGACGGTTAACGGGCAGACGCGGCAGTCGCAGGTCGAGCCGCGGCGCTTGCTGGTGCATTACCTGCGCGACGACCTTGGCTTGACGGGCACACATATCGGCTGCGAGACGAGCCAGTGCGGCGCTTGCACGGTCGTGCTCAACGGCCGTGCGGTCAAGTCGTGCACCTTGTTCACGGCGCAGGCCGACGGCGCCGAGGTGCTCACGATCGAAGGGCTAGCCAAGGACGGCCAGTTGCATCCCATTCAGGAGGGCTTCTGGGAGGAGCATGGGCTACAGTGTGGCTACTGCACGCCTGGTATGATCATGAGCGCCTATGATCTGTTGGGGCAGAACCCCGATCCCAGCGAGGGGGAGATCCGCCACGCCCTGCACGGCAACCTCTGCCGCTGCACCGGCTACCAGCACATCGTCAAGTCGATCCAGTACGCCGCGCGTAAGATGTCCGAGCAACGAGTAGTCAGTAGTCAGTAGTCAGTCGCCAGAAGGTTACGGATGTCTATTAATAGGTTGGGCGAGACAATACGAGTGAGTTTTCACTTACCGCTCTCTGACTACTGACTACTGATTACTGACTACTCCGTAAGGAGGTCACACATGACAACCGTCGAGAAACCAGTTGGAGCCGAGCGCTATTTTGGCCGCGGCGTGAAGCGCCGCGAAGACCCCAAACTGATCACGGGCCAGGGCCGCTACACCGACGACATGGCGCCGACCGGCGTCCTGCACGCCGAGATCCTGCGCTCACCGTACGCCCACGCGCGCATCACCAGTATCGACACTTCCGCGGCTAAGAGTATGCCCGGCGTCGTCGCGGTCTACACCGGCGCCGATATCAAAGACCGCTTCGCCGGCATCCCCGTCGGATGGGTGCTGCCCGACATGAAGATGCCCGCGCATCCCGCGCTTGCCCACGACAAGGTACGGCACGTCGGTGACGGCGTGGCGCTGGTCGTGGCCGATCAGCGCTATATCGCGCGCGACGCCCTCGACGCCATCGTCGTCGAGTACGAGCCGTTGCCCGTCGCTACTAACCAGGAAGAGGCCGTCAAGGACGGCGCGCCGCTCGTGCACGACGACGTGCCCAACAACACCTCGTTCGTGTGGGGCTTCGGCGACGGTTCCTTCGACAAAGCGGCCGCCGGGGCCGAGGTCCACCTGAAGCAGCGTATCGTCAACCAACGCCTGATCCCCACCGCCATCGAGACGCGCAATGTGCTGGCGCAGTGGGAGCCGGGCACGGAGGAGTTGACGCTGCACACCTCGACGCAGATCCCGCACCTGGTGCGGCTGCTGCTCTGCCTGACCATGGGCCTCCCCGAGCAGAAGGTGCGCGTCGTCGCGCCCGATGTCGGCGGCGCCTTCGGGTCGAAGCTGTATTTCTACTCCGAGGAGGCGCTGTGCGCGTTCGCCGCGCGTGAACTCGCGCGGCCCGTCAAGTGGACCGAAACGCGCGGCGAGAACTACCTCGCCACGACGCACGGCCGCGACCACATCCAGGATGTCGAGTTGAGCGCGACGCGCGATGGCGTGATCACCGGCCTCAAGGCCACGGTCTACGCCAATCTGGGCGCTTATCTCTCGACCTTTGCTCCCGCCATCCCCTCGATCTTGTTCGGCGTCATGCTCTCGGGTGTCTACAAGATACCGGCCGTGGAGTGCAAAGTCTACGGTGTGATGACCAACACCACGCCGGTCGACGCCTACCGTGGCGCGGGGCGTCCCGAGGCCACCTATCTGGTCGAGCGCATGGTCGACCTGCTGGCGCGTGAGTTGGGCATGGACCCCGTCGAGGTGCGCCGCAAGAACTTCATCGGGCCGGCTGAGTTTCCGTACGCCACGTCCACCGGCGTCACCTACGACAGCGGCGAGTACGCGATGAACCTTGATAAGGCGCTGGAGGCGGCCGGCTATAAAGAATTGCGCCAGCGGCAGCAGGAGCTGCGCCAGCAAGGGCGCTACCTGGGCATCGGTCTCACGACCTACATCGAGATCTGCGGCATCGCGCCCTCGCAGGTGCTCGGCGCGCTCGGCGCGCAGGCGGGCGGCTGGGAAAGCGCGACCGTGCGCGTCCACCCCACCGGCAAGGTCTCCGTCTACTCCGGCTCTTGCGCATCGGGGCAGGGCCACCTCACCAGCTTCGCGCAGATCGTGGCCGACGAGTTGGGGCTGCCGATGGAGGACATCGAGGTCGTGGAGGGCGACACGGCCAAGGTGCAGTTTGGTATCGGCACCTTCGGCTCACGCTCCATGGCCGTCGGCGGCGTCGCCCTCAAGATGAGTACCGATAAAATCGTGACCAAGGCCAAAAAGATCGCGTCGCATCTGCTCGAGGCGGCCGAGGAGGACATCGAGTTCCACGACGGCCAGTTCAACGTCAAGGGCGTAGCCGACCGCAACAAGACCTTCGCCGAGGTCTCGTTGGCGGCCTACCTCGCGCACAACTATCCGGCCGACCTGGAGCCGGGCCTGGAGGCGCAGAGCTTCTACGACCCTAGCAACTTCACCTGGCCTTTCGGCACGCACATCGCGGTCGTCGAGGTCGACGCTGAAACGGGGCAGGTCGATCTACAGCGCTACGTCGCGGTCGACGACTGCGGCAATGTGATCAACCCGCTGCTGGCCGACGGTCAGGTACATGGCGGCATCACACAGGGGCTGGCGCAGGCGCTCTATGAGGGCGCCGAGTACGACGCCGAGGGTCAACTACTGACCGGCTCACTGATGGACTACGCGCTACCGCGCGCCGAGAACCTGCCTATGTACGAGACCTCGCATACGACGACACCGACGCCCGTCAACCCGCTCGGCATCAAGGGCATCGGCGAGGCGGGCACCATCGGCGCGGCCTCGACCGTCGTCAACGCCGTGATGGACGCGCTCGCGCCCCTCGGCATCACGCACATCGACATGCCCTTGAAGCCCGAGAAGCTGTGGGCGGCCATGAATAAGTAGTTAGTTGCCAGTTGCCAGTTGCCAGTTCGTAGCGTGGAGGCGCGCGGTGTAGCCGTACCGATCTCGCGCGTGATGCAACGACGTGACGTATGCTAACTGGCAACTGGCAACTGGCAACTGGCAACTGGCAACTGGCAACTGGCAACTGGCAACTGGAGGAAAGATGATACCAGCAGAGTTCGACTACTACGCGCCGACGAGTGTGGGGGAGGCGGTGAGCCTCCTGCAAGAGCATGGCGACGAGGCCAAGGTGCTGGCGGGGGGACATAGCCTGATCCCCATGCTCAAGCTAAGGCTGTCCAGCCCACCCGTGCTCGTGGACATCGGCCGCATCCCTGAATTGCGCGGCATCGTGCGCACGGACGGCCACATGACGATCGGGGCCATGACGACCCATGCCCAGGTCGAGAGTTCCGAGGAACTGCGCGCCGTGTTCCCGATGATGAGACAGGCCGCCTCGGTTATCGGCGACCCCATGGTACGCAACCGCGGCACCTTTGGCGGTGCACTCGCCCACGCCGACCCCGCGGCGGATTGGCCGGCCGTCGCCCTGGCCTTGAACGCGCGGATGCGCGTGATGGGGCCGGGCGGAGAGCGCACCGTTTCCGTCGACGACTTCTTCGTCGACATGTTGACCTCGGCGCTGGAGCCGGGTGAGGTCCTGACGCGCATTGACATCCCCGTGCCCAGTACGTCGGGGACCAAGACCGGTATGTCGTATCAGAAGTTCCAGCACCCCGCCTCGGGCTACGCCGTCGTTGGCGTCGCGGCCGTGGTCACATTGGGCGCCGACGGCGCGTGCCAGGACTGCCGCGTGGCCGTCACCGGCGCGGGACCGAAGGCGACACGCCAGACGGCGGTGGAGGACGCGCTCAAAGGCCAGCAACTCACGCCGGAGTTGATCGCCCAGGCGTCCGCGCAGGCCGGCGAGGGCATGGACTTCCTGGGCGACATCTACGCCTCGGAGTCGTATCGCGCGCACCTGGTCAAGGTCTACACCAAGCGCGCCCTCACGGCCGCGCTAGAGGCTGCCAAGTAAGCCCGCGATTGCGGTAGCCTAGCAAAAGCACACGACCGCGTGGTTGGGCCGGCCCAACCACGCGGTCGTGTGCTTTTGTACACTATAGATATATGGCTAAAAACAGCAACAAAAAGAAGAAAAATCGCCCCGATCAGGCCGTCGCGCGCGCCATGCCTTACGCGCTTGCCGCCGGCTTGAATGAGGTCGACGATCTTATCGAGCGCCGGCAGTGGGACGAGGCGCGCACGCTGCTGGCCGCGCTCGATCGGCGCTACCCGAACCAGCACGTTGTGTTGGCGTTGCAGGTCAACCTCGCCTTCGACCAGAAGGACATGCAGTCCTACCAGAACGCCGCCGAGCGTCTGCTCAAGCTGACGCCCAAAGACGCCGACCTCACACTGGGTCTAGCCGGCGCCTACATGTCCAACCATCATATGATCCTGGCGCTGCGCACGTTCCACCACTTCCTGGAGCGCTGGCCCAACCACGCGCGCGCCGCCGAGATCCGCGAAACGGCCGCCGAGTTGGAGCAGACCCTGCGCGCCGTGTTACCCCAGCATGGCCTGGAGGGCGATGACGCCTTCGCGCTGGCGGCCCAGCACGAGGAGATCATGAGCCTGGTGGAACAAAACCAGTGGGCGCGGGCGCGCCTGCGCGCCGAGCAGGCGCTGCGGCGCAAGCCTGACTTCATCCCGGTGCTCAACAACCTTAGCCTGGCCTATTTCAATGAAGGCCAGAGCGAGCAGGCCATCGCTACGGCGCGACGCGTGCTCGACATTGACGCGGACAACTACCACGCCCTGGGCAACCTCGTGCGCTACTCGTGCCTGAGTGGACGCCTCGACGAGGCCCACGCCTGGGGTGAGCGCCTCAAGTCCGCCACCGCGCCGGACCACCTGGACATCTGGACCAAGAAGGCCGAGTCGTTAACCTTCCTGGGCGACGACCAGGGTGTGCTCGACGCTTTTCATGCGGCCGAGCGGGACGGCGAACCCTACGTGTGGCCGCTGCTCTGCCATCTGGCCGCTGTCGTCGCGCTGCGCCAGGGCCGCGAGGACGAGGCGCGCCGGCATTGGCGCCGCGCGTTGGAGTTGGCGCCGTGGCTGCACATTGCGCGGGACAATCTAGCGGACCTGGACAAGCCGATTGGCGAGCGGAATGCGCCGTGGCCATTCGGCTTGTCTGAATGGCTATCCCACCACGATCTCGAGGCGTTCGCGCGGGAAACCCTGCCTCCCGCCGCGCGCCACGATCCGTGCGCTTTGGCGGAGGCGCGGCAGCGCTTCCTGCGCCGGCATCCCGCGCTGGTGCGGCTCATCCCCCTGCTGCTCGACCGCGGCGATCCCGAGGGGCGCGACTTCGCGCTGCACGTCGCGATGGAGTCGAAGGCGCCCGAACTGGCGCCGGCGTTGCGCGACTTCGCGCTGGGCCAGCGCGGTCCTGATACAGCGCGCAGCCAGGCCGCCGAGGCGGCGCAACTGGCGGGGTTGTTGCCCGACGGCCCGGTTCGATTGTGGACGCAGGGCTCCTGGCGCGACATCGAGGTGATGGGCTTCGAGATCCACGACGAGCCCAATCGTAGGCATGGGCCGCGAGTCGAAAAGTTGCAAATCGACGCCACGCGGGCGCTCAACAAGGGTGACACGGCGCGTGGTGAGCGCCTAATCAAACAGGCCCTGGAGGTGGAGCCGGACGCTCCCGATCTCTGGAACAACCTTGCCGTCGCGTACGCGCAGGATGGGCGCGTGCAAGACGCCGAGGAGATCACGCGCCAGATCCATGCGCGCGACCCCGACTACCTGTTCGGCCGTACCAACCTGGCTCTCCAGCATATGCGCGCCGGCCGGCTGGACGAAGCCGAAGCCCTGCTGAAGCCGCTGCGCGCCCGCAAGCGAATGCACGTCAGCGAGTTCGCGGCCCTGATGAACGCCCAGATCGAGTTATGTGTGGCTCGAAAGGACCTCGACGCCGCGCGCCGCTGGTTTGACCTGTGGGCGCGCACCGAGCCCGATTCCCCCGCGTTCGACCACTGGCAGCGACGGTTAGAACCGCCGGACGCGTCGCCGTTGGCGCGGTTGGCCGCCCTGCTCGGCGGCCTCGACTAGCCGTCACGGGAACTTTCGCGCTGGTCCATACTACGGAGAGTACTGCGTAGTGCTACAGCCCGTAGACCTTGCGCACGGAGGGCCACATGCGGTCGCCGAGCGGGAGCAGGATGACGTGGCCGTGCGGCGGCGGCGTGATGGTGAACTCGCCGCCCGCGACGTATTGCACGGTGCGCCCGTTCTCGCGCATTTCCTCCGAAATCGGTGGACCCCAGAAGCGCAGGCCGCCGGTGCGGCGCCAGTAGTCGAGGAAGGCGCCGTGGAGGTTGTGGCCCGTCGTCGTGTCGTAGACGTGCGGCGTGCGCGCGGGCAGTTCGCGTGCGCGCGGCAGCGCGTTCCCGCCCAGCGCCACAACGCCGAGCGGAGCCGTCGTCACGCCTTGCGGGCCGATGCGCAGCGCCAGGTTGTCGAAGTATTGCGTGGGCAGCCCGCGATAGGTGAACGCTTCGGTGACGGGCAGGCCGAGCGTGTCGGCGCCGCCCATGTTCTGCCAGGGGTTCAGGAACGGCGCCGCGACATTGTGCCCGCGTTCCACGACGTACCAGCCGCCCAGGTCGGGCGCCGGGAGGTCGACGGGCGTGGGCGGCGGCGCGCCCGCGGCTTGGTAGCGCAGTGTTTGCACGACTCCCGCGTGTAGCGCCAGCGTGATGATTGGGCCGGCCGCCGTTAGCGCGCCGGATACCGGAACTGTTGATGAGGGCACGGTCGTCGTCGTGGGAGTAGTGGTCGTGAGCGGGGCCGTCCCCGAGACAGTGGGAGCCGAGGTCAGGGCGGTCGCGCCGGTCAGCGCGGTCGCGCCGGTCAGCGCGCCGAGCGCGAGGGTGAGCCGGCCGTCGGAGGTTGGAGTGACGCGCAGCAGACCGGGTGTGCTCCAGTCGAGCCACAGCACGCCCGCGACGTTGGGCGTGTAGCGGACGCGCGCGTCGGCGTAGGGCAGGCTGCCGCCGAGCGCCAGCGCGTCGCGCGCGGCGAAGACGAAGCCAGCGCCGGTGACGGGGTCGGGGCGCAGCGTCAGGCCGCCCGAATAGGGCGTCTGGGCGTTGTAGGCGTCGATGGCGCTGCTGACGAGGTAGGTTGGCTTCGGCAAGTTGGAGGTGTCGACCGCGCCGAGATTGTTCTCGTAGCTGTTGTAGCCCACGGCGTCATCGCTAAACATCCACTTGAGGTCGCCGCCGCCGCCGAGCGTGCGCAGGTACAGCGCCGCGGCCGTTTCGCGCACGGCCGAGGACTGGCGGCCGTTCTGGTCGTTGGAGACGCCGTACTCTTCGAGCACCAGCGGCGAGGGCGCCAGCGCGTTGATCGCTTCGAAAGAGCGCAGCGCGGCGTGGAAGCCGTCGTAGCTCGCCGGCGGATAGATGTGGATGGAGCGGAAGTCGAGCGCCGTGTTGGCGGGCAGCGCGGCCCAGAAGCGCGAGTTGTAGCCGACGGTCACGACGTGCGTGGGGTCGGCCGCGCGCACGGCCGCGAGTTGCGTGTTCAGGTAGGCCGCGAGCGTCCCGTTGGCCGCCGTCAGGAAGGGCGCCCAGTAGGGGCTGGCCGGCACGGCCGGGTAGGCAGGGTTCTCGGCCAGGAAGCTATCATACAGGTGGCGCGCGTTGAGATAGTAGTAGAGCGTCCGCGTGTCCATCGCGTCGAAGGGCGCGTGTGACCACTGGCCGCTCGTCTGTACCGCGCGCACGGTGGACATGCTCACGCGCTCATGATAGGCAGCGATGAGGGCGGGCGCGAACAGGGGTAGCGCGACCCCGCTGGGATACCGCGCGGCGGCGATGTCGGGCAAGCCGGGCTCGTTGCGCAGATCGTAGCCAAAGACGGCGGCGTTGCCGGCAAGATGTGCGGCGATGAGCGCGTCGACACGCGTGACGCGGCGCAGGTCGGAATCGCCGTCGTCGTTGAAGGTGATCAGCAAGCGCAGCCCGCGCGCGGCGGCGAGCGCGACGACGGCGTCGAGGCGCGAGTAATCCCCCGCGAGTATCTCGTCAGGGAGCGGATGCTGCACGAAGACGCGCACGGGGTTGTAGCCAGCGGTGGCGATGAGGTCGAAGTCGTGCGCGATGAGTGTAGGGTTGAAGCGGCCGTCCTCCCACATATGCCAGGGACGATCGGCGGGTCCCTCGTAGTTGATGCCGTGCAGGTAGGGTAGGGGACGGCCATTCGCCATGAACGCGCCGTGTTGCACCGCGATGAGCGGCGCGCGCGGCGGGGTCGTCTGCGTCTGGCCCGATTGGGCGCGCGCGTGGAGAGCCGCGCCGGGTCCAGTGGCGGCGGATAGCGCCAACACCACGGCGAGGGTGGCGGCGGCGAGGCGTGAATGCGCCGGAAGACGTCTCGTCGGTCGTACAAACATGACAGGGCGTAGTGTGACACATGCGCCTCGCTCGTGTCAAACAAGGCTGTATTGCGTGAGATCCTGCTGGGGTATCCAGGAGTGGCGCCGTGTGAAATAGCGGCTCAAAAACACATATCGGACCCGCGCGGCCAACGCGGCTAGAGCCGCGACGTGTCGATCACAGTCATGCTCGGCGGCGCGACGCGGGCGGCGGGAGCGTGCTGAGGCAAGAACGGGAGCGCACGGCGCAGCCATGGGGGCAGCCAGCCCCAGGGGTCGGGCGCGGCGACGGGCGCCCCACCCGAGGAGAGCACGAGCGCGCGCCTGGCATGGGCGTCGAGCGCCACGACGAAGGGCGCCACGCCGACCGGGAGGGTCCGCAATACCGCACCCGTGCGCGCGTCGACGACCCACAGGCGCCCTTCCCCGACCGGCTGGCGCACCCGATTGATTGGCCCGATGCTCGTCGCGAAGAGGCGGCCGCTGCCCCTATCGAGCGCCACGCCGGTGAGGTTGGGGCCGGTTGGCGTCGTGTGCAAGAGCCGCCCGTTCATGCCGTCGATGACGTCGATGATCCCCGTACCCGGATTCGCGAGCAGCACATGCCCGCTACGCTCATCGACGACGATTGGATAGGTGGGAAACGGCGTGGAGATAGCTGGGCCGGGCAGCGTGCGCAAGGGGCGCCCGGTCACGGCGTCGAGGAGGGCGATACTGCTAGCCGTGGCGTTGGCGACGACGACGCGACGCGTCGTCGTGTCGATCGAGGGGAAGGCGAACGGGCCGACGGATATGCTGCGTAGCGTGCGCCAACGCGCGGTGTCGATCGTGGTCAGCGTCGTCGTCCCCTGCCCTCCGCCGACGACGATTAGCCGCCCCAATCGGTCATCGACGAACAAGCTGCTCCATCGATAGGCTGGCATAGCGGGCGACGTGGGCGACGACAGCGTCAAGGTCCTGATGATGCGTCCGCTCGCCGCGTCGACGCTGTACACCCCGCTGCGGTCGAACGCGCTGACGTAGACGCGTGACGCACGCTCGTCGACGACGATCGGGGGGCCGGGGTGGAGGCCGAAGCCGCCGTTGCCGATGTCGATATGGCGCGTCGGCAGCGCAAACGCGCGCACCACGCGCCCATTCGTCGCGTCGAGGATCGTCAGGTGGACCGTCGTCATCAGATTGCCGGCCGGACGGCCGGACGGCACGTAGGCCGTTTCGGGGAATCCGATCAGGAACACGCGTCGCGCCCGCGCGTTGACGGCGAGATAATTCTCGAAACCTCCTAACGTGACGGATGTGTCGGAGAGCACGCGCCCGCTCCGCGCGTCGAGGATGCGCATGTGGCCGGTGGACGGCAACGGCCCGGTGTCGGGCTCTGAGCTAGACTTTGGCGTGCGCCCTTTAACAGTATGAAAGATTGCTCCATTGAGGAGTCATCTCTGGACAACGAGATGAGGACTACGCAGCAGGCGTCGAGGGGCGGCACCCGTCGAGGTCTGAAGCCT